>Ga0209186_1000729_pt1 | contig 25616 bp, 19 predicted proteins | sample SidtaG_FD_187426 | JGI IMG/M metagenome (GOLD analysis project Ga0209186, IMG submission 187426) | Marine algal microbial communities from Sidmouth, United Kingdom - Sidmouth_Male2 metaG (SPAdes) (version 2) | ecosystem: Host-associated > Algae > Red algae > Unclassified | place: Sidmouth...
GTCGCCGAAGGAAAGTCAGTGAAGAAGGCGAGAGTCGCGGTGATGCGCAAGCTCATCATTCATCTAAACACTGTTCTAAAGGACGCTCCCCACCCCGAATTCGTGATATCTTGAGAACACAGTTGCTGGGCCGAGCCCTAGCGAGCTAAGCCCAGGATCTCCCGCAAACCTGTGATCCCCGATGTCCCCGAGCCGTATCCGCCGACACCGTCTCTTATCCAAAGCCATCCCCATTCCACACAACCGGTTGCCCAAAGATTTGCCTTCGGCTATGTCCGCTACGCTCCCATTCAGACTTAGCTTGCTAAAGGCTCGGTCTTGAATGACATGAACTCACAACCGCCGTTTCAAGGCTTACAGGTTTCCCACCCGAGACCTACCCAATTCCCAATTCCCATCCTAAACCTGCTCATCCCGCTGATAAATCGGCAACTGTCGATACGGCACGGTCAGGGCGAGTAAGACGAGGGACGTCGAGTAGATGGGATCGTTGGTCAGCTTGTCCTTGAACAGCCACGATCCGTCGGGGCGCTGTGAGCGCGGGTGGTTGGCGTAGAGGAAGTTGGCATACTCTTCCCAGTAGCGGCCACCTAGCTGGAACATGCCTTGAGCGGCGTAGTAGTTCAGGTAGGGATCGACGGCGTAGCGGGGTTCGCGGATCTTGAGAAGAATCTGGTCGGCTGAGCGTTGCAGGAGTTCTTCGCCGTGGGAGCCGGTCAGTTCGAGACAGAGGAGCCCGACGGCTGTCATCGATGGAGTGCTGTTAGTCGAAGTCGGCAGATAACTGAACCCGCCGGTGCTGGAGTCGGCTGACTTACGGATGAACTCGACGGCACTGGCGATCGACTCGTCCGGCACTGGGGCTCCGCCTTGTCTGGCCGAACGGAGCGCCATCAAGCACCAGCCAGTGACCGAGAGATCGCCGACGGAAGAGTTCGGAGTGTAGCGCCAGCCGCCCTCGTGGCCGATTGCCTTCGGCGCCGCTTGGGCATCGAGCAGGGCGCGGATCGCGTGAGGCAGAACCCGGGAGATCTTGGCCTGGCGCGGCGCATCGACCATGCCGGAGACCTCGGACAGGAACAGCGTCGACAAGGCGTGGTTGTAGAACATGTGACGGCCGCCGTAGGCGAGGATGCCGTCCTCGCGAGCAGAACCGAGGATGTAGTCGATGCAGCGGTGCAAGACGAACCGATACGGGCCGGAATCAGGCAGGTAGCCCTTGGCCAAAAACGCCATTCCAGACAGCCCGACCATGCCGGTTTCCTCGCCGTATTTTCCGGCGTAGGTGCCGTTGGCGCGTTGCTGTCGAGCGAGGAACAGAAGACCGCGCTCGACGATCGGTTCGAGAGTCGGCTGGTAGTCGAGAAAGTCGAAGCCTTGTTCTGCTGCCGTTTGCCCGAGCAGGTTCGGGGCAAGCCCAGCTGATGTGGCTCCGGCGACGGTCGAGAGGAAGTTGCGTCGGGTGCGTTGGTTCATTCCGCTGCTCCCGCTTCGCCGAGGTCTCGAAAGTAGTGCTCGACCCGCTGTTCGTACTCGCGCGGAACGCGGCGGCTGGCACGGCGTTGGGCGTCGGTGTCGAGCGTGCCCCGGAATCTTGCCCAGTCACCGCTGACGGCATCGTCGCCGAGCAGAGCCGCCGGGAAATTGCCATCAAGACCACTCGGTCCGCTGTCCAAGACCATCTGGGAGATCCGACCGGAGCCCTCGCTCAGCGCTTGCGCGGCCAACATGGCGCGCTCGGCGGCCTCGGACGGGGTGAGTGATTGGCCGGACTGGGCCATGAGATTGGCGGCTGCTTTGAGCGCGTCGGGGATCGATAGCCCAAGCTTGTTGCCGCCTGGCTGATCGCCCTGTTGCGCCCCGTTCGCTGGGAGAGCACGGGCGGTCCCGGTCTCGCCGCTCGGAGTCGACGATCCTCCCGGACGCGAGCCCGGAGTCCCCTGCCCCGGCATGCCGGGTTTGCCTCCTGGTTTTGGTGGGCCTTGACCAAGGCCTGCTCCGCTACCCGCTCACGGCGGGCCCTCTTTGGGAGATTTTCATGGGGGGCCAGTGCCGTCTCATGGTGGAGCCATCTCGCGCAGCGACTCGAGAAGCTTGGCCAAATCCATTTGCTCCTGAATCAGGCTCTGCTGCGGCGGATCACCCTCTTGCGGGCTTTGCAACTGCTCGGCCATCTGCTCCTGTTGCTGAGCGAGCAAGGCCATGAGTTCTTCCATCTCCTCTTTGGTCAGTTGGTTCTCCAGGGAACCACCGAGCGCCTTGATCGCCTCGTCGACCTCGCGCCCTGCGTCCAGCGCTCCTCGGAGACGTTGCGCTGCTGTGGGCGCACTGACCATAGCTTCGCCGGCTTCACGTCCGGGATGGATGTCGCGCATTCGGACACCATCGACCGTCTTCTTGGTCTCGTCCTCACCGGCAGTGGAGAAGAGCTTACTGGCCTCGCGAAGAAGCTGGTCGACCTGGTTCATCTTCGCCTGATAGGACTGCTGAGATCGCAGATAACTCGACCCCAAAGGCTGGCCGCTGGCGGCGAGCCACATCTCGAGCCGCTTCGTGTAAGGCTTGGTTCGCTTCAACTCCTCGATCGCCTTGGTCACTAGATCCATCCCGTTCTTGCGGTCTTTGGCCTGCTGGATCCGCTCTTTCCAACCGCGCTCGAGGACCTCGATCAGAATAGGATCAGAGACAGCGGTCTGCACTCCGCCATAGCCACCGGCGCGGTTGTCATCGACCTCCAGCCACGCGGTCATCTGCACGGTGCCCTTCACATCGCCGGCAAGGGATGCCGCAATCTTTGCGCCGGCCTGCCATTGAGTGATCTCGCCATCAACCGGACGAGCCACCGGGCGCTCGAACCGCTCTTGGCCAGGGCGGTTCACGACCAGCCGAGCATTCGGCGCACCGAAGTCATCGTGGGCCTCGAACTGAACCTCGACCTCGTCGCCGTACTCGACTCGCTGGAACCTCTCCTCGGGGTGTAGGACGGCTACGCCCGGCGGCATGTCGGGAATCACCTCGATCGGAATTCCAGCCACTTTGGCCCGCAGTTCATGGTCGTCCTCAAGCACCGCAGTGGCTTCGCCGCGCAAGTCGGCATCGGCCTTCAGATTCCAAGTCACCTGAGTACGTCCGTCGCGATTGCGTGGCTCCGTCGTCAGTTGGCCGCCCGAGGCGAGAGCAAGGCTGGCGGCTTGGAGCGGAACCGACACCATTCCCTGAAGTCGAATCGAACTCCCCTCAAGCACGCGAAGGCCGTCCTTAACCACGTCCTCGACCGTCTGGTTTTCGCTGCCAGTGTAGGCTGGCGGGTAGAGCTCTGCGGTCAGGGACTCGAGCTCGGGATAAGGCCGGACGTCGAGTTGGTAGATGTCGCTAATTCCCCGCCGCGATTGGATACGATAACGAAACCCCTCTTCCACAGCCGGGAATCGAAGCTCGAAACGCGCGTAACCCGCCTCCTTGTCCACTTCAACCAGTTCCATCGGTTCCTCGGTGACGATCGCGTCCACGCCTTCTCCCCGGATGCGGGTCAGAACTGCGCTATCGGCAGCCTTGTGATAGAACCGCAGAGCGATGGTCACCGGATCCCCTTCCGGAATCCAAGTCGTGCCGGGATCGATCTGCATACGCGGCGCGAGGACATTGCCAATCTTCGCCGCCGGATTGACCGAGCGGACGACGAGGCGACCACCCTGATGCGGCCACACGGCGATGATTCCTCCGAGCAAAACCAACGGCCCAAGCACCAACAACAACGGACGCGCCAGATAGTTGGAGCCGAACTCACGATGCGCCTCGGGAGCCCTACGAAGAATCGGTCCATCGGCATCGGATAAGACTTCAGTCGCTATGTTTTTGTCTCCTCGCTTGGAAAAATCCACAGCCGAACTCAGCCGCTCTTCCTGATCAGGATGCCGAGCATCGAGCACTCTGGCAAGACGGGCATCGTCAATCGGCCGGCGCAGCGGCTGGACTAGAAACCGCCAAACCGCCCAAGCCCCAGCACCACCCAGTGCCAGACTGATCGCCCAGCGCACCATCCAAGCCTCCGGTGCGAACACCGCATGCGCCGCCATGGCGAGCAACAAGGCACAGACCACCACCGTTCCAGCAGCGAAGACCCCGCGTAACACCTGCAACGACCGCACCCTCCGCCGGACCGCACCGAGATACCGGTCCAGACTGCCAGGCAGCCGACCTTCTCGGGGTGATGATTTGCGGTTCTTCGCCATCGGCCTCAATGTCCTTACGTTTGTGGGGAAAGGCAACCGTTCTCGTTGCTATGTTCTGGTATTTCTTCCTTCCCCGTTCGATGCCAGGGTAGCTACTCTGTCATTCCAAACCGCAGCGGACATAGCCGAAGGCAAATCTCGGTCTGGACCTGTGAGGCTAGCTTTGGTGGGCTGGCACCTGAGTTCACTACCGATCCATTGCCGTTCTAGGCTAACCCCTGTCTGGCTACGCCAACCCCCGCCACCTGCGGATTGCCCACTCGGTGAACAGCAGTGCGGTGAAGGCGATGGCGACTAGCCAATGATCCCAGAGGGTGCTCCGGGTAGTGGTGATCTCGACGCCCTCGGCGGGGCCGAACATGGTGGCCAACTGGTCGAGTTCGGCGGGCTCGAGAAAACGTCCGCCGGACTCGCGGGCGATGGTGCGCAGGGTGGCCTCGTCGCGGCGGAGATCGACGAACTCTAACGACGGTGCGGGATCAATGGTCAGCTCAGTCTTGACCGATTCGGTGCCACTGTCGGCGAGCCAGTTGTCGAGATCACCACCAGCCAAGACGACCTCGTAGGTGCCGGGGGCAAGACCGCTGAGACTGACCTCGGAGATGCCGGGCGAGCCCGCTCTGGGTTTCAGTTCGCGGACGACCGATGGAGCTTCGCTGGAGCCCTCGCCAACAGGATCGAGCCGGACTTGGAGCTCCGCTCCGGCCATCGGGTGACCATTGGCATCGAGCGCTCTGGCCTTGATCAAGACATCCTCGCCTTGTTCGTAGCGAGTCCGCTCGACGTGCACCGCGAACAGCGAACTGTCGTCACCGAAGACCTCCTCGTCTTGCCAATGAATCATCCGCCACCAGAAGCGATGGTGGAACCGATCCCCGACCCCGTAACGCATTCTCCACGACCGGTCGGCGCAGAGGAGAACGACACGGCCTCGGCCGAACCGTTGGGTGACAATGAGGGCGTTTTGCTCGGTGAAGTCGTCGTCGACTTGCGCCTGCATCGGCAACCCGGCTCGGTCGATGGGTCTGGCGTAGGCGAGGATTTCGGCACCGTCCTTGGCCTCGCCCACGGATCTGCGCCAACGCATCGGAGGCAGTCTTGACCAAAGCTGGCGACTCTCGGCCAAGCCAACGTCGAGGAGCATGAGATCGTGGAGTTCGCCCTCCGGAGTCCAGTCGATCCGGAACTCCTCGTCCTCAGGAACTCCGGCACCGATTCCACTACGCACCGGGAGAAGTCGCAGGAACGGCTCGTGCAGAATGCGATGCGGCATGGAGTTGCGACCAGCGATCAAGACCAGCAACGAACCACTCTCGGACACGGCCTGCTCGATGTCATTCCAAGCCGCGAGATCGATTTCCGGACCGATGTCTCCGAGCATCAGGACGTCGAACTTGGACCACTCCTCGGCGGTCGCAGGAAGCCGGGGAGGATTGGCTAGAGCAATACCAGCGATCTCCTTGGGATGGAGCAGGACGTGGGTCAAGGCGACGGTTTCGTCGCGCCCGTTGAACAGGTTTCGGAGGTAGCGAAACTCCCAACGCGGCAGCCCATCAGCGAGCAGGACATCGACACGGTCGTCGTTGCTCTCGTCGCGTTCGACCACCTTGACCTGTACATGAGCCTGGTTGTTACCGTCGAGTTGCTCGCCGTCTCGCAGGGCGATGGAAGCGGTGTAAGAGTGCGTGCCCGAAGGCAGGTCGGCGAGGGAAAACCGGTGGCTAGATCGATGGTCGCCGGACTCGAGCTGAATCGTTTCGCGAGCGACCTCAGCGCCGGTGGCATCGGACAAGATGACCTCGACAGGATCGCTGTCCGCCTCGATTCCTGTCAATCTCACATCGACATCGACGAGCGCCTCATCGCCCTGCCAGACGCGCGGTGCGGCAACGGCATCGACCACGGCGAGGTCCATCGACCGAGCCAGACTACCCACGGCCATAGTCGCCACCGGAGCCCCTCGGGCGCGGAACCCACGGGCGACGGCGGCGAACGGCCCACCTGAATTGTCGCGGCCGTCACCTACGAAAGCGCAGCCAGCCAGTTCCTCCTCGGGGATGGCGGCCAAGACGGCATCGAGTGCGGACGCGTGGTCGGTCCCAAGGGCGAACTCCTCGTCGCTTTGTTCGCCCACTGCCATCTCCTTAAGCCCATCTCCAGCGAGAAAGACCCGCACTCCGTAGCGTTCCCGAAGCTCATCGACGGGGCGCTGGAGAAGGCCTTGGGCGATCTGGATCCGCGGCTGGGAAGTCAGATCGTCCATCGTCTTAGCAGCCGACGAAGCCTTGCCCAGACGGGCCACCAGCTCATCATCTGCAGCGCGGCCGAGTTCGTCGATCTGGTCGGCGAGTTCCATCCACTCGATCGGGGCGGAGTTGCGCAGGCGGCTTACGAGGTCGTCGGGAGCGCCGAGTTTGGCTAGCTGAGAAGCGACGTTATTGGCAACATCGGTTTCGCGCGCGCCATCGGAGAAGCGGCCACGCAGCTCTTCGGCCAGTGGCCCGTAGGCCTTCCTACCACCGGCGACTGGCAGGCCCTTGGCTTCGGCAAGACGCAGCGCCCAGGTGGCATCGGAACGCTGATCGATCACGGACATCGACTCGGAATGATCGACCACGATGGCAATCTGCCGTTGCCAGCGGCGTTCGTGATCGGTGAGGCGCACCGGTTCGGTCAGGACGAAGAGGACCAGCCCTACGGCCAGTGAGCGAAGCAGCAGAATCACCGGCCCCCATCGCCGCCCGGCGGTCCGGGCCTGCGAACCATACAGACGGCCGAGGATCTCGAGGATGACACCTCCGAACAGCGCTAGGTGGTCGAGCCGCCAGTTGGTTTCCATCTCGACCATGCGCCCGCCGCCTTGCAGCGCACACCAAGCTGAGGCCACGGCGATGATGCCGATCGGAGCGAAGGCGACCTTGAACGCACGCGTTCCCAAGTAGGCCCGGAACAGGTGCAGACCGACCCAGATGAGGAGTAATACGACAGCGATGAGCAGCAACACCCAGCCCGAAACCGACGGCGCTACCAGCTCCGGACGCCCGGCATTGAAGACGCTCATCATCGGCCACCTCCCTTCCCGGCCGAGGCCAGCTTGCCACGAGTCTTGGCCGACACCGAATCTGGCGGAGTGAACGCTGCGCGGCCACCATCGGCGACCCGGCGTTTACGCGCGATCCAGCGAGCGAGCAAGCCTTCTAGGAGCAGAAATCCGAGCACAGCATAGGCCAAGTATCGCCACAGCTCTCGTCCAGTCGCCGTGCCTGACAGCAATGCCAACACTTCTTCGGCCGAGCCGACCTCGACCACATCGAAGACTTCGCGCAGCACCTCCAGATCGCCACCGGTGAGTAGCTCCGCATGGCCTTCTCTGCCTGCCCCTCGAATGGAAAAGGCCACCTCTTTCTCCTCCACAGAGGTCTGGTTCGGTTCCGGTCCCAGCAGTGCCGGAAGCGAGCCCGCCCAGCCGCGTGGAAGCACGAAACGGTGCAATCCTGGCTCGCCAGCCCACGGGAAACCAAGCCGAATTCCATTGGCATCCGAAACCAACTCGCCCTCGGCCACGCGACCAAGCGGATCGACGACCTCGACGGCGCTGTTACGCAAGTCGGTCTCGACCCCGGGCAGGCCTGGCTGCAGAAGAACTTCGGTATTTCGGGATCCGGGGAGATTAAGGACCACGTCCGCGCCACCAGCCGCCGCCCGGCACAGCTCGTGAACGAACGGCACGAAGGTCTCGCGCGAGACTAGATTGCTGTCCTCTCCATCTAGTCCGAACGCCGTGGTAAATACCCTGCCGTCGCCGACATCGTGCCCGACCACGATCGGATGGCCAGCGGATGAACGCACCACGACGTCCACATCGCCAGCTCCATCGGGTTCGGCGAATCGCCAATAACCAGAGAAGCGTGTGCTCGCCAGGTCGCTCTGCGCCGGGTCCGCCAGCGACGCGAGAAGCCCGGCCCGAAGCGAGGCCGGTGCGGGAATGATACCGTCGGCAATGCGCGAAAACTCGACCCGCTCACGGATCTCCAGCGGCACGATCTTGCCACCAGAGGGAGCCTTCCAATCGGCATAGAACTCCTGCTTGGTCCCCGCCCCGAGCGCGACTACCAGCCCGCCGCCATTATCGACGAATGCTCCCAGAGTCGCCGCTGCCGAAACCGACAGTTCAGGAACACCGGCCAGAATGATCGTGCCGTATTTGCTCAGCGGAGCGAATGGACCCAAGTCCGTGACTGGCCCGAAATCGGCGTCGATCCCCTCACCCGCCTTATCCTTGGCTAGAGCTAGTGAAGCAAAGGCCGATCCACGTTCAAAGAAGCCCGGACCGTTCCGTCCGGCGTCGAGCACCAGCACGCGTAGGTTTCCGCCAACCACTAGGGCATGGTCCAAGGCATCGTCGGAGGGCAAGTCATCGCCGACTTGAGCCGCGACCCGCAACGACGTCGCTCCGCCGCTGGGGAAGGTGTGTTGGAATTCCACCTGCCGTGACTGGCCCGGCGCGATTTGATCGACACCGAGCGCAGGTAGCACCTCTCCCGCGACCTCCAGCCCGATCTCTCTCGGCGTCACCGCGACCCGACCTGTGTTCTCGATCGTGGCGACGATCCGCGCTGGCTCGCCCGCGCTCGGCGGGCCGAGAGGCAGCTCGATATCGGTGACCGCGGCATTGCGGTAGTCTTCCGGAAACGGCACCTCCCAAAGGACCAATTGTGGCGGCACCGGAAACTCATCGACGGCAGTCTTGATCCCCTCCCACAGCCCATCTGCATCCAACTCCCAGCCGACGCGTTGCCGATCGGTGATCAAGACGATCTTTCTCGACGGATGGGTGCCCTCGCCCGCCAGCCGAACCGCTTCGGCCAGTGCCCGGGCTCCGCGCATCGATCCACCACTGCCAGCCAGACCCGAGACGCGCCCAGCGACCTCGGTTCCCGGAGCGAACCCCAGCTCGGCACCACCGATGATCTCGCCCGCCTCGAGTAGCGCAAACCGATCCCCCGCAGACGATTCCGTCAGCACCCGCCGAACTCCAGCCAGTGCCCGACTGAGGTTGTCCGTGCCCTCACGCCACAGTCCCATCGACATCGACGAATCGACGACGAACACCACATCCTGACTCCCCGCCGCGCCCAGCCGAGCCGCTTGCTTCCCGCCCTCGGACTTCATAAAGAACCAGAGTAAGAACAAGGCCAAGACGGTTAGCACGAACGACAACAAGGCCTTCTTCCGATCCTTCAGAAACGACGCCGTCACGCCCAAGCCCGCGATCCCCACCAATCCCACTGGCAAGACCAATCCCCACGAAACCGAGCTCCCGTGCGGTGCGAACGGGCGCAGTATCAGCAAGGCCACCAGTCCAATACAAAGGCATCGCACCGCCAGCAACAACGCATCCTCCAACCGCACCGAGCGCTTGCGGATCTCCTCCGTCGCACGGAGAAACTGCATCGCTCCCCACTCCACAGTCTTCTGCTTCCGCCGACTCCACAGATGCAGAACGATCGGCAGGGCCACCAGCCCGAGAAGGCCGACCCAAGCTGGGTGGAGAAGGAGCATAGTAGTGCGTCCCCTGCTCTACGACTTAGGCGTGGTCTTGGCAACAAGTTGAGGGGCGTGCACCAGCTAGTTCACAGCCACCGCTCAATCAGCCTTTTTGTAGAACCGCTCCCCGAACATCACCCCCTTCGAGTTCCCGATTGTGACAAAGCGGAGATATTCGACTGTAGAGCCGGCCGACCAAGTATCATTGGTTCGGGTCTTTTCGTATTTCGGATGAACCTCATAAATAGGCTTTACCGCCAGGTCATCGATCTCGATATGAGCAACCCACAGATACAGCGTCTCATTCTCCGCGTAGACTCGAATATGAAGACTCGCCCTTCCGGTGTGATCTCCTTCTAAAGCGAAGTAATCGCCGTCGGGCTCACCTCCGGTTGGCACCCAGACCTTCGATTGCGCCTCAGCGAGCTGATTCTCATGGCTGATATCGGCGAGTGTGGAGCAGGCACATAGAACGAAAACCGCCGCTATGCTCCCTAATTTTAGGAGGATCATGGTGAAAATGATTATCGAAAAAACGCCGTAGAGCCGATCAAGTCGGCAGAGGCTCGCTTGACTTACATTGCCCCGGCACCCATTCCTCGGGCAGGCCCCCGAAGTCGGAAGCAGCCTGATTCTGTGGCGAGTCGTGCAGAGTGAAGGTGTAGCTGTTCATCTGGTGGTCTACGCCTACATGGGGACTCTCACAGTCTGTACGGGAAAGCTCCAGTAGAGTTTGTCTGTCGTGGGGAATAGCTCGGGGTCGGTGAGGTCGGGAAGGCCGCCCAATCTGGTGATACCCGTCTCGGAGTAGTCATCGGCTTGGGTTGGTCGTGATTTTGATAGCATCACGCGCTATGCTCGCAATGGCATGCTCGGCCAGCTGTAGTCTCCACCATCACGGAAGGCACTCATCACCGACACGATCTCGGTGGCTTCCTCAAGACCAAACTTGGGATCGACGATGGCCAGTTCATCCAGCTTTGATTCGTCCAAGACGATCTGTAGCTGGTCTCCGCACCAATTTATTCGAATTTGCTCTCGCTCTGGCCGGAGGCCTCCTTAAGGAAAAAGGCGCGCATTTAGCAAGTCGTGCTACCGTGGGAGAATGGCCGCTAGTGACACGAAAACCAGTTCGGACGCGCCGAAAGGAAAAGTCTCGAAATCGGGTTACGTTCAGCCGGCTACCCGCAAGAGTCTGATCGAACGACTCGAGCGCTGGGATGACCGTGCCAGTTGGGACGAATTCTACCGAACTTACGCTACCTTTGTGTTCCGCGTTGCCTGCAAGGCAGGGCTCAATGAGATGGAGGCAAATGACGTAGTGCAGGAGACATTCATCCGCGTCGCCAAGAACCTGAAAGCAGGCAAGTTCGATAAGAACAAGGGCTCCTTCAAAGCCTGGCTGATGAACCAATGTCGCTGGCGTATCATCGACCAATTTCGTGGTCGATCGAAGGACCTCGCCGCTAGTCAACCGATGCGCAACGCGGACGGAGAACGCCGCACCGACGTCATCGAAAACTTCGCCGACCCCAAGGCCGATCACCTTGAGCGAATTTGGACAAGAGAGTGGAGTTCCAACCTGACCGAGCTCGCCCTGCGCGCGGTGAAGGCGAAAGTCTCGCCCTTGCAGTACCAGATTTTCTATAGCTACGTAGTTAAGGAATGGGGTGTCGAGAAGGTCAAAGAGGAACTCGAGGTCACTGCGACCCAAGTCTACCTCGCCAAGCACCGAGTGAGCAGGGTCATGCGCAAGGAGGTCGAACGCCTTGAATCCCAAGAGCTCTAGTGACGCGGCGACCCGGGAGCCGCCGGAAATCCCCGACCACGAAATGCTCCGAATCATCGGCCGAGGGGCCTTTGGTGAGGTCTGGATAGCTCGCTCGCTTACCGGATCGATGCGGGCGATCAAGGTCGTCTGGAGAGAGGACTTCGAGCACGGTGGGAGCTACGAGCGTGAGTTCGAAGGCATCAAGAACTACGAGCCGATCTCCCGACAACACCCCGCTCTTGTCGATATTTTACAGGTCGGTCGTAATGACGACCGGCATTACTACTACTGTATCATGGAGCTGGCCGACCCGGTTGGTCTCGATCCAGACACCGACGACACTGTCGTCGACAAACCGGCGTCTTCCTCAGGTAGTCAGACGTCAGAACTCGTCGCCGTCGACCCCGACAGCTACGAACCCGACATCCTCTCGAAGCGGATTCGCGAAAACGGAGCCTCTACCAATTCCGCAGTGGTGCGCCATGGAGCAGCCCTTGCCCGAGGCCTCGGCTATCTCCACGACCACAGCCTTGTCCATCGGGATGTGAAGCCCGGCAACGTCATCTTCATCGATGGGAACGCAAAGCTCGCAGACGTCGGCCTTGTGACGGCTTTAGGGGAAAACACCTTCGTTGGCACGGAGGGCTTCGTGCCACCCGAAGGTCCCGGATCCGCGTCGGCGGACTTGTTCAGCCTCGGCATGGTGCTCTACGAGATGAGCACGGGAAAAGACCGGCTCGACTTCCCAGATCTCCCCAGTGTTCTTCCCGAGGGTGAAGAACGGGTCATCTGGCGCCGGGTCAATCGCTCGATCTGCCGTGCCTGCGCGCGCAATCCAGAAGCTCGTTATCCAAGTGGCGAAACCTTAGCGCTCGCCCTCGAAGGGCAGGCGGTGGATGAACTCCCTTCCGCTGCGTGGCGGCGCAAATTCGTTCTCCCGATCGTAGTCGGCGCCGCCTTGGTCGGACTCGCTCTCGCAGCGTTACGGTCAACAACCTCCCCTGATCCAGAAGGCGCGAATGGGCACAGTCCAGCACTGACCGCGAACGCAATTTCGCCCACCACCGACCGCGCCGGAACAGTAGTAGCAATTTCAGTCACCGATACCAACACTGGAGAGCCCGCAGACGAGGCCCCCGATCCATTCCGAACACTGGAGATCAATACCATCCCTCAAGGTGCAGATGTCTACCACGGCGAGCAATGGATGGGAACCACCCCAGTCTTCATCGATCCTGCGCCGTCCAACGCAGTCAGCTACAACATCCGCCTCGGCGGCCACCGTATCGAACAACTCGATTTTCTCGGTGCCAGCGACGAGCGGGAAACCATCGAACTCGAGCTGGTGGTCTGGAGATTTCCGCAGCCTGGTATGCGCTGGCGTGCTGGCGACATGGAGTTCTTGCCTAGTGGCAACCGCCATGTCAGCACCCGCCCGATCGAAGCCGAGTCACTCGTGGCGTTCGCTCGTGACAGTGGCTACCCGATTGCTGGTAGCGCCGTTGCAGCCGCCCTCCCCGCAGGTCAGACCGCTTACCTCGCAAAGGTCAATGGCCAGACCGCTCGAGCCTTCTGCGACTGGATGACAGCCCGCGACCAGGACAAAGGGATTCTCCTGCCCGAACAGTTCTACCGCCCCGTGGCTAGCAATCCTGACGACTACCCTTCGCCCGACGGAGTCATCTTGCCTAAGGCTACGAGAGCTGGCGGTTTCTCGGGAATTTTCGGGGTTGAGATCGAGCACATTCGCTACGGCTCGGTGGCCTTCGAATCACAACCAACCGGCGCCAGCGTCTATCGCGAGGGCAGCAACATCGGCACCACCCCGTTCGAACTCGCCCGAGTGCGCACTGGCCAGGCAGAGTATGAACTGAGAATGGAGGGCTACAAGACGTCGTTTCATGCCGTGCACATCGAGGATGGAAAAATTGCCAGCGTTATCGCCAACCTAGAGCAAGGCGAAGCTGTCGACTTCGATTCCCCATGGGAGAACTCCCTGAACATGCTCCTTCTCCCGTCCAACACAGGCGTGCTGGTCAGCGCGTTTGAGGTTCGGCGCAAAGACTTCGTTCGGTTTGCCCAGGCTTCGGTCGCAGCGGCAGGTGGCTGGACCAGCGAGTATTCGGAGTTAGAAAGCACCAACCCGCTGCACCCGGCTACCGGCATGACCCGAAAAGAGGCCGAGGCCTTCTGCACCTGGCTAACCAAAGTCGAACAGCGCAAGGGCCAGATCTCGACCCGTCACATCTACCGACTGCCAACAGACGCGGAGTGGAGTCGGCTAGCCGGTCTTCCGCCGGAAAAAGGACGCGACCCAGCCGCTCGTTCCGGGCAATTAGCAGGGTTCTTCCCGTGGGGATTCGAGTGGCCGCCTCCCGCAGGCAGCGGCAACTTCGGCGATACCAGCGCCGCGCAAATTCTCGGCCCCAACGGATATCTAGACGGCTACAGCGATGGCTATCCGCTGACCGCGCCAGTCGATGTCGTTCAAGCCGATCCGCGCGGCCTGTATCACGTTTCGGGAAATGTTGCCGAGTGGATCGAAGGCCGATTTGGCGGCAGCTCTAGCGAACTGGCCACCCACGGAGTAGTTCGTGGCGGAAGTTGGCGTAGCGCAACGAGAGAAGAGCTGAACGCATCCTTCCGTCGAGCCACACCCCAGAACGGACGTTTCGACGATATCGGATTTCGGGTGGTTCTAGCCCTTGGGGATTAATCGCAGGTAGGCTTTTTCTTGTCAAAACCAGCCCGAGATGCCATACCAAGCACTCATGCGCTTCCCACTATTTCTCGCAACCGTGCTGACCAGTCTAATCTTGACCAGTTGCTCCAGCACCCCTACCTCCAACGCTGTCTCCAGCTCTGAGCTTTCCGCCGGTGGAACCTACTACCCGCTTCGCGACTACGTTTCGTTTTACCTCCAGCCGAATTTTTCTCGATTCGACGCTCCCTACTCCCAGCTATTTCAGCGCGAGCCCCTCATCCTGCGCGCCTTCAATGACACCGAAGCCAGAGTCGAACTCCCCGACGGCACTGTTGGCTACATCGAGGTCGGCCAATTAGGCAAGCGCCCGGCAACCAGCGGAAAGCCCAAATCCAGAAAGTCCGCCCCTGCTCCGAAAAAGAGGGCATCTGCGACTACGTCCAAGCCGGCCCCGAAAGCCACCCCGAGCAAGCCAAAGCCAGTCGTCACATCGCGCAAGCCCAAGCCAGAAACAATCCCGGTGCCAAATCCTCCAAAAACGACCAACATTCCTTCCCCACCTCCAGTTCTGAACCTTCCACCTAAGCCAGCCAAGAAGCCTGGTCTCCGCGAAGGAAGCATCGACGATCTCGATATCCAACGTTTCGAGTAGGCCAATAATTTAGCCGGCCACACTCGCGGCGAATTGCGTGCGCAAGCCCTTGGCAATGCATCGATCCTGACGTAGCATCGACGACTTTCCATGGCCGCTGAAATTCGCAATCATATCGCCGTCATCGACTTCGGGTCGCAATACACCCGTCTCATCGTCCGTCGTGTTCGGGAGGAGGGCTACTTCGCCATGCTCTACCAGCCCAGCGAACTAGCAACGATCGATGAACCCGCCGCAGTCATCCTTTCCGGAGGCCCGAAAAGTACGGCCGACGAGGACGCTCCCGACTTCGACTTCGAGCACTTAGTTGGTCTTAAAATTCCGGTTCTCGGTGTCTGCTACGGCATGCAGCTGAGCAACATCAAGTGGGGCGGCGAAGTGGCAAAATCCGACCACCGCGAATTCGGTCCCGCAGAGATTCATCCTGAGTCAGAAGGCGAATTCCTTTTCGGCGGAATCTCCCCCGGCACCCAGATTTGGATGAGCCATTCGGACACCGTCAGCAAGGTTCCCGAGGGCACCAAGGTTCTCGCCAAGAACCAACAGGGCACGCCCGTTGCTCTACAGTGGGCCGACAACTACTTCGGCATCCAATTCCACCCCGAGGTCACGCACACCGAAGACGACGGCATCGTGCTCCGGAACTTCCTCAAGCTCGTCCCCGATGCCAAACCGTTCGGTATTGAGTCCCTCCGCGACGAAATCTGCACGCGAATCAAAGAGCAACTCGGCGATCGCGAAGTCGTCTGCGGCGTCAGTGGTGGTGTCGATTCCACCGTCCTCGCCGTCCTTCTCCAGAATGCCGGAATCAATGTCCGCCCGATCTTCGTCGACACGGGCCTACTTCGTCAGGACGAAGCCATCGATGTTCAGGCAGGCTTTGAACAGCTTGGCATAGAAATCGAAACCATCGATGCCAGCGAGCGTTTCCTTACCGCCCTCGCCGGCGAAGAAGATCCCGAGAAGAAACGTGTCATCATCGGCAACATGTTCATCGATGTCTTCTTCGAAGCCGCTCAGGACATCGACATACTCGCCCAAGGAACACTGTATCCCGATGTCATTGAGAGTGCCAGCGCCGGCTCCAGTGCATCGAAGATCAAAACCCACCACAACCGAGTCGATCGCATTCTAGAACTCCAAAAAGAAGGCCGGGTCATCGAACCCCTCGCCGAGATGTTCAAGGACGAGGTCCGCGCCCTCGGCCGCTCTCTGGACATCCCAGCCCAACTTCTCAATCGCCACCCTTTCCCCGGTCCCGGACTCGCCGTTCGATGCCCTGGAGAAGTTCGCGAAGATCGCCTACGCATCATCCGCGAGGCTGACTCGGTCTTCATCGGCGAACTCCGCTCCTCCGGCTGGTATGACCGCACGTGGCAAGCCTACGCCTGCCTCATTCCAGTCAAGACGGTCGGAGTGAAAGGCGACGAGCGTTCCTACGAGTTCGCTATCGGTCTGCGTGCAGTCATCAGCGAAGACGCCATGACCGCCGACTGGGTCGAGCTCCCGCCCGACCTCCTACGCCGCGTGTCCACCCGAATCCTCAACGAGGTCTCCGGCGTCAACCGCGTACTCTACGACATCTCCTCCAAGCCACCGGCAAGCATCGAGTGGGAATAGGCCGCTGACTGACTCCCCCGCTTGCGGCGACGTGAGCGCGACAATGGCACTCGTCCCCCCTGCCGGACCGCTAGCTTCTCGCACCCACTCGGAGCCAAGCGAAGAGTGTATTGGCTGGGGCCAAAGGGGAGCCCGGATTGCTTAGCCTGGCCAAACGGCATCAGATCGGCACTGCGCTGAGGCGCCAACCCAACAATGCCTAGGCTCTCAGTCACCGGGCAAGTCCTTGGCGCTGGCAACTCCGCATGGGGATCTCCGGCTTTCTCCCGACCAAATTCCGCTCCCAAGGCGCACAGTCCTATTCTTTCCAACCCCGACGGCATCGGCGCATCGGCGAGCACGATCGGCGAACCACCGTCGATGTGGCGATGTGGTCAAGGCGATGAACCTTCAACGCCACCATCCTCCACCTCCTAGGCATCGACCACGAACGCCTCACGTTCCGCTACCAAGGCCGCCGCTTCCGCCTGACAGACGTGCATGGACATGTGGTGAAGGGGGTATTGGCGTAGGAATTGGGAACTAGGTGCCTGCCGTCGGTTCAGCTTGCGCCCCGCCCGTTCAGCTATTTCCCTAGGTTACTTATGACGTTTGGGGACACATTGGATCCTAGATACCGTTCGACCAAAATCCAAACAACATACTTCGCCGATTCATTAAACTTTCCGTTTTCTTGAAATGCCCTCCGGGATGCATTCATCGCGCCCCCTCTTCGACTTACGACATTGACCGATTGCTTCATATTTGCCGACAATTGCGAAGCGAACGACGCCTCTCGAAAAACGGTCGAGAAACTATCACCGATAATGTGAATCGCGGCATTGGGATCGCTCGTTGATGGGGAAGAACCGTCTAATGTCGTAACATTCATCATAGGAACAGACTCATTAGGAATCTCAACTCGGAGACCGCGACATGAATTCATCTTCTTGATATCGCCCTCGTGGTCCTCCCAAACAAGTTTACGCACGTGGTCTATTTTTCCAATTTGACAATCTTCGTGAACGAGTCGCTCAGCTACAACCTCTGCGGCCAAGAATGCGCCAAGAGAGTTGTAATGAGTGTCAGTACGACAATAAATCGGGTGCTCGCCAAGATCACGACGAAAACGATTCTTTAGAAAATGATCAGTTAAGTCGATGGAATTCATTCCCCTTGACTGTAACTCTTTATGAAACTTCTCTACGTGTCGATTCGTACGCTGAGTAGAACTAGGATCTAGGGAAAGATCACCTGTTGCTACCTCCGGATAGGTTGTCAGTGAGGTTGGTACCGTAATGAATAATAAATGCTGTCCTCGCTCACTTAGTATTCGATCGAACTCAACAATCACATCAATGGCAGAGGCTTCTGGACGCTTCCAAAATTCTGGACGATACACCTCTTCACTTGCATAAAACCACCAATCAGTTTTGGGTGCCGCGATTATAGGAAATGGCAGTTGCGAGAGCATCATCGAAACCCTATCACTATCGCCACTCGGTAAACGCCTCCGAGGTTCGAACTCTCTTAGGAATCCGGTTTGAATAGAATAATCTTCGCTATCGCGGAACGCGGCCATAGACGCGGTAGCCGAATCTAGTTGCTCCATCGGTATACTAATCCCAGAAATCTTATCCCCTATTCTCAAGAATGCAGCAGGCATGAGGCGGCGATCTCGAGTCAGGGGTAGAAGCAGCTCGGATCTCTCTTCCGGTGAATCGGTTACTCCCCTAGCAATCACTCCGATATTTGAGTCAGAGTACTCGAGGTCATGAAGATTGGATATGTCCGATACTGAGAGTATCTCGATGGGAAAGGCAGAATTGGGGGCGTGCTCTTGGTTGATCGGGGTAAAATCGCCTGTGAGATAGCGTTTAACCCGCCCAAATGTCACATATTTCTGAAAAATCGTCCCCACCAGAAAGGACGCGACTACCATCACGATTATAAGAATGCGAGGGATCATATCTGTACAACAATCAAGGTAAACATATCAGAGAGATCAATATGTATTCCTACAATATTGTCCACCGAAAACGTTTCAACAGCTCCAAGAAAAATGCTGTCCGGGTGGTCACTTACGGCGCTGGCGGATAATAGCGTGGGTTGATAGTTGCCCTAAGCAGAAATCTTCGGACGGCTCCACCTGCCTTTCGAGCGAATTCTCAAGGAAGCTATACCTGCAAAAATCAGCGTCCCATTAGCGCCATTAGCGGTTCCCCCCTCTCTACCCAAAATCAGTGTCCCCATTACCTTCCTTGAAATCAGACTCGGTAAGGCACCCGCACATCCGACCAGTCCTCTTTAAATCTTTAAAGTCCTTGCTGACTTATCAAGAAGCTCTGCGGGGGGAGTGGGAGTGAAGCGGGCTGTCGATATAGTAAAGTGGTGCCGGTAACGGCGTGATAGCCCTTGGTCGCGGGAAGCAAATTCAAGCCGCACCGACTATCATAGCAGGCGATTCCCGAGCAAATACTGGCAAGAGTCGCGAAGGCTCGGCCGATGAGGTGCCGGTGAAGTTCCGATACACATCCCGACCGAGCATTTGAACTCGACTTGCGAAATACGCGGCTTCGCCCCCAGCCTTTGAGCGCTCCAATCCCGTAGGCTGGCCCCCCTCAGGCTGAGCTGACTTTGTCGTCATGGAGATCAGTTGTGAGTTCATGTCATTCCAGACCGAGCTTTTAGCGAGCTAAGTCTGGAATCTTTGGGCAACCTGTGATGTGGAAAGGGAATGGGCTTTGGAAAATGGACGGTGTTGGCGGATGTGGCTAGGGGACATCGGGGATCACAGGTTTACGGGAGATTTGCCTTCGGCTATGTCCGCTGCGCTCCCGAAGACCAGGGACCAAAGCGTGGCGAAGGCGGCGGGAAGGAAGCGATGCCTAGCAGTAAATGAAGCGACATCGCCTGCCTTTCCCTACCCCTTAAGCACCTTCTCGACGCTATTTGCTGTCAGGGTCACCCCACGAACGCCGCGAGTCTGGAGGTTAAACTCGCCGAACGTCACTGGGATCTCTTTCTTCCGTAGCCCTTTCGTCGGCTTCAAGTGCACGACTACCTGCTCGGCGTCGGCTTCTTTCTCGGTCTCGTGGGCGGTCAGGTGAAGCACCCGCGAGCCCTTACGGCCTTGGGTGAGCTCGTAGACCTTCTCCCGAGTTAGGCCTCCAATGCGGAAGCGCTTCACGTAGGTTTTGCCGATTCGGCCGTCGCGGTAGATGAGGTTGAAGACCTCTGTGGTCGCCTTTTCCTTGTCGAAGATTGCGATGTGCGCGGGATTCTTTCCGGTGTGGACCTTGGCATCAACCTTGGTGACGCGAAGGGCGCCGTCGCGACCGATGATGAGGAGCAGGTCGAGCCGGCTGCACTTGCCGATGACGACTCCGTCGCCCCGCTTGATGCCGTATCCAGTGAAGCCATTGGTGTCGTCCCGGTAGAGGGTCTCGGAAGCCACGGCTGCCCGATTCTTGCTCACTTGGGCGAACTCGATCAGGTTGTCGGGTTGCTCTTCCCACTTCTCGGTGGTGGCGACGACAGTCTTGCGCTCGCGGCCCGCGCCATATTTCTTCTTGAGGTTCTTGAACCACGCCACGGTGTAGCGGGTGATGTTCTTGATGTTCTTCAGCGTCTCCTGAATGTCGCCTTCGAGTCCGCGAATCTGCTCGTCCGCCTTGAACGAATCGTATTTGGAGATCCGCTTGATCCGAATCTCGAGCAGACGCTCGATATCGTCGTCAGTGATCTTGCGGTAGAACAGCTTGAGGAACGGCTTCAAGCCCGCCCAGACCTCGGCGATGACATCCTCGTAGGTCGTGCACTCCTCGATGCGGCGGTAGATTCGGTTCTCGATGAAGATCTTCTCTAGGGACGAAAACAGGTGCTTCTCTTCCAATTCCCGGAGCTTCACTTCTAGCTCGGCCTTGAGCATATCGCGGGTGTGGAAGGCCGAGTCTTTGAGGAGTTCGTGGACCGAGATAAAGACCGGCTTGTTGTCCCGAATGACGCAGCTGTTCGGGGCGATGGACACCTCGCAGTCGGTGAACGCGTAGAGCGCCTCGATCATCTGATCAGCCTCGACCCCGGCGGGCAACCCGACGTAGATTTCGACATGCTCAGCCGTGTTGTCCTCAAGACGCACGACCTTGATCTTTCCCTTCTCATTCGCTGTTACGATCGAGTCGATCAGCGAGGATGTGGTGGTGCCGAAGGGGATCTCACGGATGTAGAGATCGCCCTTCTTTGAGCCTTTCTCGATAGTCGCGCGCACCCGGATTCGGCCACCTCGCAGGCCTTCATTGTAGTTGGTAACATCCGCTGAGGCTCCGGTCGGGAAATCCGGAAACAGGTGAAACGGCTTCTTCCGCAGTGCCTCGATCGAAGCGTCGATCAGCTCGTGGAAGTTGTGCGGCAGGATCTTCGCAGCCAAGCCGACAGCGATACCTTCGACCCCCTGCGCGAGCAACAGCGGGAACTTCACCGGGAAGGTCACCGGCTCCTTGTTGCGGCCGTCATAGGAGGCGGCCCAAGTCGTAATCTTCGGCATGAAGACCACCTCGAGGGCAAACTTCGATAGCCTTGCTTCGATGTATCGAGGAGCAGCCGCGCGATCTCCGGTCAGAACATTCCCCCAGTTTCCCTGAGTATCGATGAGCAGGTCTTTCTGGCCGATCTGGATCATCGCATCACCGATCGAAGTGTCCCCGTGCGGGTGGTACTTCATCGTGTTGCCGACGACATTGGCGACTTTGTTGTAGCGCCCGTCCTCCAGCTCCTTCAGGGAGTGGATGATACGGCGCTGCACCGGCTTGAAGCCGTCATTGATGTGCGGAACGGCACGCTCCAAAATCACGTAACTAGCATAGTCGAGGAACCAGTCACCATACATCTCATGGACATGGTAGGCGCCGGATCCGTCATCCCCTGCCCCGAAGCGGCCCTCGTCATCATCACCGCCATCGCCGGAATCTCCGCTATCGAAATCGATCACCTCGGCGGACTCTTCCTGATCCTCGGGATCGGAGGCGTCTGCTGGTTTGGTCTCACGATCGGTCGTGGACGACTTGGCTACCTTCTTCTTGGCAGTCTTCTTGGTTGCCTTTTTGGCCATGTTATCAGGTGTAGAGAATGAGCGATCAGGGTCGGCGAGCGCGTCCGAGATCGGGGTGATTTTTCCTTCCGGAATGTCGGCGAAGAGATCGGGCTGCTTGCTGTCGATTTTCTTTACCATGAGACTGAGAAAAAATTTAGTTTTACTTTCCTAGATTGTAAGGGTGCCTTTACCAGTTAGGCAAGACTTCCTTTCTCTGCTAGAATCTCCCTATGATCGACTTCCCTACCCGCGAGGGCATTATCACCTGGACCGGATCCGGACAACGCCCCGAGGCCACCGCCGTCTTCGGCGAACTGACCTTCATCCTTCGAGAAAAGGCCCCCACCGTCAGCAACGAGTGCACCATCACCGCCTCCAACGGTCAGGAAATCGCTTCCAGCACCAGAAAATCGAGCTTTCTCAAAGGCATCACCGAAACGCTACTCATCGACGGCCAAGCATCCGGGCTCGTGCTGAAACGCGGCATGATAAATACCAAAGTCGAATGGAACAACGAGACTCAGCTCCTCGCCTTCGGACTCGAAGCCAAGGAAATGGCAGCTGAGGATACCGGCGACGATGATGAGGTTAGAAACGACGACGAGGATCAGCCCGACGATGTCGAGGCCCGAGGCTTCGAACTCGGCGGAATTCGCCTCGCCCACGCTGACTTCTCCAGCGAGATCCACGCCACTGGTGAGACCAACCAAGATTGCCTAATGGCCGCCTTCCTTGCGTTTCGTATCTGGGCCAAGAACTACGAGGGGACCAACGAGTAGAAGATGCATTACGAGGAAGGCGCTTATCGAAATATCAATTACGCGTTCTGAATGAAAACGAATATAAGCAGCTTATATTGAATGAATTCTAGATTCCAATAAACGGTAATCAAGTAACTAACTACAGCCATGCGACTTCTCCCTAAAATTTCCGGTCTTGTCACTATTCTTGGCTTCCTCTTTGCCCCTGTAATGAGCACGGCGCAAGAACAGGTCGAACGACACGCAGGACAACTTCGTAGCCTCGAGGCCCTACTCGATAGCATCCAGTCGAAGAGCGATGAGATCACAGTAGTCAACCAACGCCTAAGTGCCGCAGGCAACGACGCCACCCGTGCCAGCATTCTTACCCGCGCCACTGAGCTAGAGTCAGAACGGGCGTCACTGAAACTGCAGTTCGACGCCGTGGCCGGCGGTGAGAATGCCAGCCTATTCATCGACCAGGAGTCCAAACCGTTCGACCTCCAGACCGAGGCCGCGTCTCTTCTCGAACCCCTATTCAATGAACTCCAAAACCTCAGCCACGGCCCGCGCGAGCTGGAGCAGCTTAAAACCGAGATCTCGCTACACAAAGCTCGACATGCCCGAGCCTCCCGCGCAGTCAAGAGCTTAGAGCGTCTAATCGCGAACAAGCCGGAGGTTGCTGGGCAACCGAATGTCATGCGCCAAAAGCTGTCTGAGTCCTTGTCCCTCTGGCAACGCCGTCGCGACGATGCGCACAACCAGATGACCGTGCTCGAAGTTCAATATGAAGAGAAGCTCGCTGGCCAAGAGTCCCTGGGCGAAAGCCTGCAACGTTCGGTTCTCGACTTTCTACGGACAAGGGGGATGAACCTACTCCTCGCCATCGCCGCCTTTCTTGTCGTCTACCTGCTGGTCCGACTGATTCACCGCGCCATCGAGCGCAGGATCGCCAAGGCGGAAGCTGAACGCTCGATCTACGCCCGCCTGATCGATGTCGCGCTGCATGTGCTCGCCTTCGTCGCGGCACTGTGCGCCATCATCTGTGTCTTCCTGCTCAAGAGCGACTTACTACTCCTCGGCCTGTCTGCCATCTTCATCGCCGGCCTTGCCTGGGGTGGAGTGAAACTCATCCCGGCCCTGCTCGACGAACTTCGAATGGTTCTCAACCTCGGTGCCGTTCGGGAAGGCGAGCGGGTCCTGTATGCAGGATTGCCATGGCGAGTCGATGTCCTCGGTTTCCAGACCGACCTTTCGAACCCCGATCTGACCGGAGGGAAGGTCACTATACCAGTTCGCGGATTGGTCGATATGCAAAGCCGCCCCTACGCCGAGAACGAACGCTGGTTTCCCTGCGAGGCCGGAGACTGGGTCCGGCTTGAGACCACAGGCACTGTCGGCCAAGTCGAATGCCAGACTCCAGAATACGTCTCCCTCCGACTTCTGGGAGGAACTCTGCAGACCCTACCCGCCACCGCCTTTCTCGAAGCCTGCCCATCGAATATCTCGGAAGGCTATCGGATCGAACACACGTTTGGCATCGACTACCGTCACCGCGCCGAAGCGACCGGCTCGATTCAAGAATTGATGCAGACTGGGCTCCGTGAGGCGATGGAAAAAATCGTCCCCCCAGAGCAGATTCAGAACATTGTGGTTCAGTTAGCAACGACATCGGACTCGTCGCTCGACTACGAGATCGAAGCCGACTTCACTGGTGAGGCAGCCCCACGCCACGAAGAACTCCGCCGCCGGATCACTGGTATCCTTGTTGATCTGAGCAATGCCAACGGCTGGAAGATTCCTTACCGCCAAATGACCATCCACACCGCTCCGTCGACGATATCGGAAGTTGGATGACAGGAGTCGGATGTCAGATGTCAGATGTCAGTTCCCGCCACATCTAGCCGTCAGTGATCCGGGGCGCTCGCGGCGGAATTCGCGCAACGGATGGCTTGGACAGACCATCCGGACAGATATCTCTATGATGCCTTGATAGCTCCCCCGCATCCCGCCTCCATCCGTCATCCGTAATCCGTCATCTGCCATTCGACACCACATTGCCAACCAGCTGTTTCCAAGTAGGTTTGGCAGATGAATAGTCTCACCTCTGGAGTCCTGGCAATCGCCGCCCTCAGCCTTCTTTCCGGCTGCGGAACCTACGACGACTCGGACCCATTTTCGCTGTCCCCCGAGCCTTCGCCAGCACCACCAATGCAGGTTGCTGTGAACCAGGCCCCAGCTCCTGCCGCTGAGTTCCAGACTTCCGCCACACCGGAGCTGGGAGCCTCCGCCGCGCCGACTGCCTCCGGGATCGAGCAGTATCGAGAAGAGGCTGTGCGTGACTGGTCCGCCGACATTCAGCATTTCAACGAGCTGAACCAGAGCGTCGTTCAGTCTCCAGATGCTATCCTCTGTATCGGCAGTTCCAGCTTTCGCCTCTGGGAGACCATGGCGGACGATCTCGCTCCATACCAAATCATCCGCCGAGGTTTTGGCGGAAGCCGGTGGTCGGACGTGGCGGTCTTTGCGGATGAACTGATCACACCGCACCAGTTTCGGGCAGTTCTGTTCTTCGTTGGCAATGACATCGCTGGCGACGCGAGAGACAAGTCCCCTGCCGAGGTAGCCTCGCTGTTCCGGCACGTCAGCAACCGCGTCCGAGCACACAACCCGTTCGCCCATATTTTCGTCATTCCAGTTACCCCTACCGAGAGCCGGGCATTCGTCTGGCCCCTAGTGCAAGAAGCCAACTCCGCCATTCGCTCCGTCTGCCAAAGCCTCGGCAATGCCACCTACATCCCCACCGCCGATCTGTTCCAAGGCCCCCTGGGTGAGGCCAAGCCTGAACTCTTCCGCGAGGACAGACTTCACCTCAACAAGCTCGGCTACACGCTCTGGTCCCAGAGGATCCTCCAGAGTCTCGATGCGAGCCTCGGACAGTAAGTGGAAGAGAAAAATTGAAGAGTGAAAATTGAAATTGAAGTTCCCCTTCGCAATCCGGCTACTTCTTGATGTGCCGTAGGTAGAGGTTCTCGACCTTCAGCCTGGCCCAGGGGGTGGTGCGCAGGAACTTCAGACTCGAGGGCTGGGTCGGGCGGTCGGTGAACATACGGATGCCCGTGCGGTAAGCCATCTCCTCCCAGCCGACTTCATCGATGAGGGTCGTCAGGATGACCTTGAGGGTGATGCCGTGGAGCGGGTTGTTCTTCTGCGGAATTGGGGTGTCCAAGTCAGAGTCCGACTGCGTGTCATCGACTTTCCCAGTGGTGTCCGAATTCT
>Ga0209186_1000733_pt1 | contig 25478 bp, 9 predicted proteins | sample SidtaG_FD_187426 | JGI IMG/M metagenome (GOLD analysis project Ga0209186, IMG submission 187426) | Marine algal microbial communities from Sidmouth, United Kingdom - Sidmouth_Male2 metaG (SPAdes) (version 2) | ecosystem: Host-associated > Algae > Red algae > Unclassified | place: Sidmouth, United...
AGGTATCACTTAGCCCTGAAAGGGCGAAATTTCAAGTTATATCGCCCTTTCAGGGCTGGCGAAGTAGATTTATTCCGAGCAATGGGCTGACACCCATTGTTATAATATGTCGTCCCGTTGGGACTTGCGACAAAATTATATTTCGATGAAAATGATTTCTCATTCAGAACCAATCACCCCTACCTCCAAAGGGGGAGATAGTTCGCGTTCTAATTTCGCAGGTAACATATTTATTTGATAATAAGTCAAATACAAATTATAAAAAATAATTGTTCAGTAGAATACGGGTAGATTATTTTTTTCGTCTTCCCTTACGTTCAAACAACACCTACTATCCCTTACGCAAGGGACGAGCAATCGCGAGGCAGAAAAACGAACAATCACGGAATTTGTCAAAGAACCAATGAATGTACATTCTTTGCGTCGTTATTTTTCTTTAAACGAACCAAATTTGACGCGAATACTCAGTTGTATTTTCTTTCATTTTTTAATTTGAAGTTGAAGTTGAGGTTGAAGTTGAAGTTGAAGTTGAAATTGAAACCATCCATCCCATCAAGCCCTCCACACTTTCCCGACTTGGCGGCTGCACAAAAACCTCCCCCGAAGGCTGCAACAACTCCGCAAAATAGGCTATCGCCGGATCCATCCACGAATGATTATAATCATCTTTTCGGAGAATAAGCAAGGCAAATTTATACACCAAAGTCAGCCGTTCGAAAAGCGGCAGGGCGGCGGCTTCCATTGTATTTTTTTCTTGAAAATGTAGCTGTTCAAATGCCGTCAACTTCATCATTTCGCGGCTGAGGAGTTTGGAGTGTTTGGTGTTTTTCGCAATGGCTGCGCTGATTTCGACAAACATCATGTCCAAGCCTCGCGATTTAAAAGTCGCGCGTAGCATGTCCAGCAACATGATATTCCCCGCCCCTTCCCAAATCGGCAGCACCATCACATCTCGCATAATTTTGGGCATCACCGTATCTTCGGTATAGCCCATGCCGCCCATCAATTCCATACTTTCGCGCACCATATATACGCTCTCTGCGGCGGTGTTGCGCTTGACCATCGGCGTCAGTAAACGCAATAAATGCGCTTCGGTTTCGTCGCCACTATCGGCTTTGTCGAGGGCTTCGATGGCACGCCAGGTGAGGTAAAAATTCGCCACATTCATCGCGCCGAGTTCGGTCAATTTCGTGCGAATCAACGCATGCTCAATCGCTTGCTTCCCAAAACTAATACGCTGACTAACAAACTGATACGCCTCAATCAAAGCCCGTCGCGCACCGCTCACTGCCGCCACCGAATTATACAGTCGCGAGAGGTTAATCATATCCACCATGATACGAAAACCATCAAACTCAAGCCCAATCAATTTACCAACCGTATTCTCCAAAATACACTCTGCACTCGCCATTGAGCGCACACCCAATTTATCTTTCAGCCGAACGGTACGCATCGGATTTCGCCGACCATCGGGCAGGTATTTTTCTACCAAAAAAATAGACAAACCTTTCGTGCCTTTCACGCTTTCATCGGTACGCGCGAGGACGAAAATAAGGTCAGCATTCGCATTGCTACAAAACCATTTTTCGCCACTCAATACGTACAAATCGTCTTCGAAATGCCTCGCCATTACGATATTCGCGCCGACATCTGAGCCACCCGCTTTTTCCGTCAAAAACATCGCGCCCGTAAATAAATCATCGACATTCAACGTCGCAATTTTTGGCAAAAGCCGTGCTTTATCCGCCTCATTACAATAACGATGAATGAGTCGCGCCACGCCATCCGTCATGCAGAGTGGGCAGTATTGACCGGATTCGCTCATGGCATAAAGGTAGCCCGCCGCAAAGCCAAGTCGGTGACGTTCAGTCTCGTATCGCTCCCGCAATTCAGGCGACCATTTGATATGAAACATCTCCGACTGCACCGCAATTCGCATCAATTCCCAATAATGCGGATGAAAAACAATCTCGTTAATATCTTCCCCGTAAGCATTTCTTGGGCTGAGTTTCGGTGGGTTTTTATCGGCATTCATTGAGTATTCGTCCATCTCTGTAGCCGCTTGTTTGCCGAGCCTATCGAGTCGGTCGTGCATATACGCATAGCCCGATGCAGAGCAATATTGATTGAGATAATGTTGGAATATCAAGTCACTCGCATAGAAGTTTTTACTCGTAGTAAAACCTTCGGGTAAGACGCGATTTTTATCTTTTGGATAGGTCAATGGCTTGAATTTTTCTTGCTTCATATAAATTTTTCTTAATGTGAGCGTTTTTAAATTTGGTTCTTTGACAAATCCCGTGATTGTTTGTTTTTCTGCCTCGCGATTGTTCGTTCCTTGCGTAAGGGATAGTAGGTGTTGTTTGAACGTTAGGGAAGACGAAAAAAATAATCTACCCGTCTGAATTGTTCTTTTTCTTATATGTTTCACTAAATCTTCCTTACGTAGCTCGGCTATGCGCGTCAAATTTAGCCAAACATATAAAAAAAATAACTTCTTCATTTGGGGTAGATTATTTTCTTCCTCTTCCCTAACGTAGCGATAGCGGAGTGGAGAGAGTGCCGGATAGCCCGACCCCCGACTGATAAGGAGGGGGATACGCCCAAATTTTCATTCACTTCACTGGATTTGTCAAAGAACCATAAATTTTACATTTTCTTCAACGCCCTAATCGTCTTCTTTCCCCGACTTTTAATCCCCGCCGAACCATGCGGCAACATATCCTCAATAACGGTAATTAATTCATCTTTTAATTCCGGTTGTTCACATGTGATATTATACAAAATAGTCATGGAAAATGCTTGTACTGCCAGCGCATCTTTTGGGTTTAGCAGGATGTTAAAACAGATATTGACGACATTGCCTTGATGCGCTTCGGGAATACTGACGAATTGAAGCACACGCGCCACATTTCGACGTGTCCAAACAGGTTGGTCGTTTTTTAGCAAGGGAATTAATGCACCGATATATGGCACTATCAACTGCGGATATTTATCTGCACAATGACTCATCGCCCACGCCGCACCTTTGACCATATCCTTTTCATCACTGAAAAAAATCTGCATCAATTCGTCGAATTTCTCTTTGTCGTCGCCGATGTAAGCAGCTACATGAACAGCATTTTGCTTGCTGTGTCCGTCGGCTATTTTTTGATATAAATTCATGTTATCGTGTGTACCGTAGCGTAATGCGTCTCGCTTGCGTCCACGTAACGTAGAGAAAATTCATGAATTTTCTCTACGTTACGGGTGTAAAAATAAGAATATCTGCGAATATCTGTCGAATCTGCTAAATCTGTGTGCGAATTGCGTATTTTTGCATCAATTATGAAATTCGACATTATATATCAAGATGAAGCGATAGTAATTGTGAATAAACCACCGGATTTTTTGACCGTACCGGATAGGTTTGCCCACAAATTACCCAATTTGTATAATACGCTTCAAGCAAAATTTGGAGAAATATTTATCGTACATCGCATAGATAAGGAGACGAGTGGAATTATCTGTTTTGCAAGGACAGCAGAAAGCCATAAAGAACTTTGCCGACAGTTTGAAAAACGCGAAACGGATAAGATATATTGGACTTTGGTACAGGGGATTTTGCAGGAAAAAGAAGGCGTCATTGATGGCAAATTGGCAAAAAATGAGTTTCGCCCCGGCAGTATGATTGTCGCTAAAAAGGGCAAACCATCTGTCACAGAATACAAGGTTTTAGAAGAATTTGAGAAGTATTCACTCGTCGAAGCCCACATTAAAACAGGACGACAACATCAAATTCGCGTTCACTTTCGGCATATTGGTCATCCGCCCGCGCTTGACCCAATTTATAATAATAAATCTGAATTTTTTCTTTCCGAAATAAAAAGAAAATACACGCAAGCCGGACGCGGAAAAGAGGAGCGTCCGCTGATGTCGCGCACTACGCTGCACGCACACACGCTACGCCTCACACATCCGGTCACAAAAAAAAGAATGAGCTTTCAGGCTGATTTGCCAAAGGATTTCAGAGCGGTTTTGACACAGCTTCGCAAATGGGGCTAAGTAACACAGGCTTCCAGCCTGCACTCGCGTATACCTATGCAAACGCGAGTGCAGGCTGGAAGCCTATGTCGCGTCAACTGTCACAATACAGGCATTAGAAGTAGGAATTACACTTAAATATAACACAAATTAGCTATGTTTATAAACTAAGTTCCAACTTAATGAAAAAAGTCTGTACGCTGCCGTTTATTTTTGTGCTTTTAATAAATATATTAATGGCACAAATGCCGCCTGTTCAATTTTCTGTTGAAAGGGGCTTGCAAACTGCGGCTTTCACCTTAAAATTAGCCTCGGATAGTGCTGCCGCGACCATTCGTTATACGCTTGATGGTACTGCGCCTACACCCGAAGTCGGTACGATTTTTACCGAACCGATGACGGTCAATTCATCATCCGTCGTACGAGCTATTGCTTATACGGATACGGATACTTCCGAAGTCCTCACCCATTCCTACTTATTCCCTTCCGACGTTTTTCACCAACATGGTATACCTACTGGATTTCCTGAAAAATGGGGCGAAAATGAGGCGGACTATGAAGTCAGTCCCGCGATTGCCGACCATCCTGAATATGCCAGTATGATACGCGAAAGTTTTGATGAATTTCCAATTATTTCATTGGTCACAAATCAAGATTTTTTGTTTGAAGATAGCCTCGGTATTTACACCAATTCCGAAGAAAGGGGCAGCGAATGGGAACGCCCCGTTTCGGTAGAAATGATGCACCCTGATGCCACAGAAGGCTTTTTAGAAAATGCAGGATTACGCATCATGGGCGGCATCACTCGTAATCCTGACCATTACAAAAAACACAGTTTAAGATTATTATTTAAATCGGAATACGGGGCGAAAAAATTAAACTATCCGGTATTTGGCGAAGCCGGAGAAGATAAGCATAACACTTTGGTATTGAGGATGGTCGGTCAATTTAATGTTACCGACCACCGTTCGTATCAAGCCGAAAAAACACAAATTATTAAAGACCAATTTGCCCGCGAATTGCAAGAAAAAATGGGCAATCCCGCAGTACGCGGGCGATTCGTTCATGTGTTTTTGAATGGATTGTATTGGGGAATGTATAACCTCACCGAACGCCCCGATGCAGCATATATGGAGGAGTATTTTGGCGGAAATAAAACGGATTATGATGCCTTAAATTCGCTCGAACCTGTGGATGGCGATTCGCTCGTATGGTATGAAATGATAGAGCTCGCAGATGCCGGATTGACAAATGACGAAGCCTATAAAAGTATTCAAGAGTACCTCGATTTAGACAATTTTTTCGACTATATGATACTCAATCATTGGGGACTCAATACGGATTGGGATTATCATAATTGGTACGCCACACGCAAGCGCGAGGCGGGTGCGAAATTCAAGTTTTTTAGTTGGGATGCTGAGTTTATGTTGGCATATTTTGGGGATTATTATCAAGGCGTAGTTTACGACCAAAGTGTGTATCCGCATCCGCGACATATTTTTCATAAGTTAATGGAAAACCCAAAAGCACAAATGGAATTTGCAGACCGCGTGCAGTGTCATTGTTTTGATGAAGGCACATTGACGGCAGAAAATACGATAGCACATTACAGCGAATTAAGCGAACAAACGAAAAATATTGCCGTAGCAGAAACCGCGCGTTGGGGTGATATGACGGGCGTACAATACACTTATAATGAACACATTAAGCCAACAACAGATGATATTTTGATAAATCAATTGCCGAATCGTACCGATGATTTGATTGCTTTCTATCGGAATAAAGGCGCATTTCCTGATTTATCTGGTGTCGAATTTAGTCAAAATGGCGGTATGACAATTTCCTCGCAAAATATCTTTTTGACTAACCCAAATGTGTACGGTGAAATTTATTATACCACCGATGGCACCGACCCGCGCATGAATGACGGCAGCCTTTCTCCTACGGCGATTTTGTACGAACATCCTTTTACTATCGCCACAAATGTAGTGGATATAAAAGCACGGGTAGCCCAAATAAATGCTGACCCTACAAGTATTCAATGGTCGGCAATGTGTCCTAAGCGTTTTTTTATAGCCCAAAACCTCAATTCATTGATTATCAATGAAATAAATTACCATCCGGATAGCTTGTGCAGTAGCGGACAGGGGATCGAATTGGATTATATCGAACTGGTGAATGCAGGAAATGAAACGATTAATTTGACGGATTGTTATTTTTCACAAGGCGTAAAATATACCTTTCCTTACGGTACAAAATTAGACCCGAATGCGTATTTTATTATTGCTGAAAATATAGATTCATTTAAGGTGTATTATGGTTTCGCGCCTCACGGCGAATATGGCGGCGCATTCTCCAATGCCGGCGAAACCATCGCTATAAATGACCCTTTTCACAACCTGATTGATATAGTAGAATTGGACGATATAAGCCCCTGGGATGCCGAACCCGATGGCGGCGGTCCTTCACTCGAATTACTGAATCCCGATTGGAATAATAATAACGCATTAAATTGGTTTCGAGCAGATTATGCATGTAAAGGTACACCCGGCGCAGCCAACTCGCGTTATTGCGAATTTGCGGAAGAACGTGTGGTCATCAATGAAATAAATTATAATTCGGACAATAGCGCAGACCCCGGCGATTGGGTCGAACTGTATAATCCGATGCCCTACGAATTAGATTTGTCAGGCTGGCAGTTTTTTGATGAAAATAATGCTTTTACCTTTCCCGCAGGTGTCACACTTTCGGCTGGTGCGTATATGGTCTTGGTAGAAGATTCGACCATGTTTGCGTCCATTTTTCCAAATGTGTCAAATTACATTGGTAGTTTCGGCTTCAATTTGAGTGGGGAAGGGGAGCGTATTACGATTTTGGCGGATGGTTTGTGTGTGGCGGATTACGTTATTTACGACGACGATGCTCCCTGGGATACAACGCCGGACGGCACGGGCGCAACGCTTTCACTCATCAGCACAGGCTTTGATAATAACCTTTATTCGTCGTGGATACCTTCGACTTATCTGACTGCGCCACGAGGCACCCCAGGCAGGGCAAATGCACTTTGTCCGACCACTACCGTAACGATTCCACCAAGTATTTGTAATGCAGAAAAAGTCGTATTGAAACCCGACAATTTGAATGAAGCAATTAATTATCAATGGATTGTAAATGGAAATATTGCGAATATAATCGAGGCGGATTCACTCGAAATGATGTGGGAAACAGCGGGGAATTATACCGTCCAATTGCTCACTCAATACTACGAATGTTCGAGTACCCAATTCCTACAAATTACAGTAGAAGAATGTACGCCACCACCGACATGCGTCGAAATTGACCTAAAAGTCATGCTCGAAGGTGCGTATAAAACCACTACGGGAATGATGACGACCAAACTAAATACGGTCAGAAAATTGCTACCCGGTCAGACGCCCGCAAGCAACCTCGTAGTACCGACCCCAGCAGGTCAACCCTACGGCATTTCTCCCTGGAATTATGTAGGGACGGAAGGCGCAGATTTTACAGTGGCGGATTATACTGATGATGTGGTGGATTGGGTTTTGGTTTCTTTCCGAGCAGCGTCCGAAGCAGCTTCAGAAGTGAGCCAAACGGCAGCACTTTTATTGAGTAATAGTGCGGTAAATTTTATAGATAGATGTGCTTTAGACTTGTCACAAAACATTGATTCTGTATATGTTATAGTTGAACATCGTAGCCATATTGGAGTAATGACGCCCGATAAAATTCCCATTTTAAATGGCGTATTGAATTACGATTTTACTTTGCAAGACAGCTACAAAGACCCCACTTCGTATGGACAGAAACAAGTTGCGCCCGATGTGTGGAGCATGTATTGTTGCGACGGAAATCAGCAAGATATGCCGAGTTTTGATATTAACGGAAATGACAAAACTATATGGTTTGAGAATAATGGATTTTTCGATTTATACATTCCTGCCGATTATAATATGGATGGTGACATCAATGGCGCAGATAAGGCAATTTGGGTAGGAAATAACGGTATCTCTTCGCGAGTACCTAAGTGACAGTAGTCTATATATGTTTTTTAAAATTTTTTCTTACTTTGTACCTATATTACTAAAATGTCGTCTCAAATATTTACTCGCGTACCATTGTAATACCTTAAGGATGAAAAGATAATAAACGTTACATCTTCACGCCGTTATTTTTTCTTTACACGAGCCAAATTTGACGCAAATAACGGGTTATTTTAGGAGAATTTGGTGAAGTATAAAGGAAAAAGAACAAGTCGAGAATATACATTTATTTTGTTCCTGTTCCTTATCTACAAAAAACTGAATAACTTTGGTATGTTCCTTGCGTGCTTGTCTTCCTTGAACCAGCCATTTTACTAACTCTTACATTTATTTGGCTTACCAAATCATAATATCAAAAATAAATCGATATAGCATATTATATTGATAATTCCGCATAAAATATGATGATTTTAAGAAAAAGATTTCGCCAAAAGGTATCTTTAATACTTGCATTTTTGTGTGTGGTATTTAGCTCGCAAATATTCGCGCACGGACCTGTGCATGAGAGTATTATACGGGTAACAAAGGAAATAGAAGCAAGTCCCGACAGTGCAGAATTATACCTTCAACGCGGGCAATATTATCAGGTAGATGATAATTTTGATAAAGCCTTTTCGGACTTCACCAAAGCACGCGAATTGGCGCCCGGTTTTCAAATTATTGACTTGCAATTTGCCAAATTATTTGCGAAAAATAACTACGCAAATTCAGCCTTAATATACGTCAATCAATACCTTATCAATCAACCGGAAAATCTAAATGGACTGATGTCGCGAGCAGCTATTTATACCCAACTTGGAGAAGATTCTTTAGCAGTTTTAGATTTTGAAAACGGTATCGCGCAAGCGGAAAACCCTGTGCCGGAGTACTACCTTGATATTTCAAAAGCAGTACTTGCCGCCGATTCTACCAATTTTAATAATGCCATAAAATGGTTGCAAAAAGGGGAAGAAACCATTGGATTTAATATCGTTTTGCGTTCTCATGCAATTGATTTAGCTATACTTGAAGGTAATTATAACCAAGCGATTACGTATATAGATGAAATTATTGAGAAAATGAAACGAAAGGAAAAATGGCTCGTCAAAAAAGCCGAAACCTACGAAGTCGCCAATCGTCCAAAAGAAGCCTATGCAACCTATGCCAAAGCTTTATTATCTATAAAGCAACTTCCCCGACACACTCGTGGCACTCGAAATGTCACCGAGTTAGAAGCGAAAGCGATACTAAAAACCATTAAATTAGAAAAGTATAAATAATTAAAAATAAGTACCGAGCCGTAATTACGTATAAGTAATTTCGACTTGGTACTTAAGTTTATCCCGATAACCATACGAGATAAATTTAAAAACCTGACAATCTTCTAATATGAACACAAAAGGCTACCTATCAATCATTAGTTTTTTACTCCTCTCTTTTTACGTTTTTTCAAACGATAAGACTCCCGACCTCACAAATTCCGATACACCCACTGCCACCAATGCAGTCTTAATACCTTTCGGAGATTCATGGAAATACCGTGATAATGGCTCCAATCAAGGCACAGCGTGGAGAGCTCCCGGATTCAATGACAACCCGTGGTCAAGCGGCGATGCCGAATTTGGCTATGGAGATGGAGATGAAAACACCGTTGTCAGTTATGGCAATTCTTCCAACAACAAATACATTACAACCTATTTTCGCAAAACATTTACAATAGCGGACGTCACTGCACACAGTGCCATGCGTATCGGCATAGTATACGATGATGCGGCAGTAATATATATCAATGGAATACAAGTGGCAAGATACAACATGCCTGCAACTTTCAATTACCAAACAACGGCTTTAAATAATACAGGCGATAATGTATTAGCATACAAAGAAATACAAACCGCTTATTTCCAAAACGGCTCAAATACTATTGCAGTAGAAATTCACCAAAGAAACAATTCGAGCTCTGACATCAGTTTTGATTTTCTATTAGAAGATATAGCAGGCGTTGATACCGATGGTGATGGCATACAAGACAATATCGAATGTACCGCAATCCCATGTGAAGATTCGGACAATGACAACACACCCGATTATCAAGATACAGACGATGATAACGACGGTATCGCTACCATTGACGAAAACCTTCCGGCACCCAACGACGATTTTGACAATGATAATATTCCCAACTATCTAGACTTAGATTCGGACGGCGATGGATTAAATGATGCCACAGAATGTGCCGGGGGAAGCCCATGCGTAAATACAGATGGCACAGATAATCCTGACTATCTAGATACAGATGCTGATGACGATACCGTAAATGATAGTATAGACGGCTGCCCCATTATTTTCGGTACAGTTGCTACAAATGGTTGCCCTGACGATGATGGTGATGGCATCGGAAGTGCCGATGACAATTGTCCTCTTGATGCCGGACCTGCCTGCACCAATGGCTGCCCTGACAGCGATTCGGACTGTGTAGCCGATATAGATGACGCCTGCCCAAATGACGCCGGAAGCATCCCTGCCAATGGATGCCCCGATGCCGACAACGACGGTGTTCAAGATGCTGACGACCTCTGCATCAATGATGCCGGATTCCCCTGTACAGACGGCTGCCCTGATGCAGATGGCGACTGTGTAGAAGATACTATAGATGATTGTCCTGCCGATGCAGGTAGCATCTGTGCCAATGGCTGCCCCGATGCCGACAACGATTGTATTGTAGATGCCGACGACGACTGCCCGACTATTGCAGGTGTCCCCTCTGCCAATGGCTGCCCCGACGCCGATGGTGACAGTATTCAAGATGCCGACGACGACTGCCCGACTATTGTAGGTATTCCCTCTGCCAATGGCTGCCCCGATGCCGACGGCGATGGCACACAAGATGCCGAAGACGCCTGTATAAATGTAGTCGGTCCAATTTGTGCCGGAGGTTGCCCTGATGGCGATGGTGACTGCGTTGCTGACAATGTTGATGACTGCCCAGCGACACCCGGTAGTATTCCTGCCAATGGCTGCCCCGATGCCGATAACGATGGCGTCATAGATGCCGATGATTTATGTCCAAACGATCCGGGCAGTATCTGTGCGGATGGTTGCCCGGATGCCGACAATGATTGTATCGTAGATGCTGACGATGCCTGCCCCAATCAAGCAGGCGTCCCTTCTGCCAACGGCTGTCCCGATGCCGATGGCGATACTATACAAGATGCGGACGACGACTGTCCTACAATAGTCGGCGTCCCTTCTGCCAATGGCTGCCCCGATGCCGATGGTGACGGCACCCAAGATGCCAACGATGACTGTATAAATGAAGTAGGTGTAGCATGTGCCAATGGTTGTCCCGACTCCGACAATGACTGTATCGGCACACCCTTCGATGATTGTCCCAACATTTACGGTACAGCAGCAGGAAATGGTTGTCCGCGCATCTATCGTGGTCCTTATTTGCAAAATATGACAACAACGAGCACAATCGTTCGTTGGAGAACAGATATTTCCAATCAAAGCGCAGTACATTACGGCACTTCGCCTGCCAACCTCACTAATGTAGTTTCCAATACAGGAAATACGACCGAACATTCTGTCAAAATTACAGGATTACAACCCAATACAATTTATTATTATGGAGTAGGCACCCCCAGTGGCTACGTAGTTGGTGGTGATGCCGATCACTATTTCAAAACCTCCCCAAATGAAGGCGATGAGGGTGACTACCGCTTTTGGGTACTCGGCGATTGCGGTACAGCAAATAACAACCAACGCGCAGTACGCAATGCATACTACAATTTTAATAGCAATGCACACACCGATGGTATTCTTATGCTCGGTGATAACGCTTACAATGATGGTACAGATAATGAATATCAATATGCCATATTTCAGAATATGTACGAAGACATCCTAAAAAACACTGTAATGTGGTCAACACGAGGCAATCACGAAAGAAATGCCGATGTATATTATGATATATACGATTTTCCTACAAACGGAGAAGCCGGAGGCATGGCATCCGGCTCAGAAGCATATTATTCATTTGATTATGGAAATATTCACATCGTCTCATTAGATTCTTATGTTTCGAATAGGAGCTCTAACGGTGCAATGCTCACGTGGCTCGAAAATGACCTCGCCTCTACTACACAGAAATGGATAGTTACTATATGGCATCACCCACCCTATTCTAAAGGCTCGCACGACTCCGACACCGAAGGACGAATGGTAGAAATGCGCCAAAACGCCGTACCTATCCTCGAAGAATACGGCGTTGACCTTATGCTTTCGGGGCATAGCCACTCCTACGAGCGTTCATATTTAATGAAAGGGCAATACGGAAAATCTAATACATTTGACCCGGACCAACATGCCATAGATGAAGGATGGGGACGCGAGGATGTCGATTCTGTTTACACCAAAACAATAAGTGGTGTATTTGCAGGAGAAGGAACGGTATATGCCGTTGCAGGTTCTTCAGGAAAAATCAGTAACGCACCCCTCAACCACCCCATTATGAAAACGGATTTTGTCCAACTCGGCTCACTCGTACTCGATGTCAGCGGTGACACGATGGATGTAAAATTTATCAATAATACAGGCGGAATACCCGATTATTTTACCATCGTAAAAGATACCACCCCTTACAGCGCAAATAATGACGCAGACGGCGACAGTATATTAGATACTACCGAATGTCCAAACGGCTTTCCATGTCGTGATTCTGATAATGACGGTATAGCTGATATTTATGACACGGATGATGATAATGACGGTATTCCGACGATAGACGAAAATATAGCAGGATTTGAAAATGTAGATGGCGATGCACTACCCAATTATCTTGATACCAATTCAGATGGAGATGGCTTGCTTGATTCGCAAGAATGTAGCACGCTTCCATGTGTAAATAGCGATACAGACGGATTGCCCAACTTCCTCGATACCGATTCTGACGACGATACTGTATTAGATGGAATCGACCAATGCTACCTTGAAGCAGGTACAGTAGCCACTAATGGTTGCCCTGATGCTGACGGTGACGGTATTCAGGATTCGGACGATAGCTGCCCTACCGAAGCCGGACCAGCTTGCACCAATGGTTGTCGTGATAACGACGGTGATTGCATTGCCAATACAAATGATGATTGCCCTGACGTACGAGGAACAACTGCCAATAACGGTTGCCCACAAGTCGTTCGTGGACCTTACATTCAAAAACTAACGCCTACAAGTGCTGTCGTCAAATGGCGTACAGACGTAGCGATTAGTTCGGGATTATTTTACAAACAAGTAGGAAGCAACACCACCTTATCAGGTACAAACACAGCACCCACTACCGACCATGAAATTGAGATTACGGGTTTGACATCGAATACAAAATACTACTACACACTTGGAGATAAAAGTACTGAATTTACGACAGTAGAGACATCGACTTATATACAAACTGCACCCACCACAGGGGAGGATGGATCTTACCGTTTCTGGATATTAGGCGATTGCGGTACGGCAAACAACAACCAACGCGCAGTGCGTAATGCCTTTTATAATTTTCATGGTGGCGGTCATTTGGATGGCATTTTGATGCTCGGCGACAATGCCTATAATACGGGGACAGATGCACAATATCAAAATGCGGTATTTGAAAATATGTACGAAGACCGTCTCCGAAACACTGTACTATGGTCAACAAGAGGTAATCACGAATATTACGCCAACACATACTACGATATATTTACCTTCCCAACAAATGGCGAAGCAGGCGGACTCGCCTCGGGTACAGAGGCGTATTATTCATTTGACTATGGAAATATTCACTTTGTCGTATTGGATTCTTATGGTTCAAACAGAAGCGCAGGTGGTGCAATGCTCACTTGGTTGGAAAATGACTTAGCACAAAACAGCCAACGCTGGACAATCGCCTTTTTCCACCATCCACCCTATACCAAAGGTTCGCACGACTCTGATTCTGAAACACAACTCATAGAAATGCGCCAAAATGCACTCCCAATTCTTGAAGATGCGGGCATAGACTTGGTGCTTTCCGGTCACAGTCATTCCTACGAGCGGTCCAAACTTATTAACGGACATTACGGCTACTCTGCCTCATTCAATGAAAGCGCTATGGTCGTAGATGAAGGTTCCGGACAACCCACTTACTGCAAACAAGAAGGTGGTGTATTTGAAGGAGAAGGTGCGGTATATATCACGGCAGGTTCTTCCGGAAAAATATCCGGCGGTGCGCTCAATCACCCCGTTATGCATGCCTCTATCAACTCACTGGGTTCATTGCGATTAACGGTACAAGACTCTGTTTTGTTAGGACAATTTAATACCCCTACGGGCAATTTAGATTATTTTAGAATTACGAAAAAAACCGACCTCCTCACCGATACCGACAACGACGGTATCTTAGATAGCGACGAATGTCCGGGCGGTCGTCCTTGCGCCGATTTTGACAATGACGGTATACCCGATTTCAATGATACGGATTCGGACAATGACGGTATTGCCGATGCCGATGAATGCCCCGGCGGCGTGCCTTGTCTTGATTCAGATGGTTCACAAGGACCCGATTACCTCGATACCGACTCCGACGGCGATGGCGTCAGCGATGCCAATGAATGTCCCGGAGGCGCACCTTGTCCCAATACCGACGGTACAGGCTTACCCGATTTTCAAGATAGTGATAGCGACGAAGATGGCGTCTTAGATGGCTCTGATGCTTGCCGAACAATTGCAGGAGATGCCTCAGCAGCTGGTTGCCCTGATGCCGATGGCGATTCTGTACAAGACTCACAAGATGCTTGTCCAAACGATTTTGGTCTATTGATTTATAATGGTTGCCCATGCCTCAAACTCAATCTGCGAGTCGTACTCGAAGGACCCTACGATAAAGCAATGGATGACATGTCCACTTTGCTCAGTAGTGAACGTCGATTATTGCCGGGACAAACGCCTACGAGCGCGCTTGTATCACCTACACCTGCCGGACAACCTTACTCCGGTCCACCGTGGAACTATGCAGGTATAGAAGGTGCTGCTTTTACCAATGCCGACTACTCTGCTGACGTAGTCGATTGGGTCTTAATCTCGCTGCGTACAGGAACAAGCAAAGCCAGCGAAGTAGCACAATCCGCTGCCCTAGTACTCAAAGATGGTACGATACAATCAGCGATGAACTGCCCGATTCAGGTGCAGCAAAGCGGGCCTTTCTATGTCGTCATCGAGCATCGCAACCACATGGGCATCATGTCTGCCGCACCCATTGAAGTCGTCAATGCAGAAATGACCTACGATTTCTCTACACAAGACTCTTATCGTGACCCAACAAGTGTTGGACAAAAACAACTCGCCAACGGAAAATGGGTCATGTATGCAGGAGATATGAATCAAACCGTAGACAATCCAAGTTATGACATCAACGCCAGCGACAAAGGCGTATGGGATAGCGTAAATGGACAATTTGACCAATACCTACCTGCTGACATCAATCTTGATGGTGACATCAATGGTTCGGATAAAATTCCGTGGGAAGAAAATAATGGCAACAGCTCGCGTGTGCCGAAAGAATAGTGCAGGCGATTTTAATCACATGTAAAAAATAAACGAAGCGCAAGGTCTATGACCTTGCGCTTTTTTGTTTGCGTAACGTGAGCTTCCAGCTCGTAGTATTCTTAAAAAACGGTTCTTTGACAAATTCCGTGGCATGTATGTTCATTTGGGCGTGTCCCCCTCCTTATCAGTCGGGGGTCGGGCTATCCGGCACTCTCTCCATTCCGCTATCGCTACATTACGTTCAGACAACACCTCCTATCCCTCACGCGAGAATGGCACGTAGCACGGAGCATCCAGCCCGTGTTTCACCCAGACGCTACAAAAACAACCAAAGCCATATATCCCTACGATGTGTCGCTTTTTTATTTTTGGAAACCGTAATTAACCATAAAATAAGCACTTTCTATTTTTATTTTCAAATTTGAAACAAGGATTAACCCAGTCAAAAATTCCCAAAACATAATTCCGTAAAATATCAATTCACGTTAACATCATTCCGAATTAAATAGTCGTAAAGTTTGCGTATTTTTTAATAAAACAAATTTTATTTTAAAATAATTTTAAATAAACGAATTTATTTTGAATTTCATTCAAATCAATGCTATATTTGTAAAGTATCGCCTAACTCACAAGGAACAAAATATTCGTCTGTTTTCATCCATTAAAACTAAGTTTTTTAGGTATCATTACCCTCATTTCAAGTGATAATGAACATGCAGTAAATGAGTTCTTTTATGATGATAAATTACGCTTCATTATGATTCATTCATTCATCCCGTATAGCTATCGGAACATTCACTCATTCATTAGAAAAAAAGTCGAAAATATGGAATACGACCAACAAGATTCATCCACCGTTGACCGTCAGTCGTCCACCGTTGACCGTTCAGCGTCCTTATATACGCCACAGTTAGAAAAAGACTCCTGCGGCACCGGCTTAATCGCCAACTTAAAGGGCGAAAAATCGCACCAACTCATCGAAGACGCCTTGTTTATGTTGAGTAATATGGAGCATCGCGGAGCTTGCGGCTGTGAGCCCAATACGGGCGATGGTGCAGGTATATTAGTGCAAATGCCCCACGAGTTTTTTGAACGAAAAGCACTTGAAATCGGCTTCAATTTGCCCAAGTTTGGTGATTACGGTGTAGGTATGCTTTTTATGCCCAACGACCGCAGCCTTCGCAGTCAATGCCGTACCTTATTCAATGATTATATCGACGAACTTGGCTTCGAATTGCTCGGCTATCGCAAAGTACCCACCGACCACGAAGAACTCGGCGACTCCGCTATTCGCGTAGAACCACGTATGGAACAAGTCTTCATAAAGCCTTACGAACCAATGGATAAAGACGATTTAGAACGTCGTTTATACGTGCTTCGCAAATTCGCCGGACATAATATTCATAAAACATTTCCACAATCCAAAGACGCATTTTACATTACTTCTTTTTCGTATAAAACAATTATTTATAAAGGTCAACTCACCACGCACCAACTCCGTCCGTACTTTCCCGACCTTCAAAGCCAATCTTTCAAATCGGCGATTGCCCTCATTCATTCCCGATTTTCGACCAATACCGTTCCAAAATGGAAACTCGCTCAACCCTTCCGCTACATCGCGCACAATGGCGAAATCAATACCATTCAAGGCAATAAAAACTGGTGGAAATCGAAAGAAAAACTCCTCGAATCCACCCTTTTTACGGCGGATGAAATCGCTAAATTAATACCAATTTGTGGTAAGGAATTATCGGATTCCGGCAACTTCGATAATGTCCTCGAATTTCTCGTGATGAGTGGGCGCACGATGCCCCACGCACTCATGATGATGATACCCGAAGCATGGGAACACGACCCCCAAATGCCAGACTACAAACGCGACTTTTACGAGTACCATAATAACGTCATGGAACCCTGGGACGGACCAGCCGCTATCTGTTTCACGGATGGCATCCTTGTGGGTGCTACCTTGGACAGAAACGGCTTGCGTCCTGCCCGTTATTTTATGACAAATGATGACCGTTTGGTCGTCGCTTCGGAGGTGGGCGCACTGCCCGTTGACCCTGCGAAAATTGTGAAAAAAGGTCGCTTGCAGCCCGGCAAAATGTTGATTGCCGACTTGGAAGAAGGACGCATTATTCACGATAAAGAAGTGAAAGAAGTCATTTGTAATCGTGTAAATTGTAAAACATTTTTAAACGAAAATAAACTGAATATCAAGGACTTACCAATAGGAGAAGTCAATGATATTCATTTAAATGAAAAGGCATTACTCACTCGTCAACAATTATTTGGCTTTACGAAAGAAGACCTGAAAGTGTTGATAGGTCCGATGCTAAAATCTAAGAAAGACCCGATAGGTTCGATGGGTTCGGATACGCCTTTGGCGGTGCTTTCTCATCAATCTCAACACTTGGCGAATTACTTTAAACAGCTCTTCGCACAAGTCACCAATCCGCCGATAGACCCGATACGCGAACGGGCAATTATGTCGCTCTACTCGAAGCTCGGCAGCAAGTCAAATATCTTGGATTCGGGCGCAGAACACGCACGATTTATTCACCTCGAACAACCCGTTTTGACCAATGAAGATTTGAGCAAAATCCGCGATATTGAGCATCCGAATTTCAGGTCGGGCGTGGTCGATATGGTCTTTAAAACAGGCGGTCAAAAAGGACGACTCGACGCGGCACTCGACCAAATGCGTGCCACTGCCGAAGACCTCGTTCACAATGGCGCGAACGTCATTATTCTCTCCGATAGAAAAGCCGACACAAACCTCGCACCGATACCGTCACTTTTGGCGGCAGGAGCGATACATCACAGCCTGATACGGCAAGGGATTCGCAATAAAGTGTCGATAGTGATTGAAGCCGGAGATGTGCGCGAAACACATCATTTTGCGACCTTAATTGGCTACGGGGTGGACGCGATTAATCCATATATGGCGTTTTCGACGATAGCCGAATTGAAGCGTATTCACTTTTTTGAAGAAAAATATGACCTCGATGAATTGGTACAAATTTATATCAAAGCGATTGGAAAAGGTTTATTAAAAATCATGTCGAAAATCGGAATTTCGACCTTGCAATCGTATAAAGGCGCACAGATTTTTGAGATTTTAGGTTTGAATGAATCGGTGGTGGAGAAATGTTTTAGAGGAACAATTTCCCGCATTTCAGGCATTGGTTTTAATGGAATAGCGAAGGAAGTTTTAAGTCGCCACAAACTCGCTTTTCCGCCTGTCAAACTACCCAATTCGCAACTCGAAACGGGCGGTATTTTTCAATGGAAACAGCGTGGCGAAGTCCACACATTTAATCCGCAAACGATTCATTTATTACAATATTGTACCCGAAAAAATGATTATAATATTTACAAAAAATATGCAAAACTCATCAACGAACAAACGCAGAAAGCATTGACATTGAGGGGTTTATTGACCTTTAGAAAAACCGAACCAATTCCGATAGAACAAGTAGAATCTGCCGAAAACATCCTCAAACGTTTCTGTACGGGCGCGATGTCATTCGGCTCTATTTCGCACGAAGCGCACAGCACGCTTGCCATTGCGATGAACCGTATCGGCGGCAAAAGTAACAGTGGCGAAGGGGGCGAAGATTCGATACGTTTCGACCCAAAACCAAATGGAGATTGGGAACGTTCTGCCACCAAACAAGTCGCTTCGGGACGCTTCGGTGTGACGGCGTATTACCTCACCAATGCCGACGAATTGCAAATCAAAATGGCGCAGGGTGCGAAGCCCGGCGAGGGCGGACAATTGCCCGGTCACAAGGTCGATGATTGGATTGGTCGGGTGCGACATTCTACGCCGGGCGTGGGTTTGATTTCGCCGCCGCCGCATCACGATATTTATTCGATTGAGGATTTGGCGCAACTCATTTTTGACCTCAAAAACGCGAATCGTGCCGCCCGTATCAACGTCAAACTCGTCTCCAAAGCGGGTGTCGGCATCATCGCGTCGGGCGTGGCGAAGGCGAAAGCGGATGCGATTCTCATTTCCGGTCACGATGGCGGTACGGGTGCTTCGCCGCTGACTTCGATACGCCACGCAGGGCTGCCCTGGGAATTAGGCTTGGCAGAAACCCACCAAACGCTCGTCAAAAACAAACTCCGCGACCGCGTAACCGTACAAACGGACGGGCAAATCCGCACAGGGCGCGACATCGCTATCGCGGCACTTTTGGGCGCAGAAGAATGGGGCGTGGCAACGGCTGCACTCGTAGTCGAAGGTTGTATTATGATGCGAAAATGCCACCTCAATACCTGCCCCGTCGGTATCGCCACCCAAGACCCCGAACTCCGCAAACGCTACGAAGGCGACCCGGAACATGTCATCAATTTTTTCAAATTTTTGGCGCAAGATTTACGCGAAATTATGGCTTCGCTGGGCTTCCGAACGGTCAATGAAATGATTGGAAAAGTAGAGCTACTGAAGGCAGATAAAAACATAGAACATTGGAAATATAAGCAAGTGGATTTGAGTCCGATTTTGTATAAAGAACCTGTGGATGACAACGTTGGTCAATACAAAAAAGTGCCACAAGACCATGGCATTCAGGATGTTTTGGATATTCAATTGATTCGACAAGCGAAACTCGCACTCGAATTTAAACAGAAAGTTACGTCCACATTTCCGATAAAAAATACCGACCGCGCAGTAGGCGCGATGCTCTCCAACGAAGTCGCAAAACGCTATAAAGGCGAGGGGCTGCCCGACGATACGATTGAGTTTAGATTCAGGGGTTCGGCAGGGCAAAGTTTTGGGGCATTTGCGGCGCGGGGCGTGAGTTTTATCCTCGAAGGCGAGTCGAATGATTACTTTGGCAAGGGCTTGTCGGGCGGAAAACTCATCGTGCATCCCGACCGCACCGCAACCTTTGAAGCACACGAAAATATTATCATCGGCAACGTGGCTCTCTACGGCGCAACCTCCGGCGAGGCGTACATCATGGGCATGGCAGGCGAGCGATTTGCCGTGAGAAATTCGGGCGTAAAAGCGGTCATCGAAGGCATCGGCGACCACGGCTGCGAGTATATGACGGGCGGCGTAGTAGCGGTCTTGGGCGAAACAGGACGCAATTTTGCCGCCGGTATGAGTGGCGGTATTGCTTATGTCTATAATCCGAAAAATACTTTTCAGAAAAATTGTAATACGGAAATGGTGGACCTCGACCCCATGGCTTCCAATGACTACGACGACCTGCAAGAACTTATCCGTAATCACTTCCGACATACAGGCAGCAAACGTGCGCTGGCTATGTTGAATGATTGGGAGAAGACGAAAAAGGATTTTGTGAAGGTGATGCCTAGGGATTATAAAAGGGTTTTGGAGAAGAAGGGTGAGGGGGTAAGGTTGGTGGCTGCGTAGGGTTTATGAATGGAGTTTGTTTTCTTTATCTTTGTTTGGTTAGTCGTTTTATTCTAAAATGCCAGTTCATCAGGAAATTCGTTATCATCATTCGTACTATGATGTTCCAAACCTCTGTGAATCCTTTTAATTCTATATGATGTTGTGTCATATTTATTACCACAATCACATTCAAAAATATCTATTTTAACTTCTGCCATCTGCTGTCCGTCTTTATGACAGAAATAATCAGCTCTCTCTAAATGCCCCAATTTGTTATCAAATTTTCTTTTCGTATCATTATATATCCAAACCTTTTGTTCATTGTCAAAGTTGTCTGCTGTTTCTAAGTTTTCTTTTCTTCTTTTAAAGAATGAATGAGAGCAACAACTTCCACACGTTTCACAGATATATAATCCATTTGGACACTTTTTTGACACCCTACTGTCAATGATTGAATTACATTTGCCATTCAAACAATGATTTAGATAAACGACTTCTTTGTGTTTTGAACATACATTATTTTCACAGCAAAATTTTACGACAGTATAAGCCGCAAAATGAGAAGATTGAACAGGGTATAAAATTTCCTCACATTCAACGCAATAAATCTTTTCTAATAATCTATTGAATCTATTTAACAATGAAATGAATTTGTAATATTCACCTTTAGAAACAAAATCATCAGGATTACTTTTTGTTTCATCCACATTAAATCCAAGAATTAATAAAAAATCAAGAAGTGTATAATTTTCCCATTCATCAATATTATGTACAGTCTCACAGTTTTGAAAACATCGTTGATTAGCACACAACCAAAATTTCCTACCATAGTGGTTTTTATTTGAAACCCTACCATCACAAAAAGTTACACCTCTTGGAACTTCAGACCTTTTGAATTCTGCTAAATGAACATTATTCGAGTAGTTACTGCCTTCAAAATTTAGGAAAAACCGATTATCTTTTGCGAATTGAAGAACCTCACTGGTATATTTTGAAGGAACACCCCAATGTCTTTTTTCTTTGTTATATTTTCTTCCGGGAATTATTCTGACTTTTTCGACTAAATCTGGGTCGTAATCGAATTGTATGCAGTAATAATATTTGTTATCCCCAAATGGAATTTTTGAAATTTCACCATTTTTCGACCAATCAAATTCAGCTGTCAATCTTCCTTGACATTTCTCAAAATAATTCCGAATTTTAAATTTTCTTTTCTTATCGCCAAATAAGTCGTGAAGCACGATTTTCAACAATTCACTTTCTACTAAAAATTTTCCTTTTTCCTTGTAGTTTAATATGGATTTAATAACTATGTCTGTTGAAATATCAAGGGGAATTTCGGGGCTAAAGTTTTGGTTAGTTTTGTATAAATCTATGTCAATTCTCATAATTTCATTCAACTCTTCAATTGTTAGCTGAATCGTGCGATTATGAATTTGTTGAAATACCTTTTTAATGACTTTAACTTGATCGTTAGGATTGAAATAGATGAACTTACTTTTTAATAAGTCAAAATCAAACGAACTTTCTTTATCAAAAAACCAAAGAAGTAATGAATTAAATGGACTTTCCATTTCTTTAATTTCTTCGATACCTCTTATTTGATAATCAATAATGGCTTTAATGTGATTGTAGACTTGGTAGAATGTTTTCCTATCTTCAGTTTTCTTAAATGAATGCAGATTTTCCAGCAATAGGCTTGATAAATCTTCACCACTTATAATATTATACTTTTTCCACTCTGATATGATGCTGTACGATTGAGTATTTTCATCAAGTAAGCTAATAATAGTTTGCTTCGGAATAATTTTGCCTTTTCCTTTTCCCCATAACTTGAAATAATCAGATTCATCGAATTTCAAAAAACACAAATTGTCAAATTCTTTAAAACTTATAGCCGATAACCTTTCTTTAGCAATAGAATAAACCCAATCAATATTCTTTAATATATTTTCACTTTCCAAATAGGATTGAAGTAAATTAAATAAAAATTGATTTGTACATTGGCTAAATTCACTAATTTTCTCAAATTCAGTTTGATTTAAATTTAGTACTTCGTGTTTAATCAATTCAGAGGGAAAGTTATTGGATAATCCTAAGAAAAAAAGCGCATAATTTTCTTCTGGAGTTAAAATTTCATCTACCAACTCCTTAACCCTTTGTAATATTTTCCCGCCTTTTTTATCTGCCCAAAAATCTTCATTAAAAATAGTTTTCTTCAAACTAAAACTGTAGCCAAATGAGTTCATTTCTTCTAATAAAAGTTCTATCAGCTCAAATCCTTTAACGGGTCTTTCCTTAATGAAATATTCACAAATCAAATCTTCTTTTAAGCCACTTTCGGCTCTCATTAGTATAGTCTTTTTTTGAGAGACAGTAGCTTCATTCTGTTTGAATTTCAATTTGATTTCATCTTCTGGAACAGCTACTTCAAAACCTTTCAACCATAATTCAACCTTAAATTTGGATTCTGCATTGTCAACAATCAATTTATCAACTAATTCTTTTAGTTTTGATTTGGCTTGCTCACTTAACTCATAAGGAATAATATTTTTTAGTCGATTATAAGTTTGAAGGGAGTTTTCAGAATCAATATCTCCAATGTTTTTAGCTTTGGATATGATATTATCCTTAGTTTTTCGTTCTAATTTCTCATAAAACTTTTCTGTTAAGTCATCCGACTTTGTTTTGCTAAGTTTATTGACAATTTTTAAATAATCTCTTGTTGACCATTCTATCCCTTCTGAATTTTCTATTTTTTGTTTTACTAAGTCAAAAACTAAGTCCTCACCATACTCATAGTTAAGTATTCGCTCCAAGTCAGAAACACTAAAGGATTTATTAAATTTAACCAATGCTTCTCTGGAAATCTCATAATCATCATCTTTATTTCTACCAATAAATTCATTTTTTTTAGCTCTCCACACTTCAAATAGCACTTGCTCATTCAAATTTTCTCCAAAGTATTCAAATAGTAACTTTGCTCTGTTTGGAGATAACTCTTCGTTTGAATTATTTCTTTTAGTTTGCCTTATGAAAAGCGACGATATTCTTGGATAAACCTTGTTTATGAATTCGCAGTAGTCAATAAAATAATTGTAATCCAAATCTGTACTATAGTAGATTTTTAAGAAGTTGTACAACTCATCTTCATTGACTTTTTCTTTTATTTTCTTTAATGATACCTTAATGAGACTAATATCATTTATCTCTTTTCTTTTATATGAATTGCCCCATCTACTTTCTCCTCTTACGACAACCTCAACAGGTACAGTATCTTTTTTGCTTAAATATTTTAATACTAATTCTAAGTCATCTAAACTTTCAATTAATCGGCAATTTTTAGCTGCATTTCTTTTTCTTTCAACTTTTTCATTAAAACAAAGTGGAGTTCCTTTTTCTAAGGAGTTGGAGTGTATTTTTAGATTACTTTCATGAAGGAAAAAATCACCTTTGTCTGGAGTTCCTATTATTCCAAAACCATTTATTTTGTCAAACCATTTAAGCAATCCAATTGTCATGGGATTTTTCTTTTTTAATGACAGAGATCAATAGTGATCAGTCGTCAATTTTTGATAGCGATTAACGCATACAAATTCGCTTCAGTTTTCTTTTTTATTTTCAATTAATATTTTTTCTTCGTCCATTTTTTCTTCAACAGACTTTAAAAGCTCATTTAAAGTCAACCTATTTTCTTCGATAACTTTCTGGTCGAGAAATATTGTTTCAACTAATATTTCTTCATGAACATCAGGCATTCCACTTTTATACTCTTCGATAAATTTGATGAACTTTTGCAGCTCTTCTTCATCCTCTATAAACGTATTTAGCAATTCCTCATTCGGGTTATAATCTGTTCTGTTTAACTTACTTTGAAGGGTAATACGTTGCCTTTTTAGCGAATCTTTAAGTTTGATAGCCAAATATCTAACCCCTTCAAAAGTTAATCCTGACAATACCGACATCGCAATGAAGCTAAAAATTTCATGATAAGGAATGTGCATTGCTTTAGGAATAGGACCCCCTTCCGCTTGGTCAACAAATCGTTGAATTGTGTTCCTATTTTGATAAGCAAAAAATACTGTTTTGTCACATACTTCTAATAATTCAACTTTATCATTTAAAATTATTTGATTGTTACAATTTGAACATTGCTCATCTCCGAAATAGTTGATTTCAAAACAACTTATGCATAAAATTAATTTATTTGTATTTTTGTTATCCATATTTTATTTAACTTGAAAAAATCCATCAGCAAGCCTGTTCCTTCAAAGCTATCCCTCACCTGTGCGAAGGTAAGTGATATTTGTTATTTTTCAAAATATCTGTGGGTGGATGAGAGGTGAGATGCTGCCCATATGAAGCCTTATGTGTTAGCCCGTAGGCTTTAATTCTTTTTTTGAAAGATGCGTCATTAACTCAATCAAAGCCTCGCCGCCTACGATTAAGGCTAAATTATTTTTGTTTCTTTTCGCGCTTTCTTT
>Ga0209186_1000742_pt1 | contig 25313 bp, 10 predicted proteins | sample SidtaG_FD_187426 | JGI IMG/M metagenome (GOLD analysis project Ga0209186, IMG submission 187426) | Marine algal microbial communities from Sidmouth, United Kingdom - Sidmouth_Male2 metaG (SPAdes) (version 2) | ecosystem: Host-associated > Algae > Red algae > Unclassified | place: Sidmouth...
TTAATTAATAGTAGTGATAGATGGGAAGAGCAAATTGTAATTGTGAGTAAGTTGCTAGTCTTTCTATCAGTTTTTTTAGAAGAGAATGGTTTATTGCTCCGTCGTGCAGCACGGTCCCGCTATCCGCTACTATAGCGGCTTATGTTCAGACACGGCCGTGGCCGTGTGTCTCAACCGCCGCTATAACGCTACTATCGGGTCTATTTTAGACGAACAGTCCGTTTATGCACTGTTTTTGAGGAAGTAAAAAAATTAACATCCAATACGAAGGAAGGAGGTGTATTAGGCGTTAATTTGAAAAAGGATTAGTTACAAGAAATCGTCTGGGTTCCTGCGTCGTGTAAAAAATCATCACCATCGAGTAATTGAAAATTACACTCCATTGAAAAACTTTTTAAACGTCTCATACTTGAATAAGGCTTGATACTAATAGAGGAAGTACCGTCTGTCGTTGATGCTGTAAAATCAATTGTGTTCTTTTTATTAGTAGCGAATCCATCTAATAGATTGATACGCTTGCCTACTGTTTCTACTATAAATATAAAGTAGAATGTGTGGTTGTTTAATTACAGTTTATGTACAATGTCCTTTGAGAAATAAATGAATTTGTAAATTTTGTTTGGCCTATGTCTCTACTATAAATATAAAGTAGAATGTGTGGATGTTTAATTACAGTTTATGTACAATGTCCTTTGAGAAATAAATGAATTTGTAAATTTCGCTTGCCTACTGTTTCTACTATAAATATAAAGTAGAATGTGTGGATGTTTAATTACAGTTTATGTACAATGTCCTTTGAGAAATAAATGAATTTGTAAATTTCGCTTGCCTACTGTTTCTACTATAAATATAAAGTAGAATGTGTGGATGTTTAATTACAGTTTATGTACAATGTCCTTTGAGAAATAAATGAATTTGTAAATTTTGTTTGGCCTATGTCTCTACTACAAATATAAAGTAGAATGTGTAGTCGTTTAATTACAGTTTTCATAAAATGTCCTTTGAGTGGGAGATGATTTTTGTTCAATCTTATTTTATGCAAAGAAGAAGGATTGTAGCAGCCCTAATTCGGTTTAGATATTTTCTTTCACGCAAAGAGCGCAAAGAGCGCAAAGAATTTTGACACGAAGAAACGCAAAGCTCGACAGAAAACAATCTCTTTGCGACCTTTGCGAAAAACTCTGCGACCTTTGCGTGAAATACACTTTTTCTATTTTCAAATAGGACTGCTATGCCTAAATAATTGAGTATAGAATATTTGCTTTGCGTGAATTTTTTTCTGGTACTATGGGTACAAAATTATTTCACGCAAAGAGCGCAACGCAAAGAATCGCAAAGCTCAACAGAAACCAATGTCTCTGCGACTAACACTTTTTCTATTTTTAAATAGGATTACTATATCTATCGTAGAACACAAGACAAATCTCTTCAAGGATACTATTTTTTGATTTCTTGTCGTTGAAGCAGTGAAAAATAGACCCGATAGTAGTGGAATGCTAAAGGAATGGCTACATTTCGATTTCGCTCAATGAACGATATTTTGCGTTGGCTTTAGCATATGAACGGATAGCGGGACCAGACGTACCGACGAAGCGGCTGACCTTTCTCTCCTAAAGCTAAAGCTGTTTTGAAAAATAGATGTGGAAAAAGGTATCGAAGATTATAATTTATACGTATATTAAGTAAGGGGACGCTTTTAGTGGGGCAAAAGGACGTAGTAATTGTCTTATTATCAATTCTTGACGAAATTTTGAATGTGCGTTTTGCTTTGTCCACCTACTTATAGGGGTAAAAAGAGACCAGTAATACTTTATTGATGAAGAATAGTGACCTATATTGAAATGAATGAAAAACAGATTGATAAAAAAACAATATAAGTACTGATACTACACGACAAAAGACAATACTGGTCCTTTATTGAGCTCAAAATAGATAGTCATATTCTAAACAATAAGGGGAATGAAAAACAGATTGATAAAAAACCTTATTGATGTTGGATATGCCTATCCTTTTTTTGTTAATTCAAAATTACTATAAATCTAAATGGTTTTTGATTACAATTATTTGAAAATGTCTTGTTTATAGATAATACTAATATTCAATTATAAATATACCTTACTTTTTTTGTTACGTTTGTTAGTTGTTTGACATTTTAGAATTTTTTGTATGTTAATTAATCATTATATAAAGGTAAGTATTTGTTTTTGTATTATATACATATTCTGTTTTTTTGTTGAGTAAAACATATTTTTCAACAAAAAAGCGGCATTGACTATTGCCAATGCCGCTTAGAGAATAAATAGGGTATAAAAATTGATTGCTTCTTATTGTTTAACGATTTTAAATTGTTTCTCCTCATTTATAATCGCTACATAAGTTCCTGAAGGTAATGCACTTACATCAACCGTTTCGTTATAACTTTTTTGAAACTCATAATGTGCTACGTTATTTCCTGCAATGTCATATAAACGAACTGAATTGATAGGATTATCAGTACTTCCATTGATACGAAGTGAATTAACTACTGGGTTTGGGGCGCAGTTTAAGGTTACAGGGCTTGGGATGGTACTTCCTGTCTTTCTTGCAACTTCATTAACATCACAAGCAATAGTATAAGAATTAACGGGATTGCTAATATCACGGATTTGAATGTATATCCAATCACCTGCAATAGACATAGGAACAGTCCAATTTATTTGATCCTGTTTACTACTTCCTTGATGAACTGTTGAGCCAATATGATGATCAGTTGCGGTACTCATAGTTTCCCCATAAGAAATTTCAATCTCTCCAATGCTATTATGGCTATAATAATCTTCTATCCATTGCAGTCTAACCTGGTCATTAGGACATACATCAATGGTGCTACCAGAAGCTTGTTGCTCATCACCACTTTCTAAGACTATAGCGCAAGTTAAATGCAAATTAGCGAAAGCACTAAAAGAAAATAATAAGAATAGGGTCGGAATGATTGTAAATAATCTGTTCTTCATGATTTAAAATTTAATCTGTTTTTAAAAAATCTGTTTAACAATACAAAGATAAGCATGGAAGTGAGCAACCCTTAATTACAGTTTTTGTAAAATGTCGCTTGAGCTTTGCCCCAACATTTTGCTTTAAAACGTCTATGGAGGGACAAATTTGTTCTATTTTTATCTTAAAGATTGATAAAGTAATAAAATGACTTGTTTTTTTGTTATTTGTTGTGTTTTGATAATCAGTATATTACTAAATATTGTTTATTCTTATTTGAATGTAGTTTGTTGATTATCAATGTATTGGAGATTTGCTGCGGAAGGTGGGAAACAAATATAATTTTGGGTATTCGTATTATGTTTTATTTAATATTTGTCGATGAAAAGTACCTTTTTTTTTACAAAAAGTCAATTATTTGTTATATTATCTTCACACATATATAGAATGCAACTGATTCAAAAAAAATATGCACGATAGCAAGCTACTAGTACTACTAAAGAAGATAGATGTTAATTTACATGGGAGATTGGAAGAATTTTTGGACTCTCCTTACTTTAATAAGAGTCAACAAACGAGTATTTTGATTCGACATATCTTACAATTTGCACCAAATTACGAAAGTGAGCAAGTGAGCAAGCAAGTCTGTTTCAGTTTGCTATATCCAAGAGATGCTTTTGAAGATGTAAAGATTCGGCGAGTGATGTCTAAGGCATTAAAACTCTTAGAACAGTTTGTCTTGAACCAACAGTTAGAAACAGATGAGTTGGTACAGCAAAAGCTGTGGACAGATTATTATAGTAAGCATGATATGGAGTATTTTTTTCAAGCCAAAACCAAGACTTGGAAAAAAATTAATAAAAAACAAAATGCCGAAGTGCAATTCTTGCAAAATTACCTTATGGCATACAGTCGATTGCAATATGTAAATATGCAATTTGTCTTGAAAAACATGCAAAAAACGGCTAAAAAAGAATTTGAAAAAGAGTTACAATTAACTTTAGAATCTTTGCAAAATTTTTATTTGTTTAAAACAATGTATTTAAAATGTGCTGTTTTGCAACAAAAGAAAAGCTTTCAAAAGAATATTCAATATCCTTTTGAAGGTTTTATCAAAAATATTGAGGAGTCAGATGTTAAACATAATTCATTGATTCATATCTATTTTTTAGCTGCTTCTATGTTAGAGGATAGTGGTAATGAAGAAAAGTATAGGGCGTTAAAACAAAAATTGGAAACACTTCAAAAAGGAGATTGTCCCAAAGTTGTTTTAATACATTTGTGTAAGTTTATTGAAGGATTCTTGGTCAAGAAGTGTGGTATGGGGGAACATAGTTTTTATAATGAATTGTTAGATTTATATAAATATGAAATAGAGCATGAATTGGTTTTTGGTACAGAAAAAGAGGCTTACTTCTATCCAGTTAAGTTTCGTAATATTGTTACAGTGGGTTTACGGGTAAAAGATTATGAGTGGATAGAATCTTTTATCGAAAAATATCATAATAGGCTTCCTAAAGCACAATTGCCTGCTTTGCATCTTTATTGTAAAAGTTTACTTTGTTTTCATCAAAAAAAATATGATGAGGCAGAAGATGTTTTGATAAAAGCCCAAGATGCAGATACTGTACTTTTATATGATATAAAGCGTCTACAAACGATGATCTATTATGAAAAGAATGACATTGATTTGTTGGATGCAACAATGAATGCTTTTAGAGTTTCTGTTTTTAGAGATAAGTTCTTGTCTGGAGCTTTGAAAGAAGCCAATCAGCATTTTATCAATATGCTTTTTAGGATTGTGAGTATCCAACCTAATGATGATAAAAAAATAGCAAAGATGCGAGAAGAACTTGCGAGTACCAAGCAGTTTATGGAAAGAAGCTGGCTTATGACAAAAGTAGAAGAAAGGAAGCTTGAAAAAAATTGAGGAGCAAACGAAAGAAAAAAGCCATAGCCGATAAGCCGTTCTGTCCTATTAAAATAGACCCGATAGTAGCGTTATGCGTAAGGGCGATTCGTTGGAATCAAGGTTTTGCGTGGCTGCATAGTAGCGAATAGCGGGACTATGCGTACCGACGAAGCAGCTGACCTTTCTCTCCTTATAAAAAAATAGATATTTCCTGTAGTAAGAACACAAGTTCATTCCATTTAATAATAGAAAGATAAGCCTGTAATTGAGCAATATTTAAGTTTTAATAAAGTGTTACTTGAGTTTCATATACCAAAATTTTACCTCAAAAAGCCAATGTATGTATAAATTTGTTTATTTTTATATTAAAGATTGATTAAATAACTGTTTGGCTTATTTTTTGTTATTTGTTGCGTACTGATAGTCAATACTTTATTGAGTAGTTTTTATTTTTATTTAAATGTAATTGATTGATTTTCAGTACTTTATTTTTTTTCGTGAAAGAGCCGAAAATAAATATAATTTTGGGTATTCGCTTTTTCTTTTATTCATAAAAAGCACCTTTTTTCAAAAAAAAAGCCAACTATTTGTTGTATTATGTTTATATTTATATATGTATGATGCAACTGATTAAAAAAAAATATGAATAATAGCAAACTAACCGTATTATTAAAGAAAATAGATGTTAATTTACATGGAAAGTTAGAAGATTTTTTGGATTCTCCTTACTTTAATAAGTGCCAACAAACGAGTATGTTGGTTCGACACATCTTACAATTTGCATCAGATTATAAGAGTGAAAAATTGAGCAAGCAAGTCTGTTTTAGTTTGCTATATCCAAATGATGCTTTTGACGATATAAAGATTGAGCAAGCCATGTCTAAGGCATTAAAACTCTTAGAACAGTTTGTCTTAAACCAACGGTTAGAAACCGATGAGTTGGCACAGCAAAAGCTGTGGACAGATTATTATAGTAAGCATGATATGGAGTATTTTTTTAAAGCGAAAATCAAGGCTTGGAAAAAGCTTAACAAAAACCAAAATGCCGAAGTACAATTCTTGCAAAATTACCTTATAGCATACAGTCAATTGCAATATATAAATATGCAATTTGTCTTGAAAAAAATGCAAAAAACGGTTAAAAAAGAATTTGAAAACGAGTTGAAACTAACTTTAGAAGCCTTACAAGATTTATACCTTTTCAAAACAATGTATTTAAAGTGCGCCATTTTAAAACAAAAGAAGACCTTTAATAAAAATATTGAATATCCTTTTGAGGCTTTTATCAGGAATATTACAGAGTCAGATGTAATACACAATCCTTTAATTCATTTATACTATTTAGAAGCATTAATGCTTGAAGATTCTGAAAATGAGGAAAAGTGTCACGTTTTGAGAAAAAAGCTGGAAACACTTCAGGTAAATAACGTTCCCAAAGAATTACTTGCTACATTTGTGTAAATTTCTTGAAGGATTTTAGAAAGGCCTAAAGAAGTTTTGGGCTTATATAAATACGCAATAGAGCATAAGTTAGTTGGCTGATTGAAAAATTTTAAGGAGCGAAAGGTCAAGAGCTTCGTCGTGACAGAAAGTCCCGCTATCCATTACAATCCCAAGCCAATGCAAAACATTTTGGCCTTTCTTTTTGGTATTTCCATTACTATCGGGGCTATTTTTCATGGTTATTCCCCCTGAATTCTGTACAATAAAAAAAGCAAGTTCTATTTTGATAGAACTTGCTTTAAAAATCAGATTATATAACCAAAAAATCATTTAAAAAACAGCCAGGTTTTTAAAAAAAAACCCAACTGTTGAAAGAATAGCAATTTTATAGCTTAGTAATACGCTGAACATGTTGTCCATTGATTTGAACGACATAAACGCCTTCAATCAAATCGCTAATATCAACTTTGGTGCTTGTTGTTTCCCAAGCCTGTGGTGTTAATTCTTTGATTAATCGACCTTGTATGTCAAATATCTGCACAGTATTTAATTCAGCACCAGAAATCTCAATATTTACAACGTCTTGAACTGGATTTGGGTAAACGCTGATTTTTGTGTCGCTTTCGCCTGCAAGAATAAGTGGGTCACTATCGCCATTTTTACAAGAAGGCGTTGTGAAGTTAGCGTATTTAGGACCAGACCATATACCCGTTGTACCACATTTTACTCGTACATCATATTGGTAAGTAGTACTTGCACTTAAATTAGAAACTGTTGTATAGTAGTCATTGCCATAAAGGTAAATCCAAGAACTCCAAGAACCACCAGCTACTCTATAACGAATGATTTTGTTATCTCCTTGATGGTTGTAGCAGTATAAGTGTGCGCCACTACACCAAACGGTAGGTGTATCTAAATCAGCATTTGTTACAATTGCAGGACGAGTCCAACCTATTTTTGAAGAAGAATAAGCCGTCCAAGAACCATCAGGACATTGTACACGAAGTTGGTAGAAGTATTTTGTGCAATAAGGCAAGTTGTTAGGGGTATAAGAGTATAAGTTGGTTGTTGCGGCCATTGTTGTCCAGCCAGAGGCTCCATCCGCTTTGTATCTAAACTGGTGGTTTTGTCCATTAAAAGCCGTTGCTGCGAATCTAAGCTTTTTTCCGCTATTATAAGCATAGTAAGTAAATTCTGAAGCTGTTGGTGCCACGCAAGGCTCTCCAATCATAACAGTGTAATCTTCCACTTCACCATATTGGTATGTTCCACAAATTTCTGTAATAGGATACAAGCTTAAAATTACACGCATTGTTAAGGGCGTTCCTTGTGGTGCAGAAGTTGTGATATTTAGGTAAGGTGCTGTAGCAGGGTTGCTACCACTTGCATATCCAGAAACTAAATCTGTTCCTTCGTATTCCAATACTTTTTCAGAAGGATCAAAACCGCCATCTTGGTCAAAGTCGATGAAAGCATACCAGTGTTCAGAACCATATGGCGTATAACCTGGTGGGTTTCCTTGACGGAATTCTACAGATGTATACCCTGGATCAAGATTGATGGTTAGGTTGGTATAGTCAGAAACTCCGTCAGCATCAACTGTAGAAGTATTTGAGATATTTTCAATTGCTACTTTTTCTGTGTATAAAAATTCACCAGGATTTTCAGGAGCTGTTACACAAGGAGGAATTGTACCAGTAGTTACAGGTGTATTAGGATCTGTATCGTACACCATTTCAACAACGCTTACACTTGTACCATTCGCTGCTACTTCCAATTTAACCCATGCATAGTTGTATTCACTGATACAGTCAGATTTGAATCGAATACCCATATAACCTGTTTGTCCAGCCCAATCTGTATGAGCACTATTCCAAAGAATTGTATTATCATTGTCATCTGCTGCACCACCTGTAACAGTACGGTAAACTGTAGAACTTGGACCAACAGTAACGCCATCATTTAATTTTGCAATATTGTTAGAACCACTTTCACATAATACTTGCACAGGATTAGAAGAAGGGTTGTATAAAACATATCGAGAAGAATTGTTATAGTATACAATGCCTAAGTAAGCGATGATGTCTGAAAAGAAACCTGTAAAGTCTGCGTTTGTTGAGTTATCAACAGTAGAAGGGAGGTTGCCATCTAAATCGTAGTAAGGAACGTATTCTAACTCAAAGTCATTACGGAAATCAATGCTTAATCCGCTAATTGTAGGATTGAATAAAGATGTGTAGTAAGAGTTGTAGTAGAAAGCTCCACTGTTGAAAGTGATAGAAATATTATCAACATCATCAACTTTGTCAGAATTTGTGGCTGTTCCTGTGATACAAGCACTTAAAGTTGTAGAGCTTGTTTTTGTAATATTCATGCTTAATCCTGCTGGTAAACCTGATACAGTATAGTTGTTAGAGCTGAAACTCGGGTGGAATGCTCCAGAACTTAAAGTAATTTCTGCACAGTTTTCGATAGTTCCATTGTTGTCAATGCTTTCTTGGAAGATATAGTCTTCTGTCGTTAATCTTCTATGGTTAGGATTGCTTAGAAAAGTTGTTGTGTTGCTTGAAGATGTTCCGATTACGTTTCTTTGAGATATAGAGCTTGCTAAAGTTGCATACATTCTAGTGTATTGATCTGCTGTGAACATTACTTCACAACCATAATCCATCATATTGAATACATTGTCTACTGATCCGCAAGAAGATACATTGGTTGTAGGGCAAGTGATGTATACGTTTCCAATAGTGTTGGGTGTATCAGTTACTTGATCGTCATAGTTACAGTTTACGGCTTGTGATACTGGAACAGGATAACCATTGTTGTCATCTCCCCAAGTGTGCTGTAAATTTAACCAGTGTCCTACTTCGTGTGCCAAAATGTGCGGACGCAGATTGTTTGCTGCTGATTCTGTTGTACCAGCATAGCTGTGGTTCATGACAATTCCGTCTAAATAAGGTTGCGTGTCTGCGGTAGAAGGGTAGTGGGCATAACCAGAAGAAAGTCCTGTGCTATTAACTATCCAAACATTTAGGTACTTGCTACGATCCCATTGAATCATATTTTTTAGCTCGAATTCATGGGCTGTTCCTTCATAAGAAACAGTGGATTTAGTTCGGGTGATTCCTGTGGTTGCATTGCCATCAGGGTCAATTTCTGCTAATTTGAATTGTAAATTGATATTGGTTTGTTGTCCTTCGAAGGGCGTACCTGTTAAAACGCTCAAATCGCTATTTTGTGCGTTAAAATCATCGTTGAGTTGGTCGAGGGCTTGTTGTGCTTGCGCTTCCGTAATGTTTTCTTCTCCACAGACATGTACCATATGAAATACAACAGGAATGGTACGATATGGTGTACTTTTTGTTTCTGTAGGGCTTGGATATTCACCTTTATTAATGAACTTTTGAGTGAACTCTTCTAATTGTTGATAGGCTTCATTATTGGGACGTTGTAAATTAGTATTGTTGTCCAATAATGTCTTTGCGGAATGTTGTAATCCACATGAACTGTGGTCATGTTGATCTTGGACTTCCGTTTTCTGACTCTTTGTGAGTGGAGGCAATATATTAGATTGAGCTTGTATGCTGCTGTTTAATAGAATTAGAGTACAGAAAATATAGATAGATAAAATTAAATTGAATTTTTTCATGATTTAAGTTATTTAAAGTTAAAAATTGATTAAAATCATTGTTTAGATATAGCTGCGCCATTAAAAGATGAAACAGCTTGGGCAAAATTTTGTAATCATATAGAAACTGAAGTACTGTATATATTTTGAGTGCAACGTTATATGTGTAAATGTTGCTTTGTAAGTACAGATTTCAATTCTTTATAGGAAAAAACAATGATTGGTGTATAGGTATTTTGGTGCTGATGACAAGTGATTGTATCATTTGTCTTGAAGCCAAGTACTTATACGTTTGACCATCAATAAGGAAGTATATCTATCTGAGGTGAGAAAAGAGCAGAAGATGCTATTCTTTCTACAGTGTCCATCTAAATAATGATAGTTTACCATTACAGATTGACCTATTTCTAACACAGAAGTGCTTATTGATTTTCAGTGAAATCGGTTTGTGTAATAGACAGTTAAACTGCCATGTTTTTTATACGTGGTATGAGGTGCTAAACAAAGTAAACTAGACCTGATAGCAGTGGTATGGTGGCTTGTAGGGCTTTGCCTGAATTGGCTCGCCACCATAAGAACGGATAGCAGGGGGAGAAGTCACGACGAAGCAATGAACTGTTCTCTCCAAAAAAATCTATCCTAAAAATAATTGTGGAAAATAGTGGGTAAGATGCTATTCTTTACTATATGTCCATCTATTTATCTAATGTAGAAAAAAGGAATACCTATTTTCTTTTGCTGTTGTAAGTATGCCCAAAAGGCATGTCAAATTGTTTTTGTTTGCAATAAATGCAATGTAGTGATGAGTGAGAACCTATATAGTTCATTAGTCTTGTATAGAGTGTTATCATTTGTTATATGTTTTTACTATTTGAAAATAGTTTTTACTTTGGTAAAAGACAAGACATTATTAATAGTATTAAAGTGTTATCATTGTTGTTGTTTGCTGGTGAAAGAGACAAAATTATGATAATGCCTTATGTAGTTTTAATGGATTTAAAATTTATTTTTTGACAATTTTAAATTGTTGCTCTTCGTTAATAATAGCGACATAATTTCCTGTTGGTAATGTACTCACATCAATATTTTCTTCGTAACTTTGGTTGATTTTACGATGTAAAATCATATTACCTTTCAGGTCATAAAGCTCAATACTGTTGAGTGTTTCATTGCCTGCTTTTATATTCAAAGAATTGACAACAGGATTGGGGAAACAAGTTACTTTTGGTGCTTCAAATACAAAATTAGATTGTGTTTTGGAGTTTCCAACTTGGCAAGCGAATGTATATTTGTTGCCTGGGTTATAATAATCGCTTATAGTGATGTAAATAAACTTGCCATTTAAATCACTTGGAACACACCAAGATTTGTGGTTTTGAGATGAATCTTCATCATGATTGGCCAACATAAATAAGTTTTCACCTGCAACATTGGGGTCTTCATAAGTAAATTTGACCTCTCTGATGTCTGAATTGTTATTATCTTCCCAGTAAAAAGTTACCCAACTATCAACATATAAATCTATTGTGGAGGCATTTTCTTGTGGTGCTTCACCTGCTAATACACAAACTGCTTCTAAAACAGCAAATGCATTGAAAGAAGAAATCATTATTAGTATGGTTACAATTAATCCGAATCTGTTTGTTCTTGTATTTTTCATGGTTCAATCTTTTAATTAATCATTCAATACTGACAAATATAAAGCAAGTTGTAAAAAAAAATGATTACATTTTTTGCCAAATGTCGGACGAATTTATGAAAATATTGGTATTATAGCAAAATTATTATGTTTATTTTGATTTTTGTGTATTTGTTGTATTTTGTTTTTCAGAATTTTATAAATTAAGTGTATAATTTATTTGTTTGCTAAGTTATTGATAATGAGTTTCTTATAATCTATTTGTTAGTTTTGAGTTTTGAAATAAATATAAAATATGTACGATAGTAAATTATTATCATTAATAAGCAGTCTTGATATAACATTACACGATAAGTTGATAGACTTTGTGGCATCTCCCTATTTTAAAAAAAGTGAGCAAGCTGCTACCTTAGTTCGCTATATCATAGATATTGCACCAAATTATGAAGACGAGCGTTTGAGAAAAAAAAGATGCTATAAAATTATTTTTTCTGGAGAAAAGTTTGAGGACATTAAGATTAGAAGGTTGATGTCTGATGCTTTAAAACTAATAGAACGGTTTGTTTTGCAAGAACAACTTCAGGTAGATAAGTTATTACAAGCCAAATTGCTTGCAACTTATTATAAAGAAAATAATTTAGATGCTTCTTTTTATGAAAAATTTCAAGCTTGGGAGGTTACTAATAAAACTCAAGAAGGACCAACATTATTTTTACAACGCTATTTAATGTCGGAGAATTATCTCGCCTTTGCCAAAAAAAAGCCAGAAGGCTTAGAAGAAAAGGAAGAACTCCTACAAGAAACGTTAATCTTCAATATGGAAGGTTTGCAAGATTTCTACATGTTTCAAACCATGTATATACAGTGGGTGTTGTTGCAACAACAACAAACCTTTAATAAGGTAATAAAACATCCCCATCAAAGTTTCCTTCAAAAAATACAAGAAAAGGACGTAATACACAATCCGTTGATTCATATGTATTATTTAGCGTCTTTTATGATGAATGATCCTGACAATGAAGAAAGGTATTTACTCCTGCGAAAAACTTTAGAAATCCTTCGTAAAGAAGGTTATCACAAAAAAGTCTTAACCAATATGTGTAAGCCTTTAGAAATGTTTTTAGTCAAAAAAAGCATGGAAGGCGATGACCAACGCTATGTTGATTTATTGGATCTCTATAAATATGAGGTGGAACATAAATTAGTCTTTAGTAGTGATAATTATTTTTATCCTGTGAAATTTCGGAATATTGTTGTGATTGGTACGATTGTCAAAGATTATGAGTGGTTAAAAGATTTTGTAGAAGAGTATAGAGCTACACTTAGCAAAGAACAACAATCTACACTCTATCCTTATTGTAAAGCTTTATTGTGTTTTTATCAAAAGAAATATGATGAAGCCAAAGACTTGCTATTACAGCCAGAAGATGTAGACAACATATTGAGTTTGGATATTAAGCGATTGCAAATCATGATTTATTATGAAGAAGACGAAATTGATTTATTGGACTCCATGATGAATTCTTTTAGAGTCCTAATTTTTCGGGACAAATTTCTCTCTAAAAATTATAAAGAAGCCAACAAAAGTTTTATCAACATGCTTTTTCAAATGGTGCGTACCAAACCCAACAATCATAAGAAAATAGAGAAAATGGTTACAACTCTCAAAAGCAAAAAATCTTTTATGGAACGTCGTTGGTTGTTAGAAAAAGTCTTAGAAATGAAATGATAAGGAGAGAACAGTTCCTCTTTCATCGTTGCGGAAAGGCCCGCTATCCGCTACTATAGCTCACAAAGAGAACCACAAATCACAAAAGAACCGAACCAAGAACTATAGCACTAAGAACTACAGAACTAATGTAAGCTATAACGCTACTATCGGGTCTAGGTCGTTGAGGACAGTCCCCAAAAAGCAAAGAGCAAGTAGGCACTATTAGCGACTACTTGCTTTTACAATAAAAACAGATTTAAAAACAGATTTTGTATTTTTTTGATTCGATAGTATTTTTATTTAAGTAATGATTAAAAAATAAGTCAGCAAAGAGATTTTTTGATAACGCCGAAGCGGACAAAAACGAAGACATAGCGAGCTACGGCGAGGCTTTTTAACGCAGTGTATCGAAAATATCGACTCGGACTGGCGACCCAGCTAAAATGCGGAAGTTATTATTTTTTCATTGCTAAGGTTAGAAAAAAAAACGGTTGAATCGAAGTGGAATAATCCAACCGTTTTAAAAGAATAGCAATTATTTGAAACCCCGTTTTGTTTTGCTTTGTTTTAAAGAAGTAGTCAGAAGGCAAAACCCTCCAACTACTTTATAAGTCAATTATAATTTTGTAATACGCTGCATATGTTGTCCATTAATCTGAACAATATAAATTCCTTCCATTAAATCACTAACATCTACCACCATCTTTGTTCCAGTAGGATTCACCTCTTTAACCAAACGTCCTTGTACATCAAATACTTGAATTGTTTCCAAAGTCTCTGTTCCAATCATTTCAATATTAACCATGTTTTGAACAGGATTTGGATATACGTTGATTGAAGAGGTTGCTGCTTTATCATTTAACAAAGAAGCGTCCTCGCCATTTTTACAAGAATTGGTAGAAAAATTAACGACTTTCCAAAGTGACCAAGCACCTGTTGTACCACATTTTACACGAATATCGTATTGATAATTAGTACCTGAAGTTAAATTAGAGTAGGTTACATAGTATTCATTAGTGTCAAGAGCTGTCCATCCACTCCAAGAACCACCTACTTCTCTATAGCGAACTAATTTTTTATTTCCATTTAATCCATAGAAATATAAGTGCGCTCCTGTACACCAAGTGTCAGGATCAGTCAACTCAGTATCTTGTACTCTTGGCGCACGAGTCCAAGCATTTCTATTTCTCCATCCAGTCCAAGTACCATCAGCACATTGTACTCTTAATTGGTATTGATATAAGCTACAGGCATCTAAGGTATTAGGTGTCCAAGAATATAAATTGGTCGTAATCGCAAGTGAATCCCAAGCACCTGTGCCATAAGTTCTATATCTAAATTGGTGATTTTGTCCTACAAAGTCAGTTGCTTTCAAGCGAAGTTTGTTTTCGTAAGGTGTTTGTGTGAATTGCGAGGTAGTTGGTGTTTCGCAAGGTTCTGCAAAAACAGGCATTTCACAGTTTAAAGTCTCCTCTCCAGGCTCCATAATATCAATATGAATAAACTTTTCTCTATTTTTGATGTCTACATTTGGTATATTAAAAGAAGTGATATTAAAAACAAGAAATGCTTTCATATCTTGTGTAAAGCTTGAAATATCCCCTTCTAATCTCAATCTTCCTGTTGTTGGAGAGTCTTGAATGATAGTGGCTGTTAAGCCCAATAAGCTTGTACCTTGATTACTTAAAGTAGCCGTACCTTGAAACTCCATATTTTTAAGCTCAAAAGGAACTTCATAGTATAAATCTGTAGAACCATTAAAGTTTTGGTACATTCTATCTTCTAAGAACAAAACACGAGGCTCCGCAGAGTTATAATAGTTGTCTGCATAAAAACGGTGTCCAAGATTACCAAGACTATATAGATTGTTACGGCCAGCGACAGGACTATTTAGTACAGTCGTCATGACTTCTTTTTGCTTTGTTGTAAACATTGCTCCAAAGTGTGTATAGTCCATATAGTTTTGCTGATTATCGTTTACTTCTGGAGAATCCGCACAGCTATTGATAGAATGGTCAATTACATAATTGTCAAATGTATTGTTGCCAATAGTGTTTGGCGTGTCGTCAGTAATTGCAGACAATGCTGCTCCTAAATTAATGGTATTTTGGTTGGTTGCAAAATAGCCATTGTCAAAAACAAAATCATTCTCAGAACAGTTAGCAGGGTCTTCGCAATAAGTATAGCCACCCCAAATATGTTGTAATCCCAACCAGTGTCCTACTTCATGAGCAAGGACATGTTTAAAGGCTTCCCCTGAAAAGTCTTTATCTACTGCCCAATAAGACATTACAATTCCATCATTGGAAGGAAAAACTTCTGATACTTCAGGAAATGCAGAATATCCAGAAGTACCAGCATTGCGGACTAAGTAAATATTTAAGTATTTATTTGTTGGCCAATGATATTTATCTTTTAGTGCTGATGTTCCAGCATTAACATAACCTTCATCCGTTAAAGGAGATTTTACTCTTGTAATACCTGTACATGGGTTGCCATTAGGGTCTTTTTGAGCTAAAATAAACTCTAATTCGTTATTAAAATGCCCTACCATTGTGTTGAAGGGAGGAACAATGTTGTTTAAGCTTGGAAAACCAGCCGTTATTCCTTGAAAGTCATCATTGAGTTGTTGGAGGGCATCAATGGCATCTTGATTTGAAAAATTATCACTAACAATGTCACAGTCTTCTATGATATGAAAGACGACGGGAATGGTATAATTAACGTTGGGATTTTTGAGCAATTCGTTTACACCTGTATCTTTTGCTTTTTGAATTGCTTTGTTTAATTGTTGTACACGAGATTTATAGCCAGGTTGATTTTGGGGTAGTTTTTCTGGATGTGCTGCTTCCAAGGCTGCTTGTACTTCATGTATGCCACAGATTTTATGGTCGTGAGTATAAGTGTGGGCAGGTTTGTTGGCGATTTCTTGTGCATTTACAGAAAAACTCATAATGAGTAAATACGTAAATAAGGTAAGGATAGATTTTAAAGTTTTCATTTTATGTTGTTTAAAAGTTGAGAAAAATAGTTTTAACAGTAGGATAGGGGTAAAGACCGTTTAAGATAGACCTGATAGTAGCGGTATAGCTTTTTTGGTTTATGTGGTTTAAGTCGTTTTTGTGGTTTATGTAGTTGTATCCTAACTCCGTTTGATAATCCGTGATAAGCTATAGTAGCGGATAGCAGGCCTTTCCGTAACGATGAAAGAATTTACCGTTCTCTCCTTATTTTATTTTTTAATATTGTGTGTTGATAAATAAAACCAGTTAGGACTTACTGACATTGCCTAACTGATTTCAATGTTTCAGAAAAATTTTACATTTTTACGATGCGTTCTATGTTGGTATCATTTACTTTTAGGATATAAATACCTTTGGTAAATTCACTAATATCTATTTGTATAGTACCAACTACATCCTGAATTTGAGAAGTAAAGTCTTTGACCAAGCGACCTTGAATGTCGTAGATTGCTACGTTATTTAAAGCGTTTTCGCCAATCATTTCAATGTTTACGAAATCTTGTACAGGGTTTGGATAAACATTTACGACTGTCTCAGGAGTTGCTAAAATAAGTGGCTCGCTGTCTTCGCTTTTGCAAGAAGCAGTAGTGAAGTTTACAACTTTCCAAAGTGACCAAGCTCCTGTTGTACCACATTTTACTCGAATGTCATATTGGTAATTAGTACCTGATGTTAAGTTAGTGTAAGTTACATAGTATTCATCGGTATCAAGAGCTGTCCATCCACTCCAAGTACCGCCTACTTCTCTATAGCGAACTAATTTTTTATTTCCATTTAAGTTGTGGAAGTATAAATGCGCTCCTGTACACCAAAGATCAGGAGTAGATAACTGAGCATTTTGTACTCGTGGCGCACGAGTCCAAGCATTTCTATTTCTCCATCCACTCCAAGTACCATCAGCACATTGTACTCTTAGTTGGTATTGATATAAGGTGCAAGCCTCTAAGGTATTAGGTGTCCAAGAATATAAATTGGTCGTAATCGCAAGTGAGTCCCAAGCACCTGTTCCATAAGTTCTATATCTGAACTGGTGATTTTGTCCTACAAAGTTAGTTGCTTTCAAGCGCAGTTTATTTTCATAAGGGGTCTGTGTGAATTGTGCAGCAGGAGGTGCATTACAAGGTTGAGGAGCTGATCCGATAATTACCGTATAGTCTTCAACTTCACCATATTGGAAACTGCCACAGATTAAGTTGGAGGATACAGGGTGAAAACTCAAGATAACACGCATTTTTAAAGGTGTACTTAAAGGTGCTGAAGGAACGTATAAGTAAGGGGCAGTTTGTGAATTGGTGCCACTTGCATAACCAGATACTAAATCTGTACCTTCGTAGTCTAATACTTTTTCATCAGGACTAAAAGAACCATTATTGTTTAAGTCAATAAATGCATACCAATGAGGACTTGTAGCTGGAGTATAATTTACTGGATTTCCTTGTGTGAAAGATACAGGCGTTGCTGCATTTGGCGTAAGATTGATCGTTAAGTTAGTAAAGTCTGATACAGCATCGGCTTCTACCGTACTTGGATTATTTATATTCGCCATTGTCATATTGTCAATGAATAAGAACTCTGTTGGATTTTCTACACTGGTGAAACAAGGCGGTACATCACCAATTTCAACGATTGTATTAGGCGTCATACTTATTACTTGATCCATTACTTCTAAATTAGGAGCTTCTGTTGTATTGATACGCATCCAAGCAGTAATACTATAATCACAACTAATTTTGTATTTTAGTAAAATGTATGCATCATCTTGTGGGAAGCTTGTCATATCATTTAACATTAACAAGCGTTCATTAGGAGCAGGTGTAGCTCCATCTGCTTCAAATCCACCTAAACCTAAAGGTTCAAAAGCAACATTGGCAGTAGATTCTCCTTCTGTAAATAAGCGAATTTCTTGTGAATTAGCCGATTTGCAAGCGACTTCTACTGTAAATGGATTGAAGGTAATCGGATTGTAAACAAGGAAACTATTTGTTGCTCCTACAAATCCAATATTAGATTGTTGTCCATTGATGTAACCTGTAACTTCCATAAATGACCCAAGTGCATAAGATAAGTACTGACCTTGTGGGAAATAAGCCAAATCGAATGGTCGAATAAAGTCTATCTTGATAAAGTTGTCTTCGTCGATTTTTGGTAAATAGTTTGTATTAAAGGCAGTCGTCGTCGGAACTAATTTAAAGGTAATGTCTTTTTGTTCTGGTTGTGTTGTTGTAAGACTAACTGTTACTTGTGTATCATTATTTCTTGTGATGGTTAAATCAGAGATGTCAAAACCAGCAGGTATACTTGGATAAGCAGGATCAATTTCTTCAATCGTAAAAGCATTAGCAGGTAAAGGATTGGCAAATTTTTGTGTACCTAAAGCACCTTTTAGTTTTAGTGTAGCTGTTGAAAAACTATTAGCTGTAGTAGTACTTTCTCGCATTACATTGTCTTCAAATACAAGCATACCACTTCCTACATTTCCAACTTGAATGATATTGTTTGGTAAGGCATTGTACGCCATATCTTTTATAATAATTTGCGAACAAGGCGAAGTTGATTTTTCTACTCTTAACCATCCGTACTTGAAAGAGCTACAACCAAAACGATAGCCTAAGTAAAATTCACCTGAAGGTAAAGTGTTGAAATCAATGTTTAAAAGGTTATTTAAATTAGTATAAGAAGCAAATGAGTTGCTATTAGTTGGGATGTATGTTGTAGTATTGGTGAATGTGCGAAGCGCACCGTTCAAAATACAGATTTCTAAGTTTTCACTTGTTACTAAACCAAATCCAGTATCACCATGTACGATTTCAATAAAGCTACCAGGATTAGGTCGTGCTGTCACATACAATTGATCATCAGGACCAACCGCAGGATTTCCCAATTGGTTGTTGTACACAATACCCGCCTCTTCTATAAAATCAACTTTGATTACTTTAGTTCTTTCCGCTAAGTTGTAGACACCGACAAATCGGTTTTGGTCGATAGTAACCGTAATATCAACGTCTTGATGATGTTGGTTGGTTGTACCTGTGATGATAAATTGAGCATCATAGTTACCATTGATTTTGATTTTAGCAGAAAGACCTGTTAAACCGTTCCAATTAACCGTAAATCCATTGTTTTCTGTTAAAGTACCAGAGTTAGGAGAAAAATAAGCGAAATCAAGTACTTTTATATCAATTGTATCATTGACTTGTCCTGTATTGCTACTTAATTCAGTGATACTTTCTTCTTGAAAAACGGCTCTTCCTGTATTATTAATGTATGTTGTTAAGGCAGTCGTTGCTGGTTTAATAAGGTTATCTCTTTCAGCAATAGGACTTTGTAATACATCTTGCATATAGGCAACTTGTCCATCAGTAAAAGTAATGGCACAACCCGTATATTCCATAAAGTTATCAATCATATCTAAGCCTGAGCTTGTACAAGTATTTGAACCAACAGGACAGCTATCAGTAGAGCCAATAGTGCTATTTCCAGTTGTGTTTTCTGTATCATTGTACAAGGCCAACATTGCGTCTTTTTGAGCCTGTGTTAAGGTTTCATCTAACTCAATAAATTTAAAATCATCTAAATCACAATTGCCACCCAATTCTGGATAATTGCTATCTCCCCAAATATGGCGTAAACCTAACCAGTGACCCACTTCATGAGATAAAATAGTCTTGTAATCTAAACGATTAGGAAGAACAGGAGCAACCGCCCAATGTGCCATAGCGACCCCATCATTTATAGGGTTGTTGTGGGCATCTTTTGGATAAATAGCCACGCCAGAATTATCCGCAGGAAGTGCTTTATTGGCTACATAGACATTTAAATAGTTTTCTCTTGGCCATTGAACCAATTCACGCAATTCAGGTCCATAACCTACGCCCATATACGTTAAATCAGAACGAGTTCTGGTAACACCCGAAGTTGGATTGCCTAAAGGATCTTTTTCTGCCAAGACAAAATCAATATTCATGTTTCCAACCTTATTAGGATATACAGGATCTCCATTATCAGCACTGACGCCATTAAAATCCTCATTGAGTTGAAGCATCGCCTCGTCTATCCGTTCTTTAGAAAGGTTTTCAGGACCTTCTTCACATCCGTAGATGATATGGAATACAACAGGAAGAACTTTTTTGTCTGTTGCTGATTCCGTCCAAGTTTTATTAGCAGTATTAGTCCCTTTTTTAGCTTTGTTTTTCAAGGTTTCTTTTAAAAATATTTTCTCTATTTGATCCGCTTTAATTTTTTCGGCTGGATTGGCTTTATAATATTCCTCTTGGGCATGATTGTGGCTACAAGGAGCATGTTGAGCAAAAGTGTTTTGGCTCACAAGCATAAACAACATTATAGCCATAAATGATAGTATGTTTAAATTATTTTTTTTCACGATTAAACTTTTTTTTGATTAAAAAATTGATAAGAAATAGTTTTTTACTATTCCTAAAGGGTCGGTAAAAGCATTGTGGGGAGACATAGGTGTGTTACTTGGCAAAGATGCACGGAGCACCAGCCAATTCAAGCAACAGAAGAAGGTATACAAGCGTATTTTGGTTTCCTTGTAAAAACATAGGAACGGAGTAGATATACCTGTCCATCTTGCTGCTTATTTGCCAACAATGATTAAAAATATCAATAAAAGTGTAGTGAAAACTTGTAAAAAAGGTAGGAAAATAGTATATTTGGGATGCTATTCTTTCTATATGTCCATCAGTTCTTTTAGAGCTGGTGGACCTATTTTACTTGCCTTATTTATTTTTTCTACTTTCTCCAACACATACCTTTCCTATTTGAATATAAAATATGCATTAGAATATTGATTGTCAATATGTTCTATGGTGTATTTGAAATAGATTTGATACTATTTCATTGAACTACTTAGGGAGTTAAGATGATTTTTTATCATTGCTTAACTTAAAAGTCTTGCATCAGGTGAAGTAAGCAGCAGGACTTGGGTGGATTGCTATTCTTTCCATAACCTTGTATTTTTAGTAATGTATAAAAAATAAGGTATCAATTTGTGGCAAAGAGATTTTTTGATAGATGATCGATCGCCGAAGCGGGCAAAAACGTAGGCGATGCAGCGCATCGACGAGGCTTTTCAACGAAATATATCGGAAAATATCGAAGTCAAAAACGATAAGTTATTCTTTTTTCATTACTTAGGGTTTAACAATAAATTTCAAAATTTGGATTTTTACTATATTGCTAAAAGGATTCATTCCTTATTTTTAGCAGTAATATCCTATTATTTTTTTCTTTTTGATATGGCTTATTTTACAAGTCTTGAACTGAAAAAATCTTGTAAAAATTAACCTCATTGGTGTTATATACCGTTTTTTTATTTTTTTGATAACTCCACTACGCTCTCATTCCTCACTGCTTTGCTCACTGTTATCCTTACTCTTACTTAATGCTCTTCACTCTGCTTAATGCTCTAATCACTCTTACTTAATGCGCTCTAATCTTACTTCTCATTTCTAACAGCAAAGCGATTTCTAATCTCTAAGGAGAGAACGGTTTATCTTTCATCGTTATGGGGCTTCCCGCTATCCGCTACTATAGCTTTTTACTGGTCACTGAGCGAAGCCAAGATGCAACTACAAAAACCACATAAACTAAAAAAAGCTATAACGCTACTATCGGGTCTATTTTAAGCGGAATATACCGCTATCAACTGTTTAAAAAAGGTGGGGGAATCTGTAAGGTAAAATAAACACCTCCAGTGAAGAAAAAGGAGGTGTTTATTTGAAAAATTATTATTTGGTACAAGAGATAGTCTCCTCATCTACAAACTGTGTATAACCATCATCCACATCCTCTAAGTGAAAATCACAATTCATTGAATAATCCTTTAAACGTCTTGTGCTTGAATAAGGTCTTACCGTAGCAGTTGAAGAAATACTCTCATCAGAATCTTTTGAAAAATTAATTGTCTTCTTTTTATTAGTAGCAAATCCATCTAAGAGATTAACAATTTTATTCCAACATCCAGTAGCGTTTCCTTGATATTTGGCTGTTAAAGAGTAGTAAAGTCCAGCTTTAAAATATCTCATTCTCCATTCAAGTGTTTTTGGGTTACAGTATCCTGCAGAATTCCAGCCTGTATTTTCTGAGTCACAATAGCTTGCTTTTTGAAATAAGCTTGAATCATCTCCATCTAAAATATCTAAGACATCAACATCAGTAGAAAAAACTTTGATTGCTGGATTGTCAATATTTCTATTGTACAAATCTTTTATTGGTGCAGTTTCGCCATTTGTTAAGACATATACAGCTTCTTCATTCAAATCAACCATAATCGTATTACCATTGATTTTAATCATTTTATCTTCATTCAAAAGACTTGCAAAAACTTCGTCACCTACTTCCTGTTTTTTCTCTCCAATCTCATTGACTGTGTAGAATGTTTCTAAAGATGTGAAGTTAAGTTCACTGTTCCAATTAGCTAAAGCCTGATCATCTTTATCTGCTAAATACTCAATAGCTTTTTCGTAATCGACTCTGGTTGGAAAGTTCAAGACCCCATTTTCAACACTCACGGCAAATTCTGCTGAATTATCAGTTGTTTCCGTAGCTTCTACTGTAATTGGAGATACAGGAATAATGGCATCTTTTTGGCAGCTTTGAAGAGTAAATAAAACAATGAAAAGGGCTGCGAAATAATTTAATTTCTGAAACATAATATTAAAATTTACAAGTTTAAAAATGCTTACTCTATTTAAGGTTTTTCAGCGATACACCTTGTGTGTTATAGTTAAATATATTTTTAACTATTGATTGATACTTGCGTATCTTTTGTATTGTTTCCTTCTAAGGTCAAAATGAAAGTATGTAGCTTGTTTGTGGTATCACTATATTGTCGGTAAATGTGACCTGTTTGAACATACCTCACCTGTTTTTCTCATAGAGAAAACAATAATTCAATTGAAAACTTGCAAAAAAGGTAGGAAAATAGTATTTTTATATTGAGTTTGGTGTCCATCAGTTTTTTGTCGGATTGGTGTACTTATTTTTCTCTCTTTTTTTAGAGCTTCCTGTATTTTTCTTCTAAAACATACCTTTGTTAAGTAACCTAAGATATGTCTTAGCTTATTGATTTTTAAAAATTAATAAATTGGTTTTGTATAGTTTATAACTAACCTTGTTTAGATAGTCACAAACTGTATTTTTTTCTTGATGCAATTATATGATTGCTGTTTTTTCTTTGTTTGTTATAGTACAAATATAAAGGGCCTTGTGGTTTCTATCAATTACATTTTTTGTAAAAAGTCTCTTCTGTTTTTATTTGTATCTATTAAGTTTATTTTTATCTTGTTCTCCTTGTTTGTTATAGTACAAATATAAAGGGCCTTGTGGTTTCTATCAATTACATTTTTTGTAAAAAGTCTCTTCTGTTTTTATTTGTATCTATTAAGTTTATTTTTATCTTGTTCTCCTTGTTTGTTATAGTACAAATATAAAGGGCCTTGTGGTTTCTATCAATTACATTTTTTGTAAAAAGTCTCTTCTGTTTTTATTTGTATCTATTAAGTTTATTTTTATCTTGTTCTCCTTGTTTGTTATATAGCAGTCCTATTTGAAAATAGAAAAAGTGTATTTCACGCAAAGGTCGCAGAGTTTTTCGCAAAGGTCGCAAAGAGATTGGTTTCTGTCGAGCTTTGCGCTTCTTTGCGTTGCGGTCTTTGCGTGAAAGAAAATTCCTGAACCGAATTAGGATTGCTATAGTACAAAGATAAAGGGCCTTGTGGTTTCTATCAATTACATTTTTTGTAAAAAGTCTCTGCTGATTTCGTTTGTATCTATTAAGTTTATTTTTATCTTATTCTCCTTGTTTGTTATAGTACAAATATAAAGGGCCTTGTGGTTTCTATCAATTACATTTTTTGTAAAAAGTCTCTTCTGTTTTTATTTGTATCTATTAGGTTTGTTTTTATATCTTGTAGCTCTTGTTTGTTTCTTTCTTATAGCATAAATATAAAGCATCTTGTGGTTTCTATCAATTACATTTTTTGCAAAAAGTCTCTTCTGTTTTCATTTCTTCTCTTGTTTCCCTTGTTTGTTTCTTATAGTATAAATATAAAGCATCTTGTCGTTTCTATCAATTACATTTTTTATGAAAAGTCTCTTCCTTCTTTATTTGTATAACAGTACTACTTGAAAATGGCAAAAGTGTTTTTCATGGAAAGGTCGCAGAGAGATTAGTTTTTTGTCGAGGTATTTGCATTTCTTTGCATGTACCCATAATGTTTTTTGATTTTCGTTTCTTAGATAGAGATAGAGACTATCCAAAATAGACCTGATGGTAGTGGTATGGTGGCGCAGCGTTGGCTTGTAGGGGCAATCCCTTGTGGTTGCCCTAACTAGCTGCCACCATAAGAACGAACAGCAGGACCAGACATCACGACGAAGCAATCCACCGTTCTCTCCAGAAAAAAGAACATTACAAAATCAAAAACGTATAAGAATGGATAGGGATAAGAGGATAAGGATAGATCGGAAAGAAATAAGGATAAGTCGGAAAAAAAATAAGGATAGGAAAGAGCTATAAATAAAAATAGACCAACAACACCAAATTCCCAGATGAAAAACAGATTGATAAAAAGAGTATGGAAATTTGATGAATACTGGTCCTTTAGTAATGATTAAAAAATAAGTCCGCAAAGAGATTTTTTGATAACGCCGAATCGGACAAAAACGAAGGCATAGCGAGCTATGGCGAGGCTTTTTAACGAAGTATATCGGAAAATATCGAATCGGACTGGCGACCCAGCTAAAATGCGGAAGTTATTCTTTATTCGTTACTTAGTGAAATATGTGAAGAGTTCACCATTAATGCTAAAAAAAAAGCGGCTATGGTACAAACCAAAGCCGCTCTGAAAATAAATGGGGTGCAAAAAAAATTGCTAAAAATAATTTAGTATTATGTTTTAACGTTTTACAATCTTCACTTGCTCTTCTTCGTTGATAATAGCAACATAAGTACCTGAAGG
>Ga0209186_1000744_pt1 | contig 25304 bp, 20 predicted proteins | sample SidtaG_FD_187426 | JGI IMG/M metagenome (GOLD analysis project Ga0209186, IMG submission 187426) | Marine algal microbial communities from Sidmouth, United Kingdom - Sidmouth_Male2 metaG (SPAdes) (version 2) | ecosystem: Host-associated > Algae > Red algae > Unclassified | place: Sidmouth...
GCATCGACGATCTCCTCCCGATCCCATGGATCGAAGCACACCCTGAAGCTCGGTACGTTCCTGCACATGCCGCCGGTTATAGGTGACGTCGGCTCGCTTGGGGAGGTGGGTTCACCGAACGCTTACAAAGTATCCTCTCGGCATAAAAATCCTAGATAGAGAATCTAGGGCACAAAAAAGCGTACACTATAGCTATAGCACGCTAATACGCCTGTGTATCAAATAAGATAGACTGAATAGCTAATATAAAAAGGAATCTGTGAAGCCAAGACTCTCGCTGAGGGGCTTCCACGTATTCCATAAATAGACTTTCTTACCGAAAAGGCGAAGTCCATTTTTTCAATTTGCACTGCGAGATGTACAATATCTAGACCGTTCTTTTTTTCAATCTGGACAAAATCTCCAAGCTCCATCGAAAGACTTATTGCGCGTCTAAGTTTTCATCATCAATATCGATGTATACCGGCGAGAAGAAATCCCCCGCAAATGAGGGAAAAGGTGATTTCGGTTTTGCTGCCGAACAGTCCGTCGTGTCGATGACCCGACTCATGTTTGTCGTCGTCAAGTTCGTCGGCGTGTTCGTGATCATCTGGGTGTTTGTCTTCGTGCGAATGGTTCATAACGATGAGGAGTTGTTCCGCCACTTGTCCTGCAAAAGGGACTGAAGTTTTTCTTTCGCCCGAGCCACGCGACGCTCGACGGCCTTCTCCGTGCAATTCTGAATGGCTGCAATTTCCCGATGCGATTTGCCCTCCAGCTGGCTAAGGAGAAAGGCCACCCGCAAATCGTGGGGGAGCGAGTGGATCGCCCGTTCCAGATCCTCCGCAAGGATGAGGCGGTCGGTCACGTCAGCCGGGTCGCCGATGGTGGATGCCTGGTCGGCAGCGGAAATATTTTGTGATGGGGTGTCGGCATCCAGCACTTCGGGATGCCGTTTTTTCCAGCGGTGCCGCATACGACAGAGGTTGGTGGCGATTCGAAACAGCCAGGAGGAAAACGCCGCCTCGGTCGCCCGGTACCGATGACGCGATTGGTAAACTTTTACGAAGGTCTCCTGCGCGATCTCTTTTGCGTCGGTGAGGTTTCCCGTGTAGCGCAGACAATAGCTGACGAGCGGCTCTTTCCATCGGGCCATGAGATCATTCAAGGCGAGATCGTCCCCATCTCGGAGACGCTGCATCGTCCGTTTGTCGTCTGTATCAGCCATGCTAAAAGGATGACCGTCAGTCGCCTGCGATTTCGGAGGTTTTCTCCAGCCAGCTCTTCATCCGCCGCAGGTAGCGTTCCGACGTGTCGGGATCCATCTCCGCAGCCACGCTGTAAATGAAATCGATGAATCTCTTGTCCGCCTCCTTTTTCAGCCGAGCAAGCTGTTTGACGACCTTGGCGTGTTCGGGATGTTGGTCGAGACCAGGATCCTCGTTGATCTTAGCGAGTGTCTGCTTAGTGTCGGCATAGTGGACGCAGTGGTCCTCGCACTCGGGAAAATAGGCGAGGTGGAGCGCTTCGATCCGCAGTTGCTGTTCCCGATTGACATCGAACTCACCACAAAACCATTCGAACGCACTGAGGTGCTCGTGGTGCTGGTCGATTTGATTCTTTTCCCATAAGTAGACCCCGACGAACGCGAGAAGACCGACGGCGGCGCAGAGAATGAGGGTGGTGAACCAGGTACGCATGGGATCGGGAGTCGGTGCAGTTGTCAAGGTGCGGGCGGATGGCGATGGTGCTCGTCACTTGCGCTACGAAGGACCGGATGAATCGTGGCTATATAGCGGGCTTCCATCGAATCGGAGACGGAGTCCCCGTAAACTTTGGCTTGGGCATGTGCCGTGAACACACCGGCGACCAGTGCCACCAGCACGCTCCCGGCCACGGCTGGAATGGGCAGAGAGACAGTACCATCCCTGAAAAATCGAGCCAGCCGGGTTGTCCACCGTTCGTCGTGCAAGACGATCTTGGCCCAAACTTCGCGTTCGAAATCTTGCAAACCAACTTGATCGGACTTGGCGAGCAGTAGCCTGGCCGCCTCGTCGAGGTGCTGATCAAATTGGTCTTTGTTCGTCATTGTGTGCTCCGGTTTTGGTTCACTTCAGCGGGTATAATGCCACCGCCACACATATCCCCCGAAATAGTATCATGGAATTCAAAATGTCCAATTCGATTCCGTCCAAGTTTCTCGGGGGGGAACAGTCACCACTGGCATTGAACGAGTATTGAGCGAAATTATGAGATAATATGAATAGATTTAAATACATAACTCCGACCTTTGTGGTACTGCTGGCTTCCGCTTTGCTTGCGGTCGGGCAGAAGGTCGAACTCTCGCGAACCAGTGGAATCGAGCTGGCCTTCAAAAATAACCGCGAACTGGCGATCGCCAAACTAGCCATCGCCCGAGCCAAGGCAAATGCCCGACGGGCCGGGCGGCTCGACAATCCGGTTCTGGAATTGAATTACAACGATGACTGGATTGGTCTCGATGATGGCGAGGGCGTCTTCGAAGCCGCATTCGCGCAACGGTTTCCCATCACTTCGCGCCTGAAGAACGAAAAACGGCTTCGTGCCCAACAGGTTCTTGTGGCCGAGGCGGAGGTCGCAGAACGCCGTCGCGAGCTGGCGGGAGCCGTGGACCTGGCGGTCATAGGACTGTTGGCCACCCGTAGCCTTTTGGAGCAACGGCGGGCGCTGCTCGCGCTGAACGAAAAAATTGTTACTTTTTTGGATGAGCAGGTCGTGGGAGGGCGCGTCTCGAAACTCGATGCGAACCAGGCGAGACTCACGGGGCGCTCGTTGAAGCAACGCATCATCGCGCTCGAAGCGCAGGAGCTGGCCGAGGCCGCCAAGGTTAAAAAGCTGATCGGTCTGGCCCCGGAAACGCAGATCGGCCTCGCCGGCGGCCTGCAACTCCCCGAGTCGCGTCCTGAGATCGGAACCGCCGCCGAGAACATATATCGCCAGCGACCCGATCTTGTTCTGGCGTTGGAAAAGATTGAGGAAGCGGACGCGGCGGTCGATCTGGCGTCCGCAGAGCGGTGGGAGGACGTTTCGGTCCGCGTTTTTGGTGAGCGGGAGCGGTCGGTGGACGAGCCGGAGGGCTTCGAACGGAATTCGTTTCTGGGAATCGGGGTTTCCATCCCATTACCGTTTCGACAGCGCAACCAAGCGCAAATCGAGAAGGCGAACCTTGACCGTTTGGGCGCGGAGAAGAAGATGGAAGCCAAGCGGTTTCAAATTCGGAGCGAGTATGAGGAAGCGTTTCAAAACCGTTTAGCGAACTGGAGACTGGCCCGTGAGGCCTCGGGCGATGTGTTGGCGCTCGCAGATGAGAATTTCGAGGAATACGAAAAGGCCTATCGTGCGGGGCAGGCCAGCATCCTCCAAGTCCAGCGGGCGCAGGAACAACAGATCGAACTGCAAACCACCGCGCTGGAAGCCATTGCCGCATACTACCGGGCCGAGGCCCAACTGCGCTTTGTGACCGGCAGCTACCCCAGCCTGATCCAATCCGAAACCGACAACCTGAAATAATTATGCTCCCCACAAATACAAAAATGGAATATCTGTGCATCCTATCAACCGTGGTGCTACTGGCAGGCTTGGCCCCATTGCGCGCGGAGGAAAAAGGAATTGATCCCAAACGCGCCGCCAATACCATCATTCTTGATGAGACAGGGGTGAGGAATCTCCGCATCCAGACGGAGGCGGTTGAGGAGCGGGATTTTGAGACCACGGTGTTTGCCGTGGGCCGGTTCGAGGAGAGGCCGGAGAACCGCGCTGTGGTTTCTTCCCGCATTCCTGGGCGAATAGTGGAATTGAAAGTCTACATCGGCGACAAGGTAAAAAAGGGGGATGTCATCGCCCGGGTCGAAACTCGCCAATTGGGCAACCCGCCACCGGTGGTCGATCTTGTCGCGCCGATGAGCGGGGTGGTGGTAGACTCCCATATCCGCCTCGGCGAACCGGTCGAACCCTCACAGGACATCCTCGATATCGCGGACCGTTCGAGCATGTGGGCGGTGGCAAAAATCCCCGAGAGCGAGGCCGCCAAAGTTAGTCCGGGCACAAAGGCGCGAATACGCATTCCAGCCCTAGGTGACGAATTGACTATGATCGAGATGGAAAAGTTTGGGGTGGCTGCGGACCGGAACGCTGGCACGGTGGATGGAATTTTCATCGTGGATAATCCCAATGGAAGGCTCAAACCTGGGCTGCGAGCAGAGTTCGGGATCATTACCGCGTCGCGCGCGTTTGTGATGGCGGTCCCCCGGTCGGCGGTTCAGGGAGATCCAACCAAGCGGGTTGTGTTTGTTGAGGATTTCGAACTGCCGAACGCCTACGTAAAGGCGCCGGTGGTGCTGGGAGAGCAGAACGACCAGTATATCGAGGTCGTGGAAGGTTTGTTTCCCGGCGACGAAGTGGTCACTCGAGGGTCCTACGGTCTCAGCTTTGCGGGAAGCGGAAGCGGCATGTCGTTGAAAGACGCGCTCGACGCCGCGCATGGCCACGAACACAACGAGGACGGCTCGGAAATGACCGCAGCTCAAAAAGCGGCAGAAGCAGAAGAAGCGGATCAAGCGGGCGGGGAAACCGGTAAATCCGGGGCCGCCGGACCAATCGACTTGGCGATCCGCGTCTGGGCGGTGATTGCGACGCTCATGGCTCTGCTGTGGTTGCAGGGACTGTTCGTCAAACGCAACCGTACAACCTCTGGAGCCTAGTCCGATGCTAAACGCCCTGATCCGATTCTCCCTTGCCCAACGCGCCTTGATCCTCGCGGTCGCGTTGGTGTTGCTTATCCTTGGTATAAAAAAGGGTATGGAACTGCCGGTCGAGGTCCTGCCGGATCTGACCAAACCAACCGTCACGATTCTCGTGGAAGCGCCAGGCTACGCTCCCGAGGAAGTGGAAACGCTCATCACCGTGCCCATGGAAGCTGCCTTGATGGGGGTCACCGGGGTCAACCGACTGCGATCCGTCAACGATATCTCGCTCTCGCTGATATTTGTCGAGTTCGACTGGGGCACGGACATCTACCGCGCCCGCCAGTTCGTTCAGGAACGACTGACCGGGGCGGGCGAATTTCTACCCGAGGGCATCACGCCCTACATGACGCCGGTGAGTTCCCTGATGGGCGACATCATGCTGGTGGGGTTGCGGGACCGCACCGACAAGACGAGTGATCGCGACCTAAGGGTCATCGCCGACTGGGTGATCGCGCGCCGCCTTCAATCCATCCCCGGCATTGCCGAGGTGCTGTCGATGGGGGGTGGTGTGAAACAGGTCCAGGTACAACCAAATCCCGACCAGATGCTCGTGCTGGGCGTCACATTCGAGGAAATCCATACTGCCGCCGAACAGGCCATCAAGAATTCCACCGGAGGGTTCCTCACCGAACGCGATCAGGAAATCATGGTGCGGAACCTCGCGATGACCACCGATTTGGATGAGATCGCCAAGACGGTGGTCAAATATGTCGGGGACAGGGCCATTCTGCTGAGCGACGTGACCACGCTGACCTGGGACGTCGAGCCGATGCGCGGCGATGCCGGAGTCGGCACCAGTCACGACGAGGCGGAAGGAGACGAGTTGAAGGGCGACAGCGGCGTCGTTTTCAGCATCCGAAAATCTCCTGGCTTCGATACCATTGCCCTCACCGAAACAGTGGAAGCCGCTCTCGCGGACCTCCAGAAAACTCTCCCCGAGGGCGCGGAACTCGTGGTGATGTACCGCCAGCGGGATTTCATAGATCTTTCCATTGGGAATCTTGAAGAGGCGCTGCGAGACGGAGCCATCATGGTCTCCATCGTTCTGTTTCTATTTCTGTTCAACGTGCGGGTGACTCTCATCACACTGACCGCCATACCACTTTCGCTCGGCATCACGATTCTCGTGTTTGACCTCATGAATATGAGTGTTAATTCGATGACACTCGGCGGCCTAGCAGTCGCGATCGGGATGGTGGTGGACGACGCGATTGTCGATGTGGAAAATGTGTTTCGACGATTGCGTGAAAACGCCGCCTTGCAAGAACCGAAACCCAAACTGGAAGTCATTGCCCTCGCGTCAGCCGAAGTGCGGTCATCCATTCTGTACGCAACCGTGTTGATCATTCTCGTCTTCCTGCCACTCATCGCGCTTAGCGGCGTTGAAGGTCGGCTATTTACGCCTATTGCCGTCGCTACCATGATTAGCATGGCGGTGTCATTCGTGGTCTCACTGACGGTGATTCCCGTACTCTGTTTTTATCTTTTGAATCCGAAACCGGGTAAAACGCATGGCGACGGGTTTCTGGTTCGGATACTGAAGCGGGGGTTTTCCGCGACATGGCTTCGATTCGCACTGCATCAACCCTTTATTCTCTTGGCACTCACGTTCGGTCTGCTTGTCCTCGTCGGAGTCATCTACCCCATGATGAGTGGGAACTTCCTCCCAGCATTCCGCGAACCGACCGCACTCGTTGCAACCACCTTGGCACCGGGCACATCGCTGAAATCCACGGTAGAGGTTTCAAAAATTGCTCAGGACCGGTTGCTCCGTATCAAAGGCATCGAAACGGTCGGCTACCGGGCTGGTCGGGCCGAACGTGGCGACCACGTGGTCCCCGTGTCCACGGTCGAACTCGAAATCGAATTCGATGAATATGGAGAGGAACACCGCGATGAAGTCTTGAAAGAAATCCGCCAAACCATGCGGGGCATACCTGGCACGTTCAGCGCCATGAGCACCCCCCTGGCCGACCGGATTGGTCACATGCTCAGCGGCGTTTCTGCAAAAGTCGCCGTCAAGATTTTCGGCCCCGACCTGGAGGAACTCCGCCGACTGGGTGCGGAGATCACCGAAATTGCCCGAGCCATACCCGGTCTTGAAGAAGCACGCGCCGAGCAACAGGGTTCGGTGCCGCAACTGCGGATCGAGATCGACCGTGACCGCGCCGCCGCCTACGGGGTGACTCCGGGCGAGTTGAACACCGAACTGGCCGATCTCATCGGGGGCGGATACGTCGCCGAAATCTACGAGAACCAGCGCGTCTACGACCTGGTCGTCCGGTTGCCCCTCGTATGGCGGGAAAACCCGGACAAACTTCGCAACCTGTATATCGACACGCAGAGCGGCCAACGAATCCCGCTGCATTATGTCGCAGAGATTCGGCAGGCGAGTGGTCCCAACACCATACTCCGCGAGAATACGATGCGCCGCTTCGTCGTATCCATCAATCCCACGACTCCGGATTTGAACACCGCCGTCGAGGCCCTTCAACTCGCGGTAACGGATCAGGTCAAACTGCCGGAAGGCTACTCGGTGGTCTTCGAGGGCGAATATCAAGCGCAACAAGAGGCGCGGCGGACAATCCTCATCATGTCCGCGATCATTCTCGCGGTGATTTCTTTTCTCCTTTTCAGCTTCTTCCGCAGCTTTGCCTTTGTGTTCCTCGTTCTCACCAATATCCCCATCTCAGTGATCGGGGGGATCCTGCTGACCCACTTAACACTAAATAACATCAGCATTGCGACACTTGTCGGGTTCATCGCGATATCAGGAATTGCCGCCCGAAATTCAATCATGATGATTTCCCACTATCTGCATCTCATCGCGCATGAGGGCGAGAAATTCGACCTCAAGATGGTGGTGAGGGGGACAGAGGAACGTCTCGTCCCCGTCTTGATGACCGCGATTTCTGCGGGCATCGCCCTGCTTCCCCTGGTCTTGGCCGCCGACGAACCCGGCAAGGAAATCCTCAATCCGGTCGCCATCGTCATCGTCGGCGGACTGGTCAGTTCGACACTGCTGGGACTCGCGGTTACCCCGGCGATCTTTTACCACTTCTGCCGTGGGGCCACCGAACGCGCCCTCGCGCGTGGAGCCACCGCCGCCGAATAATTTAACATTCTTTTCAACCAACAACCCACCCCAACAGAGATCAACAAATGAAGACGAAAACCCACACATCCCTGAAAACATTCGCCGCACTTGCGACCGCGTTCATCTTCTTGGCCGGAGCCGCCATGCTCCATGCCGGGGAAGACGATCACGAAGGCCACGATCATGACGAGGCCAAAGCCGGGCCAAACGGCGGCAAGGTTCTTCAGGGGGTCGAACCCCACCTCGAATTCTTCGTGACAAAGGATCGTAAAGTCCAGGTCACCGCGCTTGGAGAAGACGGGAAGGCGATTGCTATTGGCAACCAGACCGTTCGCATCATCGGCGGCAGTCGAACCAGTCCTACTCGCATGAGCCTGGTGAAGCGGGGCAATATCCTTGTCTCTGAAAACGCGTTCCCGGAAGGTGATGACTTTCCCGTGGTCGTGCAGATCAAACCAAGCGCCGACACCAAGACCGTCGTCGAAAAGTTCAACCTGAACCTCAAGGATTGCCCAACTTGTGATTACAAGGAATATGCCTGCACATGCGATCATGGCGACCACGAGGGCCATGATCACGACGACCACAAGGATCACAAAAAAGACGAGTAAGCCCCCCTCATCAATCGTTTCGGAATGGAACGGCATGGAGAGAAATCTCCATGCCTTTTTTGATCTATGCCATCCCTCAATAAGCGTGGTGCAAATTGACCCTTTTCGCTGCCCGTAGAATCTGAATACCACCGGCCAGTACGAAGCCAACTATGACAAGGCCGATGGCCAAGTCGGGCCAACGGGTTTCGCTGAAACGAGGAGTCAGGCGAGAAGGATGCCTACATTTGCAATCGCTCGAGATATTTAGGTTGAGCTAGCAACATCTCTTTCCCGTCAGCTCACTACGCTGGGTTCATCCCAACAAAGGTACGTCAGGTCTTAATGCCTCAAATGGGGACCTTATTGGTCCATTTCATACGAATACGCAAGATACCCTTAAAAATGTTGAGGGGCAGAGCGGCTGTCTGGTGTACCATGTTATATGAACCAGCCTGCTGACCCACTGAGTAGACGCCTCTCTGAATGGAGCGACCCTAGTACAGAATCGCCCGCTTTTATCGCCGAAACCTGGCAGCGAATCGATTCTACACAGCACCGAAATCACATTTCGATGTGGGCGGGATCGGCGGCCTGTCTTGCCGTCGCATTGACCTCCTTTCTACTGGGCAATTTCCAGTCGCGAATCGACTTGCAAGTTGCTCACAAAGAGCAGGCTCAGGCGTATGTCGTAAGTATAGATCCCCTCCTGCGGAATTCGGCCTTGCAAGGCGAGGCACCTTGAATTCAATCGCGACACGCTGGATCATCTTCCTGATCCTGTCCGGTATTCTGGCATATGGATCGGCACGCTGGCTGGGCGTGTTACATCGTCCACCGGCCCCAACCGGCGGTGCGCCATCGCTCGCCTGGTTGCGGACAACCTTTCCCATGTCTGATTCACAATTCGAAAAGGTGACTGATCTCCACCATGAATACGACGTGCGATGCCGAAAGATGTGTGCGGACCTCGCGAACGCCAATCACCGCCTTGAGGCGATCATGCAAAGCAATGAGGTCTGGTCGGTTGAGGTGGAGGCCGCCATGGCGGAGGCCGCACGACTGAGGGCCTACTGCCAAGGCGAAACTCTGCGGCACGTGTACGGGGTGAGTCGGGCCATGCCGAAGGAGCAGGGCATGAAATATCGCGAATGGATGGCGCGCAATCTTCTCATGCCCGCGCGTATGCCCCACGATTCTGGCCCGGCAATGCATTCTCATGAGTAGTTCGGCCAAAGATGATCAGGATTCCATGCGCCGACTCCAGACGGGAGAAGACAAAGGCCTGAACGAGTTAATGGATCGTTGGCGCGATCCGCTTGTCAACTACCTCATCCGGTATGTAGGGCACCGCGAGGACGCCATTGACATCGCCCAAGAAGCCTTCGTGCGAGTGTACAGGAATCGCCAACACTTCCAGGCGGAAAGAACGTTCTCCACCTGGCTCTATTCTATCGCCACCAATCTTGCCCGAAATCATCTTCGCTGGCGGGGCCGTCACCCAGACCGGGCGGGCAGATTCGAATTGAAATTGGAGCTAGCCGATTCGAGACTGACCCCATCACAAGAACTTGTTGCGACCGAAAGGGCTGATCAGGTCCGTCACGCCGTCACGAACCTTCCTGCGAATCTTCGGGAGGTCGTTTTGCTCTTCTACTATCAGCACTTGACCCATGCCGAAATTGCCGCGACTTTGAAAACGACGCCCAAGGCAGTAGAGATCCGGTTGCGGCGGTCCCGGTCCCGGCTGGAAGCACTTCTAAAAATCTGAAAGTAATGCGAGGGGGAACCGGATGCCTCGGTGTACTATAGATAATGAAGCTTAGAATTCTCGCAGGTGCCGGGCTGATTATTCTGGCGGGGTGCAAAACAACGCAATCCAGTTCAATCGCCACGGCTCACCCGGTTCCGGTCGCGTCTCTGGAAGAACGTGTGAACATTCCAGAGGGCTGGACCCCCAACACACTGGCAGACATCGCGTTGGTCCGTCATCCCATTCTGCGAGCCGCCCAATTGCGGGCGATGGGGAAATCCGAACAACCCGCCCAACAGGGTGCATTGCCCGATCCCATGGTCGGAATCACGGGCGGGGACCTCGCAGAAACTGCAGCCGGACAGGCGGTCTGGATGGCCAGGGCAGAACAGGCTTTCCCCGGGCCGGGGAAACTCGACGCACGCGTCAAGGCCGCGAATGCTAAGGCAGAGGCAGCGGCTTTTGAAGCCCAGGTTCTCGCTCTCGAATTAACCAAAAATGTGCAGCAGGTTGCCTGGCGGCATTTTCTGGCGGATCGATCCACTACCATCCACCGCGAAACTCAGGACGTACTGGAACAGGTACGCGATTCGGTGGACGCGCGTGCTGCTGCCGGACGTGCTTCGCAGCAAGATCAGTTACGAGTCGCCTCCGAGTTGGGCCGCATAGACCAGGCGCTGATTCGATCCGAACAACAAAAAACGAGCGCCCAGGCTCAGCTAAATGGATTGCTGGTTCGGGCTACTGGCGCACCTTTCCCCTCGAGCGGTGTCGGGCAAACTCCCACTTTGCTTTCCCATGAGGACGCCCTGGAGCGTCTGCCCTCACACCCTGAAATCTTGGCGCTCTCCGCGCATAGAAACGCCGCAGAACAGATGCTTCGTCAAGCCAGGCTTTCGCGAACTCCAGACTATGTGGTGGGCGTGCAATACACCCAAGTGGATGACTCGGGCCTCGCCCCATCCGCCAACGGGGACGATCAGGTAGCGGCAACCATCGGCCTGCGAATTCCCCTCTGGCCCGCCCCGCGTGCCGCCTCAATCCGTGAATCGGAACTGGGCCTGATGGAAGTCGATGCCCGCATCCAGGCGATTCTCGTCAGGCTTCAGGCAGAAGCTGAAAGCGCCTGGTTTCAGGTGGACGCCGCAAGCCGGCAGGCCGCCTTGCTGGAGAAACAATTGATCCCGGAATCGGAACAGGCGTTCGACTTGGTGCAGTCAGCCTACGCCTCGGGTAAACAGGAATTCGTCGATGTGATCGACAGTTGGAGACAGATGCTTGCGTTGCGTCTTCAACACGCCCAAATTCTGGCCGAGCGAGGCCAGGCCTTTGCCGCGTTGAATCGTGCCACCAATATCTTCCCTCCTTCCCCCAGAGTCATTCCATGAATAAAACCACCAGCAAATTGATTGCGATTGCCAAATCGTTCGTCCTGCTTCCTGTACTGCTGCTCGTTTTCCTGTCCGGCTGGTGGATGGGGCTGCCGCCTAAAGCATCCGAAACCCAAACCGAATCGGAAACAATTTGGACATGTTCGATGCATCCGCAGGTGAGCCAGCCCGAACCGGGCTTGTGCCCCATCTGCCAGATGGATTTAATCCCGTTAAACGCGGGCAATGGCAGCGCCGGCCTGCGGGATGTCACCGTCACCCCGGAAGCCGCCGCGCTCATGAACTTGCGGGTGAGTCCCGTAGAACGCCGGCTGGCCGAGAGCGACATCCATTTATTCGGCAAGATCGACTTTGACGAGCGCCGGGTCACCACGGTCACCGCCCGGATGGCTGGGCGATTGGATCGGTTCTATGTGGATTTCACCGGAGTGGCTGTTCGGGAAGGTGACCATATGGCGGAAATCTACAGCCCGGAACTGTACGTAGCCCAACAGGACCTCATCAAGGCGGTTGCATCCTCAAAGGCCGTCACGAATCGAAGTCCCGCCTTTGCTCAGACTCAACAACGCCTTCTGGAAAGTGCACGCGAACGGCTTCGACTCCTGGAACTGGACGACGATCAGATTGCCGCTATTGAAAAGCAGACCACCCCAACCGATCATATCACCCTGCGGGCGCCGACGGACGGTCTGGTCATCAAGCGGCAGGTGGAGGAAGGACAGTATGTGAATACTGGGGCGCCGCTTTTTGCCATCGCGGATCTGACTACGGTCTGGCTGCAGATGGAGGCATACGAGAGTGACCTGCCGTGGTTGCGATTCGCCCAAGATGTCGAATTCGAAGTCGAGGCACTTCCGGGGCAAGTGTTTCACGGTCGCATCGCCTATATTCAGCCGGAACTTGATGCCCGGCGGCGCGTGGTGCCGGTGCGGGTGAATGTGGATAACTCAAATGGGCATCTCAAACCAGGGATGTTCGCCCGGGCTCGAGTGAAGGCGGTGCTGACGCAAGACGGGCGCGCAGTGGACATAGGATTGGCCGGGAAATGGATCAGTCCCATGCACCCGGAAATTATGCAAGACGAACCGGGGCAATGCAGTATCTGCGGGATGAATCTGGTCAAGGCCGAAGACCTGGGTTTCATCGCATCGGCAGCCGGTGCCGGCGTTCTACAGGTGCCAGCCGCAGCGGTGCTGCGAACCGGGAACCGTGCCCTCGTGTACGTGCGGGAAAAGGCGGGGGGCGAGGTTGAGTTTTCCGGGCGTCAGATCCTGCTTGGTCCTCGTGTGGGGGATGCCTACATGGTGAAGGCCGGACTCGAAGAAGGCGAGTGGGTGGTCACGGATGGGGCCTTCCTCCTCGACTCAGAACTGCAACTCCAGGCGCGCCCCTCCCTCATGAACCCGGACGCAGGTCTGGCCGAACGTCCCGCCGCCGAAGCCCCTGCTGCCCTCATTGGTCAGTGGCAACCCGTCTTGCGAGCCCTGGGGCGAAACGATCCCGCCCAGGTTCGAGCGGCTGTGGCCGCCATCAGAACGGAGGCGCTGTCCGATGACATTCAGGCACGCTGGAAAGAATTTCGGGGCAGATTCGAAGTTGCTGTCGCAGATCTGCCGCAAGTCACACCGCGCGAGGTCGAGAGGATCGGAATGGCCATGGGTTTGCCGTACCAGCCGATCCATTTGCAAAACCCTCTTTCGGAGGCGGAGCGCGAAACTCTCAAGGCAAACCTGACTAACTACTACGCCTTGGCGACCGCACTCACCAAGGACGATGAGGCGGGGGCGCGAAAGACCGCCGCGATGCTGGGACCTCTCGGCAAGCCACTGCTGGATGCGCCAGATCTTGAATCGCTCCGCAAGGCGTTTGACGCCTTGAGTGGATTGCTGGCCGACCAGATTCGCGCCAGCGGTGATCAGGCGGGGAACGTCTTTAGAGTGCACTGTCCAATGGCCTTCGAAAGTGCGGGGGCCAGCTGGCTTTCGCCAGAGTCTACGGTGTTGAACCCCTATTTCGGGGAGAAGATGCTGCGCTGCGGCAGCGTCAAAGAAACGCTGTCATTTTCCGCCGAAACAAAACCCTCCAAACCCAAATCCGCCGATCCACATGCACACCATCGTCATTGACCCCGTAGTACCGTTGGCCAGGCAATTTGCCTGGCGATGGCAGATGTTTAAGGCGGTCCTGCTGCGCGATCACAGAGCTGGGCGTGCACTAGTAGCAGCAACTTTCCCTCCGGGTTTTACCATGCTTATCATCCTCGGGTTATCGACCCTTCTGACCGCGGCTTGCGTCTGGCTGCACTACGCGGGCCTGGTTGGTTTTCGACGGCGAGCCGCCTCTTTGCGCTGGCCCGCCGGTGCCAAACTGGTTTTCGGCTTGGTGGTGTGCTTTGTGATGCATGTGGTCGAGGTAACCCTGTTCGGGGTGGTTTACTGTACGATGGCCCGGTTCGAATCGATTTTTGGCCGGGTGGATGGAGAGATTGGACATGCGTTACGCGACTATGTGTACTTCTCTTTCACCACCTATTCGACGGTCGGGTATGGCGATCTGGTGCCGGTCGGGGACCTGCGAATCATGGCGGGGATCGAATCCCTGCTCGGACTTGTCCTGGTCGCCTGGACGGCATCGTTTCTATTTCTTGAGATGCTAGAGGCCCGAAGCAAGGAGCTCGATCAATGAGTGAGGCAATTTTATTGCGGTTCATTTGCCCCATGTGTCCGGAGGTGGTTTCCGACCAACCCGGAGACTGTCCGAAGTGCGGTATGCCGCTGGAACGGGAATCCCCCGTCCCGGTGAAGACCCAGCACCAGTGGACCTGTCCGATGCATCCAGAGGTGCTTCAGGACAAGCCTGGGGCCTGCCCGGTTTGCGGTATGGATTTGGAACTCAATGGTCCAGATCCGGTGCCCGACGCGGGGGACACCGCATTGCGGTCGCTGTCCTTCCGGTTCTGGCTGGCCCTGATATTTACCTTGCCCGTGTTGCTGATCGCGATGGGAAAGATGCTTCCGGGCCTTCGGGCTGATTCGTGGCTGCATGCGGAGTGGACGCGTTGGACCGAAGCTCTTGGCTGCACGGTGGTGCTCTTTGCCGGTTCGCTGTTTTTCCGGCGGGGCCGGGAATCGCTCAAAAATCGGAGCCTCAATATGTTCACTCTTATTTCCGTGGGGGTGGGAGCGGCGTATCTGTTCAGTCTGGTGGCCCTGCTGGCTCCCGGGCTCTTCCCGGATTCGTTCCGGACGCATGGAAAGGTCGGACTGTATTTCGAAGCGGCTTCCGTCATCATCACGCTTGTTCTTCTGGGACAGGTCTTGGAGGCTAGGGCGCGGTCCTACACAGGACATGCGGTACAGGCATTACTCGAACTCGGGGCCAAGTCCGCCCACCGGATCCGGAACGAAAAGGAGGAGGAGGTACCGATCGAGGAAGTTCAACCTGGTGATCTGTTGCGCGTTCGCCCCGGCGAGAAAGTACCGCTGGACGGGACACTCCTGAAGGGAGAGAGCTACGTGGACGAGTCCATGATCACCGGCGAGTCGGAGCCCATCCAGAAAGGCCCGGGTGAATCGTTAATCGGAGCCACAGTGAACCTGTCAGGCAGCTTCGTCATGCGGGCCGAGCGCGTCGGTTCGGAAACCTTGCTCGCCCGCATCGTGGAACAGGTCGCGAGAGCTCAGCGCAGCCGCGCCCCGGTGCAGAATCTGGTGGACCGAATCGCGGCCTGGTTTGTCCCCGCCGTGTTCGCCGTTGCCGTCCTCACCTTTCTGATATGGGCTGCGGTGGGCCCGGCACCAGCACTTGCCTTCGCGCTGTCCAACGCCGTTGCCGTGCTCATCATCGCCTGCCCTTGCGCCCTCGGCTTGGCCACGCCGATGTCAATTATGGTGGGCGTGGGTAGCGCCGCTCGAGCTGGCATCCTTATCCGAAACGCGGAGGCTATCCAATCCGCCGAGAAAGTAACCCACCTGATCACCGACAAGACTGGGACCCTGACCGCCGGGCGTCCGGCCGTCACCGAATTGATCCCCGAATCCGGCGTGACAGAAGTGGAGTTGATCACTTGGGCCGCAGCTCTGGAGTTTCACAGTGAGCATCCGATTGCCCGCGCCATCGTTGCCGCCGCCCGGGAACGTGCAGCGCCGTTGCCAGAGGTGTCAGGATTCCAGGCGACCGTCGCCGGAGGGGTCAGCGGTGCCATCAACGGGGTCATGGTCCAAGTCGGCAAGGCCTCGTTTCTCGTCGACCATGGCGTCCGTTGTAGCGCGGCCTTGCTTGAGAGGGGCGAAGGGCTTCAGCGACAGGCCAGGACCGTCGTATGGGTGGCCCATGCGGGGAAAATGGCAGGTTTGGTCGCCATCGCCGACCCCATCAAGAAAACAACACCAGCAGCTATCCGGCGACTTCAGGATGCTGGCATTCGTGTCATCATGTGCACCGGAGATAATGCGGAAACCGCGCGATCGGTGGCGGACGAACTGGGGATCGAAGAGGTCCACGCGGAGGTCCTTCCGGAGGACAAGCAGCACTTGATCGAAACCTTGAAACGTGAGGGCGCGGTGGTTGCCATGGCCGGGGATGGCATCAACGACGCTCCGGCGCTCGCCGCCGCCGATGTGGGTATCGCCATGGGCACCGGGACGGATGTTGCAATCGAAAGTGCGCCGATTACCTTGGTCAAGGGCGACCTGTCCGGCGTTTCGAAAGCACTGGATCTGAGTCATGCCGTCATGCGCAACATTCGGCAAAATCTATTCTTCGCATTTGCCTACAACGCCCTGGGCATCCCGATCGCCGCCGGCATCTTGTATCCGGTCTCCGGAATCCTGCTGAGCCCGATGATCGCGGGTGCTGCGATGGCTTTCAGTTCCTTGTCAGTAATCGCCAACGCGCTTCGTCTCCGCGCACGAAGGGTCGAGTAGATGCGAGAGATTCCCCCCCCAAGCCAGAGTAATAGCCAAGAGACCAAAAATGTCACTCTACAAATCATCAACACGAGTTTCTAAATGCGCACTCTGATTCATTTCTGTCTCCACCAGAAACTGGTGGTGTTTTTCCTCCTGGCCTTTTTCATCGGCTGGGGTTTCCGGGTGGCCCCATTCGACTGGGATTTGGGCGGGTACCCGCGCGACCCGGTGCCGGTAGATGCGATCCCGGACCTGGGGGACAACCAGCAAATCGTGTTCACGGATTACCAGGGCCGTTCACCGCAGGATGTAGAGGACCAAGTCACATATCCCTTGACTGTTTCATTGCTGGGCATTCCCGGCGTACGCGAGGTCCGCTCATTTTCCATGTTCGGGTTTTCCACCATCTATCTGGTGTTCGAGGAGGGCGTGGAATTCTACTGGTCGCGTAGTCGCGTGCTGGAAAAGCTGAACAGCCTGCCGTCCGGTTTGCTGCCCGCCGAAGTGACACCATCGCTTGGCCCCGATGCCACCGCGTTGGGGCAGGTGCTCTGGTATACGCTTCAGGGCCGGGACTCGAAAGGTCGCCCAGCGCCTGGATGGAATCGCGAGGAACTTCGCACCATCCAGGATTTTCAGGTTCGCTACGCCCTTCTCGGGGCGAAGGGCGTGGCCGAAGTCGCATCCATTGGGGGGTTTGTGCGACAATACCAGGTCGAGGTGGACCCCGATGCGCTGCGCGCCCATGATGTAACCCTCATGCAGGTCGCCGACGCGGTTCGAAAGTCGAATCGAGAAGTGGGCCTTCGCAACCTCGCCATCAACGGGGTGGAGTACATTGTGCGTGGAACCGGCTACATCCATTCGTTGGACGACCTTCGTAATGCTGTGGTGACGGTGCGCGATCAGACCCCCATCACGGTGGGAGACCTTGCCTTTGTCCAGTTCGGGCCCGCCCCAAGGCGCGGAGCACTGGACGTAAACGGGGCCGATGCTGTGGGCGGGGTGGTAGTCGCACGCTTCGGCGCGAACCCCCTGGCGGTTCTTAAGGCAGCCAAGGCCCAGATCGGCCACCTGACACTACCAACCAAGGTGGTGATCGATTGGACGAACGTTGAGCCGAACGTGGTGGAAACATTTGCGCAGGGCAATGGCATCGAGTCCCCATTCACCGATAGGGCGACCCGCGAACTCGATCACGCCGCCTGGCTCACCTGGAGTAAAAAAAATCCTGGTTCCTGGCCAGCCTGGTTCAGCACGTCGCAAGTGGAAGTTGTGCCGTTCTATGATCGCTCACGCCTCATCGGCGAGACCTTGAATACGCTCGACGAGGCATTGCTACAGCAGGTTCTCATCACCATCATCGTGGTCATCATCATGGTGATGCATCTTCGCAGTAGCTTGCTGATCTCGGTGATGCTTCCCCTCGCGGTGTTGATCACGTTTATCACGATGAAACTCGCCGGAGTGGACGCCAATGTGGTCGCCTTGTCCGGGATCGCCATTGCCATCGGGACCGTGGTGGATGTGGGCATCGTCCTCACGGAAAACATCCTCAAGCACTTGGAGGAGGCACCATCGGATGAATCCACCGCCACCACCATCCTGCGGGCAACCACCGAAGTCGGTGGGGCTGTCACTACCAGCGTGTTGACGACTGTGGTGTCCTTTCTTCCCGTTTTTGCCATGACGGGGGAAGCGGGGCGTCTTTTCCGCCCGCTGGCCTTCACTAAAACCTTTGCCCTGGTTGCCAGCATCGTTGTGGCCTTGACGATCCTGCCGCCACTGGCGCACCTCATTCTTCGCCGGCGGTGGAACCGCACAATCCCAGGCGCGCGTTGGTTTAGCCTGTTGGTGGCTGTCGTGGTCGCCGTCGTGCTGGCACGGGATTGGATGCCCCTCGGCCTGAGCCGCAGCACCCTGGCAAACCTGTTGGTTGTTGGGACATGCATCGGGGTGCTGTTGCTCTTCTTCAAATTCTTCGAGAAGATCTACGCACCAATTCTTCGCTGGTGCTTGTCTCACAAGGTCCTTTTTCTCAGCTTCCCCGTAGCCTTGTTGATCCTCGCCGGTGTAATCTGGAAGGGCGCTGACAAGGTCTTCGGGTGGTTGCCAAACCCCGTGCAGCAGACACGACTCTGGAACGATATTGCGACTCGATTTCCTGGCCTCGGCAAGGAGTTTCGCCCATCGCTTGATGAGGGTGCGTTTCTCCTGATGCCCACGGTGAGTCCGCACGCCAGCATCGACGAAGCGTTGAAGGCCTTGCGGCTTCAGGACCGCGCCATCGCGGCCATCCCCGAAGTGTCCCAGGTGGTTGGCAAAATCGGACGGGCCGAGTCCGCGCTCGATCCGGCCCCGATTTCCATGGTCGAAACGGTTATCAATTATCTGCCGGAATATCGCAGCGATGCCAAGGGCAGGCCACAGCGGTTCCGGGTGAACGACAAGGGCGCGTTTGTCTACGGCGAGAACGGGCAACTCGTCCCGGATCGGGGCGGAAAACCCTGGCGTAACTGGAGGCCGCACATCCAGAGTCCGGATGACATCTGGCGTGAGATCGAGCACACCTCCCGCATTCCGGGCGTGACCGGCGCACCAAAATTGCAGCCCATTGAGACACGCCTGGTGATGCTGCGAACCGGCATGCGCGCGCCGATGGGTTTGAAAATTCGTGGGCCAAGTTTGGAAAGCATTGAAGAGGCTGGTCTCGCCATCGAAAGTCTGCTGCGGAGCGGTGCTGTGCCAGGGTTATCACCGCCCACGGTTAACGCGGATCGGATGGTCGGCAAACCCTATCTGGAAATCGTCCCCGACCGGGAGGCTGCCAAACGGTATGGGCTGAACGTGGACGACATCCATCGAATCTTGCACATGGCGGTCGGCGGAATGGTGGTGACCACGACCGTCGAGGGGCGGGAACGCTACGGAGTGCAGGTGCGCTACGCGCGCGAGCGGCGGGACTCAATTGAGGCCCTGGAGCGGATTCTGATCACAAGTCGGGAAGGAGCGGAGGTGCCGCTACGTCAGCTTGCCAGTATCCGGTATGTGCGCGGTCCCCAAGTGATCAAGAGCGAAGACACCTTTCTCACAGGGTATCTGACGTTCGGAGCCGATCCGGGATTCACGGAAGTGGACGTGGTGGAAACCGCCCGCGACTATCTGCGCGAGCAGGAGGACCAGGGAAAACTGTTGCTTCCCGATGGCGTGAGCTACAAATTCGCAGGCAGTTATGAATCCGCCTTGGAATTCAACCGGACGCTTCTCATCATGTTGCCGCTTTGCTTGGGGCTCATTTTTCTTCTCCTGTATCTCTACAACCGATCTGTCTCTACTACGGGCATTATTTTCAGCGGCGTCATGGTGGCCTGGGCAGGTGGTTTTCTCATGTTGTGGCTGGTTGCTCAGCCGGGCTTCCTTGCGTGGGAACCCTTCGGCATTGATCTGCGAGAACTGTTTCAAATTCACCCGGTGGCGCTCAGCACGGCAGTCTGGGTCGGATTTCTCGCGCTGTTCGGCATCGCCACGGACGACGGAGTGGTCATGGCGACATACCTTCGCCAGCGGTTCGAGGCCAACGCCCCGACCGATGTTGCTGGTATTCGCGCCACCACGGTGGAGGCCGGAAAACGACGAGTACGTCCGTGCTTGATGACCACTGCCACAACCCTGCTCGCCCTGCTTCCGGTACTCACTTCCACCGGGCGAGGCTCCGACATCATGGCCCCAATGGCACTTCCGATCTTCGGAGGCATGATGATCGAGCTTCTTACTATGTTCGTCGTTCCTGTTCTCTTTTGTTGGGTGCAGGAACGCGGCGTTCAATCCCAGAATACAACCAAATGACCATCATGAAAAGACTACCCTTCCTCCTCGCTGTAATCGCATGTTCCTCGCTCCTGGCCTCCTGTGGCAAAAACGAAACCGAACCTAGCAAACCGGCTGTAAACGCGGCTTACCCAATCGACACCTGTGTCGTATCCGGTGAGAAACTGGGAAGCATGGGCGAACCAGTCGTACTTGAGCACGAAGGCACGACAGTTAAATTCTGCTGCAAGGGCTGCATCGACGACTTCAATGCCGAGCCCGCAAAGTTCATCGCTAAATTGAAAAAGTGAGGCCTTGCCGACCACGATTGAGAGTTCGAATCCCTTCACACGGGAAATCTCGGTGGGGCATGGGAGGGAGTCTCCTCCAGGCAGGATCCTATGGAACATTAGGTACCTTTGCGGCGTTAGACCCGGATTGCCCAACTTGTGATTACAAGGAATATGCCTGCCCCTGCGATCATGGCGACCACGAGGGCCATGATCACGACGACCACAAAGATCACAAAAAAGACGAGTAAGCCCCACTCATCAATCGTTTCGGAATGGAACGGCATGGAGAGAAATCTCCATGCCTTTTTTGATCTATGCCATCCCTCAATCAGCGTGGTGCAAATTGACCCTTTTCGCTGCCCGCAGAATCTGAATACCACCGGCCAGTACGAAGCCAACTATGACAAGGCCGATGGCCTAGTCGGGCCAACGGGTTTCGCTGAAACGAGGGGTCAGACGAGAAGGATGCCTACATTTGCAGTCGCTTAAGATATTTCTCAGGGTTGGCGATGAACTTCTTCTCGCACGGGGCACAGCAGAACTTCACCTCTTGGCCGTCGTGGACAAGCGAAGTGGGGTCACCCATGCTCCCCAGTTCGTTGCCAGTGACGATGCACTCATCGAGCGGATAGGGCTTCACGGCAGACTTGGTTGTTCCGCCAGATGGGTTTGGAGTCGCGCAACCAGCTAACAGGAGCGGTGCGGCGATCAGAGCGAGAAGTAAGGTTTTGCGTTTCATTGTTTTCATGGGGGTTCCTTTCGGGATGGATGAGGTTAAAATTGGAATCCGAGGCCGAGTCCGGCCCCGTGTTCAGAGTGGTAGCTTCCCACCATGGAGAAGGGCTTGTTTAGGCGGTAGGCGAGGCCGGTTGCCCATTCCCATTCGGAATTCGTGTCGTATTGGACTTCCGTATCCCAAGCCAACCGGCCTGTGAGCGTGAATTCCTTTCCTAACGTGGCTCTTGCATCTCCCTCGCTATCCACGGAGAGTGTGCTGTCCACGAGATAGGGAAGTCGGTAGTAGAAACCGGCAAAAGCACGATTCTCAGCCTCGTCCTTGTTCGTCAGTCGATATCCGCCAAATACAGACCGGTTGGGGTCGATGTAGCGGCGAAGTCCAAGATCGACCTCGTATTCGTCATGGTTGTGGTACCCGACGTCCCACCCTGCGTAAGCATCGTAGCGCCCTTTCATGATGCGAGTCGACCCCATGGACATATGCGTCTGTACCGTTCCAGCGATCATGGAGAACGCGGGGTTAATGAGTTTGGGGTCGAGCGAAGGAACATGGTCTTTGCCCAATTCCCGATAACTTACCACCCGTGCCATCCCCGCATCCATGTGGTACAGCAGGTGGCAGTGGAAGAACCAGTCCCCCACGTCATTCGCCTCGAACTCGATGGTGCGACGCCCCATGGGCGGAACATCGATGGTGTGCTTTAGCGGGGAGTGGTCGCCTTGACCATTAATGACCCGAAAGAAGTGTCCGTGCAGGTGCAGTGGGTGGTGCATCATCGTGTTATTCACCAAATTGATTCTCAGGACTTCGCCTTTCGACACAAGAATCACTGGGTCCTCGGCGAGCGTCTTATCGTTGAATGACCAAATGTAGCGGGTCATGTCGCCGGTAAGTCTCAGGTTGATTTCGCGGCGTGGAGCACTCGCGGGTAATGCTGTAGGGGTGTCTGAACGAAGCAAATGATACGGCGCACCAGGCCGCTCGCTCTTTGACATTTCCCTGCCTTCGTTGTCACTTTCCCCCATCTCCATGCTCGCCATTGCGGCCTCAAGCATATGGTCCATGCGGTAGAGGTCAGGTAGGGGAGGATCGGAAGCCGGGTGGTCGGGGCCATCGTTGCCAAGCATGATGGAAGCATGACCGCTTCCATCTTGTGCGGACGCCCTGACCTCGTAGCGTCCTGCTTTGTTTGGAATCGTGACGACCACGTCATAGGTCTCGGCCATGCCGATCAGCAAACGCGAGATGCCAACGGGTTCGACCGTAGGTCCATCGGCAGCGACGAGAGTTAAATCGCCAATAGAACTAGCGAGGTAAAAGTAGGTAGAAGCCCCTGCGTTGATGAACCGTAATCGAATGCGTTCACCGGGTCGGGCAGGAAAAACGATTCTCTCCCGACCGTTGGCAAGAAATGCGTCGTAGGCCACATCGGAAACATCCATGGGTGCCATCCGCGACCGTTCTCGCTGGACGTAGTCAGAGAGAGCACCAGCCCTCCAGGCGCCAAGTATGGATTGGGCATTGCCTTTTCGGATCGCGTAGTACTCATCGCCACGCATCAGACTTTTCATGACCGACTTTGGATTCTCATCGGTCCAGTCGGACAGGACAACCACATAATCACGGTCCACTACCACCTTCTCCACCGTCTTGGGTTTGACAACGATCGCACCATATACGCCGCGCTGCTCTTGGAGTCCTGTGTGAGAATGGTACCAATAAGTTCCGTGTTGTTTCAGTGGGAAGGTGAAGTCATGATACCCGCCAGGGGGGATCGGAGGCGTGGTGAGATAGGGAACCCCATCCATCTCGTTAGGCAAAAGAAGCCCATGCCAATGGATAGAAGTTTCCTCGTTCTTGAGACGGTTATGAACGCGGATAAACGCGGTGTCGCCCTCTGTAAATCGAAGGGTCGGTGCAGGCATATCACCGTTCACGGTAAGGGCAGTACGCGATTTGCCTGCTGGAGAAAGCGTGGTGGCTTGGATAGTAAGGTTGGTGCGAACCTCTGCCGACAGGACATGGCTCACTCCTAAAAGGAGAACAAGTAGAGATTTCATAATGATTCAGGACTGGATTACAAAGAAGGAAGGGTGGTCGTCACGGCGGAGTATAGCTCCGCCCGATCACCCTATTCAGCACCGAATCAGGACATGAAGATCAATGAGTGTGAAAGCCACTCTACGTGGTGGAAACGTGCGGTGGGCCGCATGCTGTTGAAGAGATTTTGGAGGTGGCTGAGCGGGTAGAAAAACAGAAGAGAAAGCGCAGGGTACCAACACTCGATTTTTTGCAGGACTTGGGAGCGTTGGGAGTGAGTGATTTTGGTTTTGGACTTGGCAGTTGCAAGGCGGTGGCAAGTTATTAGATTCGATACCTAGAACCTCACAACCGCAGGTCGTGCAACATTCCTCCATAGACTTGCACCTACAGCTCTCCTCACCTGCATAGCAACCCAAGCCCATCGAGAGGGCAACAAGCAATGTGAGAGCCATGGTTTGAAGGTGTGCGGACATGGTATACTTCTTACCCTAATGAATCGAATATTGATACATAATATTACACATTAAGAGTTTTTTCTAGACGAAGAGCCTGCTGCTGGATGAATATTGCGAGGTGACAGGCTATGAGAGGAAGTACGCGGTGAAGCTGCTGAACGGTCGTCGCGCCGGTACGGGTCGAGGTCGTGGCGGAAGGTCGCGGACCTGTGGGGATGTGGAGGAGGTCCTCCACAACATCTGGCGTCGTGCGGAGATGCCATGCGGGAAGCGTCTGGTGGGGATGCTTGCGGATTGGCTGCCGTGGTACGGCTCTCACTTTGGCGAAGTCCCTGAAGAGGTCCTTGAGAAGGTGCGGGGGATCAGCCCGGCAACGGTGGACCGCATGCTTGCGAAGAGGAAGGTGGCAAACGGCCGTCGTCGCGGGCTGCCGCCGCGCAACAGCGCGGTGAAAGCGGCTGTGGAGGATCAAGCGGACGAGATCGAGGACGAGATCGAGGACGAGATCGTGGACGCCGAGCACAATGCGCCGGCATCGAGACTGAACGACTTACATCGAACCCTGATCCGGACCGCTCGCTTTCTCGTTCCTCAACGAGACGTACTAACTGCAGCCGCGAAGCGTTTATACCCTGGCACACCCGATTGCCTCCTGTTCCCTCCTGAAATCGCCCAAGACGCGATCCGTTACGTTGAGGACCTAAGTGCCACCCGCGACCACTGCGGGCTCATGCAAGAGGACAACAGTCAGAACGTCAGTCAGCTTAACCGCCGCATGCTCATCCTCTCCATTGCCGGTTGTGTTTTCCTCCCGCTGACCTTCGTAGCCGGACTTCTGGGCATGAATGTGTCCGGCATCCCGGCGGCCGAGTCGCCTTTTGCGTTCGCCGTAGTCCTGCATCTCGATGCTCGCCGTTGCAGCGGGCTTGGTATACTGGATGGCCCGTAGAGGAATGTGGTGAAGCATCTATGTTGGCCTCGAGAGTGATTCAGGTCGCCCCGTAAACGGACTTGTTTCCAGCGCTTGGAGCTTCTGCACCTATGTCCTTTTTTCACGGAAGTCATGCCGTTTTGTCACGGTGAACGACTCTTGACTGGATCCGACATCTGGGAGTATCTCAACTCCTCTTAAGTGTAACACCGTACACTATAACAGGTTGCAGGACCTGCCTGGAAGAGTTGGGAGCCGGGCACGGCGGTTGGATATACCTCGATCCTAACAAGAGCTTTGGGAGCTGCAAGTCGCACGTTCGAATCGTGTCGCCCCGACCATTTTCCCCTATTTTTAAAGGCTCAAACGCCTGTTCTGAGCCCTGAAAATTCCCCCTCAAAAACAGACCCTGGTCGAGTTTGTACGCATACCCTGGTCGAGTTTGTACAGAGCCAGAATGCTGGACTTTAAGAAACCAAGCTCGCGAGATACTTGTTTCGGCTCCGCAGAACGGCAGAAACATCCTTGGGGA
>Ga0209186_1000749_pt1 | contig 25201 bp, 18 predicted proteins | sample SidtaG_FD_187426 | JGI IMG/M metagenome (GOLD analysis project Ga0209186, IMG submission 187426) | Marine algal microbial communities from Sidmouth, United Kingdom - Sidmouth_Male2 metaG (SPAdes) (version 2) | ecosystem: Host-associated > Algae > Red algae > Unclassified | place: Sidmouth...
GGGCCTCAGCCTCGAAAGTTCCCGTGGTGCCAATCAGTGTGGCGAGGCCTGTCAGGCGGTCAATGACGTAAAGGGTGTCCGCAGTTGCGTTGCCGTTGCCGGGTGCGTTCGGCGTATTACCTTCGTCAGCGATGACAAAACAGGTTCCGGGATCTCCGGGGGTTGGCGCTTGGCCGAACGCGGCGGGTAAGCCGAGCGTCAGGCAAAACGCCATTATTAGGATGTTCAGTAACTTATGATTCATGAATTTGTCCGATCTGATATTGCTGTAGTTTATAAAATTCTGGTGTATTTAATCTCTTGGATTTTGAGATCTGTGGCCGCGCTGACAGTGCTCCTCAGCTAAGCCTGCTGTTGTAAAAACGATTTGTTTCTCATCTAAAAGCATTATTTGCCCGTTTTCGACATTCCGAGAAGTTCCACGGAGATCCAATAGTGACGCGATGCTTTCTGCTCTGTGCTATAATAATAGACAACCTTCCCCAGATCTGCCGGTTGTAAAGAGCGCAGACTTAACTTTTTGCACAAAATGGGAGTCACTCAGATGACGCTTTGCCAAAAAACATCATATGTTGCCAAGGGAGCTTGTCGTACTCCCGAACCAATTGGAATCCGTTCGGTTCGAGCTCTTTTTTGATCTGGCGTTTCGACATCTTGTGTTCTGGTTTGATCGGCACAGTTCGGTCTTCAGCCCGGAACTCAACCAACACAATCTGGCCTTTCGGCTTCAGCGACCTGTGTAGTGCTTTGAGCATGAGTTCGGGGTGGGAGAACTCGTGGTAAGCGTCGACAATCAGAACGAGGTCTACCGTATTTGGTTTCAACTTGGGGTCGTGGTAGTCGCCGAGAACGCTGACGATGTTGGTGATCCCCTTTTTTGCGGCGCGTTCCTGAAGCATATCAAGCATCTCCTGCTGAATATCGACGCCGATCACCTTGCCGGTTGGTTCAACGGATTTGGCCATGACCAGCGCATGGTAACCGTTGCCGCACCCAAGGTCGCAGACCGTCATGCCGGGTTTCAATTGGAGTTCACGCAGCATTTCCTGGGCGGACTCCTCGCGTTCGCGGGTCTTGCGCAGCAGCCAAGACGCGCCCATCCAGTGCATGGTCTGCGCGATCTCCCGGCCTTTGTATTCGGTTCGGGCGGGCGGTACTTCCGCCTTCTCCTGTTCGGCCTCGACGGCGGGTGCCGCTTTTTTCGGTGGCGTTTTCTCTTGGCCGAGGGATACGGTCACGAACAACAAACTGCCGAGCAGGACGAGGAACGCGAGAGAAGGGTGGACAGGAAAGCGGGGAGTGGGACTCATATTTGGGGGCTCTTGGGTGAAATCACTGGGCGGAATCACGGTGTGCCCATTTTTCCAGCAGGCCGCGGGAAAGCATGAACATGGTGCCGAGCGGAATAAAGTTGGTCCACGGCACGGCACAGTAAATGCCGGCGCCGGCAATCACCCACCCCCAACGCTTGGGCGAAATTTTCAGATCGATGCACAGGTAGAGGCCGAGCGCGGCGCCGACAATCATGCCCATCGCGGGCCACACGATGATGGCGTCGGCCGCATCGAGCAACATGCCACCGACCAAGGCCGAACCCGGACTGCGCCCGCGGCGTTCGGGCTGGGGCGAACGCGAATTCTTTGCTCCGGGCTTTTGGTACGGTTTGGCCTCGTTCATCCCCGGCTTGCCAGTCGAAGTCGGGGTGCCGTCGTCTTCCGGTGGAAGCAACTCGGGTTCGATGGATTCAAATTGGGACATTTACAAAGAGGGATTGTGACGGTAGTGGCGCTGGCTCGATTAGTTACCATGTTTGATAAACCCTTACAAATTGGAAATCTCACGCTCGCCAACCGAGCCGTGCTCGCCCCACTCGCTGGCGTGAGCGATGTGCCGTTCCGTCGGATCTGCCAAGAAGCCGGCGCCGGCCTCACGTACGTGGAGATGCTCTCGGCGGTGGCGGTGAACCGCCGCTCGGACCGCACCTTAAAAATGATGGCTCGACACACGTCCGAGGAGATCCTCGGCATTCAAGTCACCGGACCCGATCCGGCCTCGGTGGCCGAGTCCACCAAACTGTTCGACGAGATGGGCTTCGAGACCATCGACCTCAACATGGGCTGCCCGGTGCGCAAGGTGGTAGGTAAAGGGTGGGGCTCTGCCATCCTCTGCGATCCGCAAAAGGCGGAGGACATGGTCAAGGCCTGCAAAGACGTCACCGACCGGCCGGTGACCGCGAAGATCCGGCTGGGCTTCACCCGCAACACCTTGAACGTCGACGAAATTTCCGAACGTCTCACCCGCGCCGGCGCGGACATGCTGACGATCCACGGGCGCTGCCGTTCGGAGTCGTACAGCCGTCCGGTCGACCGCGCCGGGGTAAAGCTCGGCTTCGACCACGTTGACCCTACCCGCCCCCACGTGGTGAAACTCGGCAATGGCGATGTCATGGATTTCGATTCCGGCGCGGCGATGATGCGCGAAGCTGAATGCGATGGCGTGATGGTGAGTCGCGGCGCACTCGGCAATCCTTGGGTGTTCCAGCAACTGCTCGGCGGACACAATATCCACCCGACGGTGGAGGAATGGTTTGAAGTGCTGTTGCGCCATCTCGACTATCATGAAGCGCACTATGGTTCGGGACATGGCGGCACGGTGCGGTTTCGCAAACACGTGCTGTGGTACACGACCGGCTTTCCCGGCAGCCGAGCCATGCGTTCGGTGCTGAGCACGACGCCGACACTCGCTGAGGTTCGCGAACGCCTGAAAGACTATGTGGCGACCATCCCGCCAGGCACGGTTCGTCATGGTGACACCAAGGTCGCGACCGACCATGATCCGAAGTATGACATGGATCGGAAGTTGGACCGCGGGGTTGGTGATGATGACGGGAGCCCTGCAGGCTCGAGTGATCAGTGATCAGTTGTCAGTAATCAGTGGTCGAGCCCTTGCGGGCTTAATTGGGCCAGTAGTCAGTGGACTCGCCCTTGCGGGCGGGATGGTTTATCCAGTTTTCGGCAGGATGGGGTCAGTCCTTCAAATTAAACTGATTGGTCAAGCTCTCCTTGAGGTGGCGTTCATCCGAGTCGGCAAAGGTCGTCCGTTCGGCGCTACTTTTTCTCCCCTCCGCATCCGACTAAAAAGAGACTTAAACCTACCAGAATGATTGTCTTCATTTTGACCACTGATGACTCGAAAAGCCCGAAGGGCCGCCCCCACTGAACCCTGGCTACTGGCTCCCGACGACTGACGACTCAAGAAGCCCGCAGGGCCCGAACTGATCACCTGATCACTGATTACTGACCACTCAGGCCCGCAGGGCCGCAGGGCCGCTACTGCTCCGGGCTGCCCACCGTCGGAATCGGCGTGACGATAATCGACTGGCTTTCTTGGTCCCATTGCATGCGTAAGTTGCGGTAGAAATCGAACACTTCGAGGATACGCGGGTCGGCGTCGATGTCTTGGCTTAAGGTGGTTTGAACGAGCAGGGTGCCGGTGTCGGTCCAGAACCAGTTGCCGGCGCGGAAGTCGGCGCGCCAGCCGAGCAGGCGATTGGCGTCGCCGAGAGTGAGGCCAGGATAGAGGTATTTGGCGTATTGTCGGACGCGTTCCTCTTTTGACGCTGCCGAACGCACGGCCTTGCCCGGCGTGTGGGCTGCGACGTTGGCGAGTGAACCGCGCATGCTGCCGCGCGGCCCGGCCGTGCAGGCGGAAAGCAAAAGCGCGCAGCCGAGTCCGATCAAGATCTTGGTTATTTCCATGAGTCCATTCCTATTTGTTCATCGACGGGGTGCTCCTGTCCCTACCGGCCGTTACCGGCAAAAGACTTTACAAGCAGCGAGCCTTTGCACACGTTGCGTCGACGTTATCCATCCATGAAAAAAATTCTCGAGTGGTTCAAACAAAACCTATCGAATCCGCAAGTTGTCTATTTGGTCCTGTTCCTTGCGGCGCTAACGTTTGGCGTCCTGTTTTTAGGAAAATTCCTTGGTCCCGTCATTGCGGCCTTCATTCTCGCCTATTTAATGGAGGGGCCAATCGGCAAACTGGTAAAGTACCTGCGGGTGCGCCGGATCTTCGCCGTTTTCATGGTCTTTGGGGTGTTTCTGCTAGCCTTTCTCACCCTGCTGTTCGTGTTGTTGCCGTTCGTCTCGCGCGAAATCGCTGACGTGGCGGCCGACGTGCCGCGCTGGCCGGCCAAAATTTCCGCCCAGATGGAACGCATCCCAGAAAAATATCCGGCCTACACCAACCAGATCTCCATGGTCTCCGATCTGGTCGAGGGTGACTGGTTGCGCAAGTCCGTACAGTCGACCCCCAAGGCGATCGCCGACATCGTTCCTGCCGCCTCCAAAAAGATTCTCACCATCCTGATCTATGCGGTGATCGTGCCGCTGCTGGTTTTATATTTTCTCAAGGACAAGGGGAAGATCACCGCGTGGTTTACCTCATTCCTGCCGGCGGACCAGGACCGCAGTTTGGCGAAGCAGGTATGGTCCGACGTGGACAAGCAAACCGCGAATTACATCCGCGGAAAATTTCTCGAGATCGTCATCGTCTGGAGCGTGAGCTATGTCACGTTCCGATTTATCGGCCTGCAATACTCGATGGTGCTTTCCCTGTTTACCGGACTCTCGGTGCTGCTCCCTTACGTCGGCGCAACGGTGATGTTCATCCCCGTCGCCATCGTCGCCATCACTCAACCCGGACTGCCCGTGCATCCCGGCTGGGTGATTCTCGCCTACGGTATTATCCAACTGCTCGACGGCAATGTGCTCGCGCCGCTCCTGCTGTCCGAGGTGACCAATTTACACCCGATCGCGATCATCGCGGCCATCTTGTTGTTCGGCGGTATCTGGGGGTTCTGGGGTGTGTTCTTCGCCATCCCGCTCGCCACTTTGGTCAATGCGGTGATCACCGCTTGGCCGACCCGCCGCAATTTGGCGCGGGCCCAGAATGCGCCAGAGAAAGCCATGGGCAAACGACAGTGGGCCTCGGCGGTGTCCGCGATCTTCGCGTTCGTCGCCATCATGGTGCTATTCAATTACAAGGGCCGACCGAAAAAGATCGACCTGAAAAATCCGGACCAGCCGGTCGTGCTCGTTCCCAAGCCGCTACCTCCGCCGGGTCCGGTGGTGGTCGAAGTCGAACGCGGCGTGTGGTATCGGGTCGACGGGAAACTGCTCTCCTTCACGCAGCTCGAAAACGAACTTTCCCTCCTGCAAACCGCCGCCGTCGAACGCGAACTCAAAGTCCGCCGCGGGCTCACGGTCAAACCAGACGATATGCTGGATGTGATCGACGCGGTGAGCAACGCCGGGTTCCTCGAATATAAAATCGAGAACACCGAAGACAAGACCCCGCCCGACACGGACGATCCAGACGAAAAGGACGACCCAGACGACCCAGGCCCCGTTTCCGATGATGACGGCCCCTGATTCTCCCCGTCATCGTCCAGTTTTTACGCCCGTCATCGCCTTTGCTTCAGCGCATTTCGGTGTCGTTCGGTTGCTTTCGGTTGATTTCGCGTAAGATTGCACCGTCTTACGAGGCAAGACACATAAACAACCTCTCTCTCGTTGGTATACTAGATAAATGAAGCGTTCCCTCCTGATCGCCGGCGTCCTGATATTCGGGCTCGGCCTCCTCTTTTTATTCCGGGGACACCAAGAGCGTCAGCACGCGACACGTGCGATGGAAACGCCAGCGCAGGCCAGCGAGAACGCCGAATCGTTCGACAAACAGCAGCAACTTAAGCAACGGGAGCAAGGTGGTGCCGACGAGTTCGAGCAACTTGGCGAACGGATTCTCGCCTTGCCCGCGATCGATTTTGCCGTCGCCGAACAAGACGCCCTCGAACGCGAGGCGGCTGGCGTCTACCGGTTCGCCACCGCCGTTGTCGTCGATCTGCATCCCGGCAACGCGGGTGTCTGGTCTCGTCTGGCAGACGGTCGAGAGCAATGGGAACTCACGCTCGAATCGCCGAACGCGCGTTCGCTGAACTTCGGCTTCGCCCGCTACCACATGCCGGCCGGCGGCGAACTGGTCCTGCTCGACCACCAAGGCTGGCAACCGTGGCGCGCGTTCACCGAACGCGACAACGAAGAACATGGCCAACTGTGGACGCCGGTCGTCGCCAGTGCCGCGGCGACCTTGCGTGTCACCCTGCCGCCCGCCTCGCGCGAAGAACTCGACTTGCAACTCGCCTCGGTCAACCAGGGCTTCCGTGGCTGGCAGTCCATCGATAAAGCCATCGACAAAGCTATCGATAAAAAACTGAACCACGGAAAAATCGGCGGCGATACCTCTGGCAGCTGCAATATCGATGTGGTCTGCGACGCCAACGACCTCGCCACCATCGGTCCACTCATCGAACCCTTCCGCGACCAAATCCGTAGTGTCGGCGCGTACACCCTCAACGGCATCGACACCTGCAGCGGCGCGCTCGTCGCCAACACCTCCGGCGACAGCAAACCCTACTTTCTCACGGCCGACCACTGCGGTGTCAGCAGCGGCAACGCGAGCTCCATGGTTTGCTATTGGAACTTCGAACACCCGACCTGCCGTACGCCCGGCTCCAGCCAGAGTGGTTCAACCGGTTCTGGGCAACTCAACCAGTTCAACACGGGCGCCTTTTTCCGCGCGGGGTACACGCCCTCTGACATGGCGCTGGTGGAGTTCGACGACCCCGTCGACCCCTCGCACAATCTGTTCTTCAGCGGTTGGGACCGGTCCGGAAACAACGCCGGCACGGCGACCGCAATCCATCATCCAGCCGTTGCCGAAAAGCGCATCAGCTTCGAACTCCAACCGACCACCGTCACCAGTTACTTCGGCGCCAACACGCCCGGCGACAACACGCACATCCGCGTCGCCGACTGGGACCACGGCACCACCGAAGGCGGCAGTTCCGGCTCGCCGTTGTTCGATGAAAACAAACGCATCATCGGCCAACTTCACGGCGGCGATGCCGCTTGTGGGAACAATGCACCGGACTGGTACGGGCGTATCTTCACCTCTTGGGAAGGCGGCGGCACTCCCGGGACCCGCCTGCGTGACTGGCTCGACCCGACCAACAGCGGCGTCCTGTCGCTTGATGGACGCAACAACCAGGAGACCCTCAGCGTCGCCGACGCGAGCATCGTTGAAGGCGACTCGGGAACCACGGTTCTCGGCTTCAGCATCACCCTCAACCCGGCTTCCACCCAGCAGGTCAGTTTCGAGGTGTTCACCCAGGATGGTTCCGCAACCACGCCTTCCGACTACAATGGTTTTGCCGCGATCCCGGTTGTGCTGCTGCCAGGACAAACGCAGCAGACCGTGCAGGTCGCTATTGCGGGCGATACGGTTTCAGAGAACAGCGAGTCCTTCACCCTGCGATTGCAAAACGCGCAGAACGCCTTCATCTCCGACGGCGTCGCGATCGGCACGATTCTCAACGACGATTTTTCGGTGGCGCCAGTCATCTCTAGCCCGCTAATGACCAACGCGTTGGCAAACACCTTGTTCGCCTATCAGATTACCGCGCAAAACACGCCCACCAGCTTCTCGATCAACAACGCGCTACCGGGGATGACGGTCGATGGTGCCAGCGGTTTGGTGCAATGGCCGACGCCGGTTGAAGGTACTTTTTCGTTTCAGATCGTGGCGACTAACCCGGCGGGTTCGGACCTGCAAACGGTTGTCGTCGATGTCGCGCCCGACTCGCTTCTCACCGCCATCGACAACGACAACCTCAACCTGCTGCCGGGCTCCGATTGGTTTCTGCAAACCAGCGTCACCCACGATGGGGTCGACGCGGCGCAGAGTGGCCCGATCACCCATCTGCAAACTTCCAAAGTGTCGATTGTGGTCAGCGGCCCTGATGAACTAACCTTCTGGTGGAAGGTCAGTTCGGAACAGGGATACGACTTCTTGCGTGCCATGTTGGACAGCACGCAGGTGAGTCAGATCTCGGGCGAGGTCGACTGGCAGGCGGGCACGGTTGCCATTCCAGCAGGCATGCACACGGTCTCTTTCGAATACGTGAAAGACACCAGTATATCGACGGGCCAAGACGCCGGCTTCATCGACGAACTGTTGCTCGCATCCCAATCGCCCGCGCCGATCATCACCGGCGCGTCCGACGCAAGCGGCCTTCAGGATGTCCCGTTCAACTTGCAAATTTCGGCCACCGGCAATCCGACCAGTTTTTCTGCAACCAACTTGCCCCCCGGACTCGCGATCAACAACGACGGCCTCATCTCCGGCTTTCCCTCGGCGCAAGGCGTCTACCCGGTCGGGTTGGTCGCGAGCAATGCCTTCGGCGTTGGCACCCGTGAAATCGTGCTGACGATTTTCTCTCCAGTCGAGGAGGGGGTCGACACGATCGGGCTGCCTTGGACCGTTCTCGGTGCCAAACCTTGGTTTACCCAAACGGCCACCTCGCATGACGGCGTGGACGCGGTGCAAAGCGGAGACATCGAAGACAACGAAGCCTGCCAAATGGCGGTCACGATTCAGGGGCCCGGCACCTTCAGTTGGTGGTGGCAAATTTCCTCCGAAGCCAATTACGATACGCTCGAGGTCGCGGTCGACGGGAGCGTCCTATCGAACCGTACGTTGAGCGGCGCCGTCAGTTGGACGCAAGAGATTCTCATGATCCCGGTCGGATTCCACCAAGTTTCCTGGACCTACTCAAAGGACGCCAGTGTGTCGGTCGGTGCGGACGCCGGCTGGGTGGACGAGGTGAGTTTCCTTTCCGCCAATGGCCAGATCGGCCCAGCGGTCGATGCGCCCCAACTCAACTGGCAGACCGGTGGCGACACATCTTGGTTCGCGGAGACCACAACCACCCATGATGGTATCGACGCGGCGCAGAGCGGCGTCATTGGCGACGGCGAGCGTTCGTGGTTGCAGACCTCGGTGCAAGGACCGGGCTCGCTCCAATTCTGGTGGCGTACCGACAGCGCATCGGGAGACACTCAACAGTTCATGCTCAACGCAATCGCCGTGACCAACATCTCAGGGACCACACCCTGGCAGGTGGTCGACCTACCCTTGGTTCCCGGCAGCAATTCCCTGCGCTGGGATTATATCAAGAACGGCGCGACCGCCAGCGGTGCTGACGCGGCCTGGCTCGACGAGGTCTCACTGGGTGGCTACGCCGGCTGGATCGACCAAAGCCTCGGGGCCACCGCCGCCGCCTACTCCGCCGACCCCGACGGCAACGGTTTGTCGAACCTCTCCGAGTACGGCTTGACCGACATCGTCAACGGTCAGTTCACCACTGGCTACTTCATGGTCGATATGGCCAAGCCTTCGTGGAACCCCACCGGCCTCAACTACCAACTCGAACTCGCCGATGATCTCGTGCTCCAAAACTGGAGCACCAACAACACCGAGATGATGGAAGACAGCGCGACCCTCTTCCGCGCCCGCGATGTACGCCAAAGCAGTACGTTGCTGCAACAGTTCTTCCGTATCCGCGTCGAACCGGCCCAAGAATAAAACCCACTCACCCGCAGTACGGACTTCAAGTTCGGTACGGCAGCGTTTCCTTGTTGCGAGCCATGGGAACAAGCGCTTCGGATACGCTTCAAATTAAATGCCATAGGTTTGCCTAAACCGTTCGCAAAGACACGCAAGCGACCAGATTTTTCAGGGGAACCAGTGATAACGACCACTGACTAATTGCGTTCCCCGACATCGCGGGTAGGTTACGGGGTTGATGAAAACGGCAGTAAAAACAAAGGAATTCGCCACCGCTGTGGCCGCGCCTCCGGTGGATCGTGAGACCCGTCAGAGTGGCACGATTGGTCCTGCGCCGCGTTCGAATAAGAAGGACCAATCAATCGAAACCTTGCGCGGACTCGCCGTGCTATTATTGGTCGCCGCGCACATTGTCGGCTACGACGCGAACGCGGGGCTGCGCGTCGGCGAGCGTTCGGGCTACCGTTATTTCTATTTCTCGTTCGAGTATTTCCGGATGCCGCTGTTCACCGTGATCTCCGGATTCGTGTATTCGCTTCGCCCCTTGCAACGCGGCAAAGTCGTCCCCTTTCTGCGCGGCAAGGCGCGCCGGATTTTACTGCCGCTGGTGTTCGTCTCCACCTGCCAATACGTGCTGCACATGCTGCCTGGGGTGAACCGCCCAAAGCAGTTGCACGACATCTGGGAAATCTACGTTTTCCCCTTCGACCAGTTCTGGTTCTTGCAGTCGATCTTCCTCGTCTTCCTGACCATTACCGCCATCGACTATTTTAATTTGATGGACCGCTTTGTCGGCTGGCTTGCCTGTTGTGCGGTCGCGATGGCGGCTTGTTTGCACCTGCCGCACTTCACCGACTTCTTTAGCTTCATCGGCTATCTCTACTTGCTACCGTTCTTCATTCTCGGCTGCGGGCTAAAGCGACACGCAACCACCTTATTCAAGCCGCCGGTCTTGATGGCGGTGCTCGCGACCTTCGTGGTCGGGGTGGTTCTGCAACAAATGACTTGGTTCGGCGTGGTCGATTTCATCAGTACCAACCGTATTAGCATCCTCGGAATTTTGGTCGGACTCTGCGGTAGCATTGTGTTGTTCCGCTACCGCGTCACCGTCCCGCTTCTCGCTTGGTTTGGCTCGTATGCCTATGCCATTTTTCTGTTTCATGTCTGGGGCACCGCCGGGGTGCGGATGGTGGCCGGCAAATTTGGCCTGCACAACACCGAGCTGATCTTTGCGATCTCCCTGGTGGCCGGATTACTCCTGCCCATTCTTGCCGAGATCGTACTGAAGCGCAACGCGGTCATGCGTAGACTCTTCTTAGGATTGCGATGAAACGTGCTCTCTTGTTGCTCCTTTGTCTTGGTCTTTCGCTGTTCGGCGGGGGCTGCTCCACGATCAGTCCCAGCACGTCGGTCGAGCCAACGAGCCTTCCCAGTTGGGCGGGTGCCTCGTCCATCGCGGCGCGGGCCCTGCCGCTGAACGCAACAAAACCAGCGAACGCCTCCTTGCCGGACGGCCTCAAACTGACCGCCGATTCGCAAGGCCTACCAAACTGGGGCAAACCCATCGGACCCGGAATGCAAGCCGCCGCCAAGCCACGCGCTTCACGTGCCGCCGCCGGACCCACCCGTGCCGCCGGACCCACCCGTGCCACCGTACCCGTACGAGGGGGACCTTCGGTGATCATCAATAACCTCGGCGGCGGTACGGGTTCCGCGTCCGAAGCGGAAAACGAAACCGCCAGCGCCCCCGCGGCGCTAAGCCGCATTGAGTCCTTGTACAACCGAGTGCCCGACGCCACCCGCGGCAAGCGTCTCCTGCAGTTCGGCTACGACAGCGTCCGACCGGGCAATGGTGATGGGGCCGCCGCCGTCGGGGCCGATTATCAAGTCGGGCCGGGCGACGAACTCCAGCTGCGTTCGACCGGCGGCCTCGAACTCGACGACGTGCAAACGATCGATCGCGAAGGTCGCATTTTCATCGAGCGGATCGGGCCGATCTTGGTCACCGGCACGGCCGCCGCCGAGTTGTCGCAGGTGATTAAACGCGCCCTCGAACGCGAATACCAAGACGTGCAACTATCCGTGTCCCTGAGCAAGGTGCGCGAACTTGGGCTCACCGTCACCGGCTTCGTCAATCGGCCCGGCCCCGTCTCCGTGTCGGCCAACGCCAGCTTGCTCGACATCCTGGGCGCGGCCGGCGGGGTGCAGAAAACCGGCTCGCTGCGCGCCATCCGCTGGACCCGTGGCGGTTCCACGATCAACAAGCGAACGCAAGCCAAACTCGACCTCTACGCGATGCTGCTGGAGGGCCGGGCACTCGACTTGCCGCAAGTTCGGGCTGGTGATCTGCTCCACGTACCCGCCATCGGTCCGACCGCCGCGATCACCGCTCCCGGCGGCGCTGGCATCTACGAACTCGCGTCCAGCGAAACACTCGAGGCGCTGGTCACCTATGCCGGCGCCGCCAACGCGTTCACCGACGCCGACGCAATCCAACTCGAACGCGCCGGACGCGGTTCGCGGCGGGTGCTTCACGACCTGACCGCGGCCAACCTAGCCGGCACCAAAGTGAACGACACCGATGTGCTGTTGCTGCCCGAAGTCCCGGACATCACCGACAACCCCGTCACGCTCGAAGGGGCGGTGGTGCGCCCAGGGACCAGCGCTTGGGCGAAGGGCATGCGGGTTCGCGATCTACTCGAACTCGGCGGCGGCCTGCTGCTCGATGCCGGTCTCGAACGCGCCTTGTTACGCCGCCGCCTCGCCGGTTCGGCGCGCGACCAACTCGTCTGGATCGACCTCGACGCGCTCCTGCGTGGCAAAACCAAAGCCAATCTCGAACTCCGCCCCCACGACACCGTGCGCATTTTCACTCGCGACGAGGATACTGATCAAGGGTCCGTGTCGATCGTCGGCGCAGTGCGCAACGGGGGCGAGTTTGCGCTGACCGCCGGACTGACGCTCGGCGATCTGATCAAACTGGCTGGTGGCCCGAACGACAAGGCGTTCCTCGGCGAGAGCATTCTGGTGCGCAAAACTTTGTCCGCCGACGGACGACGCTTCGACGCGGAAACCTTTCCTTTCGACCTGTCCGAAGCGCTCGCCGGCGGTCGGGCCGCGCAAACACCGTTGCAGTCGGAAGATCATATCGTGGTCCGCGAAATGCAGTCCGGCGAAGTCTCGGTCTCGGTCAGCGGCCACGTTCAGTTTCCCGGCACCTACACACTCGAACGCGGCGCGAAAATCACCGACCTCGTCGCCCAAGCTGGCGGCTTGCTGGAGGACGCGGACCTGCGCGCGTCCGTGTTTTCGCGGCAACGCGTGCGCAATCAGCAGCAACAAAGACTGAACGACATGTTTACCCGCACCACCGAACGCCACACCCGCATCCGTAATCTCAACGCCCGTGATGGCACCGCCGGTGAAAGTCTTGCCGGTCAGCTCGGATTGCAGGGCCTAAAGCAGTCCGCCGCTACCGCGGACCGCGTTCAAGCCAACGGCCGGATTGTGCTCGATTTTCTCGCCAAGAATTTCCCGCGTTCAGCGCACAATCTCGAACTCGAACCCGGCGACAGCCTGCACGTTCCGGGACGCCTCAACACCGTCGCCGTGCTCGGCCAAGTGTTCTCGCCGAACGCGTTCTTATGGCAACGGGGTCAGACCGTAAAATTATACATCGACCAAGCCGGTGGCATGTTGGCCGACGCCGACCGCAAGCAAGCCTACGTCTTGTTGGCCAATGGCGAAGTCGTGAGTTCGGCGCAGAGCCGCGGTCGGCGCGGCTTCGAAGGCTACGTCCCCGGCCCCGGCGATGTGGTGCTGGTGCCGGCGAAGGGGCTCGACCGTTCCGCCTTGTCAAAAGCGAGCAGTGGCTTGAATCTCCTCCGCGAAGCCGCCGAACTCGGCTTGGTCGGTTCGGCCATTCCCGCCAGCGGTGGCACCGCCACCTCGATCCCGCTCGACATCGGATCACGTTCGCAAGCGCCACAAATCCAATATCCGACCGTGCCAGCGTCGGATCTATTGCGCTATGGTTCGGAGTAATTCCGTTACCGTTCCAGCAAGAAGAAACGTGGAAATTTTTCCGCGTTCGTCGTGACGAAATCCATTCCGGGCACAAGAACAGGTGTTAACGCAGACGGTCTAGCTGTTCCGAGTCCAACTCCACCATCACAAGATCGATGGGATGTAGTTTCCCGTCTTTCCCTTTTATGAGAGCTGTGGGGCCGGCTTTTGCAAGCCGCTCAAAATCTTGTCGGTCTGGGCGAGAGCCTCCTCTTGCGTCAGAGAGGGCCGCTTGAAGGAATAGTCGGCTGTAGCCGCCGCCTCCTTGCTGAGAGCCTGGGCCTTGCGCACACTCATTCGCCCCTCCTGAACCGCCAAGAGGTGGATTGGGTGAAGGGTTTTCGCTAGGTTTGGAGGGACGTTCATCGCTCATAATTACTACCACATCAAACCTCACTTCCATGGGAACTCTAGCCAAAGATATTTGAAATTTCGAAGGTCTCGAACCGACACCGAACCCTCTATGAAGAACCACGGAGTGGTGGCAAGAAAGTAGCCCCGGGTGGAGCGAGGTACGAGCGGAACCCGGGGGAGCTGAGAGCCTTTTGAACCGACCGGCCTGCCCCTCTGCACGAGTTCTTCGCTTCATGTCCGGTCGGAACGGCCTCATGGCTCTGAGGGCATCCTGCTGCCCGTATTCTTTGGCCGGACGCCCCATGAGTGCCCTGTGCCATCCCGCCTTGCGGGACTACTCATTTCCCTTATGCCCCAACCAGTCGGTATTACTGCATTTGAGGATCTTATCATAAAGCTTTCGTGTCGGCCTTCTTGCGGTCGTAAGTGTGAAGAATCGTCACGTTTCTGACCCTGCTCTTGCGGGCATAGTCGGCAACCAACGGCCTCCTGTAGTGAGAGCTCGCCGAGGCCGTCGGCACCACGACCTCATGCGCATTGGTGCCACCGCCGAGTTCGAAGAACTCCTTCAGAACCGGAACGTGCGACGCCTCGGTCTTCAAGCGGCGCCATTAGGAATCGTTCCACCAAACTGCGGACACAAAAAAAGGCGACCAACCGGTCGCGCTTTCTAAAAGGCGAGTGAAGAACTTAGCGCGGAAGAAAGTAGCGCAAGCCCATCGTCAGTTTGAAGTCAACCGCGTCGGCACCGTCATCGGTGTCGTACACATCGGCCGTGCCGTAATCGAGGCTGGCTTGTCCCGTCCACGCGAGATTGTTGTGGCCCGGGAAGAAGTATTTCACGCCGCCGTGAAGGCCGAGGGTGAGCCCGCTTTCGTCGAGTCCGGCGTTGTCGGCTTCGATGAACTCGTAGCCGAGACTCGCGCCGACATAGGGGATCCAATAGGTGAGCGTGTCGTAGTTGTATTCACCAAAGCCTTTGACGCCGTAACTGGTGATGATGTCCGAGTCGCGGAAATCGACGAGGCCGCCGAGTTCGACGTAGTCCGCAACGAACCGGCCCATGCCGAGTTCGAGTTCGATGTCGGTGCCGACAAAGGAATCAATGTCGATGCTGCCATTGGCGATGATTTCCATCGTGCCGCGGCTGAGTTGGATGTCCTGGCTTTGAGCCGCTGCGGGCAGGGCGCACAGGGCGATGAGGGAGAAGGCAGTGAGCAGTTTTTTCATAGGTTTGAGTCTCTTAAGAAGATGCGTGAATTCCCAAATCGGTACCAACCGCATCCATCATAGACAATGCAAAAAGACGAACGAACCTTGGGCGGAAGTGCCAATGTTGATACCATCAACCATGAGCTCATTGACTGTTCACCTGCTCCTTCTACTCCCCCTCCTGTTCGGACTAAACCGCTTAGCCACCAGTTGTTTGGCGCCGCCCCGCTCCCCGAACCGGAAGAAAGCTACAGCGACCAACTCGTGGTCGACTGGGCGGTCGAACAGTTGAACGCCAAACGCGCGAGCCGTTGTTCCTCGCGGTCGGACTGTTCCGCCGCACACCCCCTTCGAGGTCCCGTAGCGTTCGGAAATTGCCGGGGCCTGATCTCCCGCGATCCCAGCGAAGGCCGCAACATCGGCCAAGACCTAGAATCCAGCGTCGGCGACTACATCGGTCCGTTCAAGTATGCCGGAAAGGCCCAGCTGCTCAAACACGAGTCCGTCGCGATCAAATAGAACGGGTCCGCTATCGCCCGAATTGCTCCTGAGTGATTCGTTTCATTTCCGCCACAAGGGCCTGCCGAGGCGAGGTGCCGCTTCTTTCATCGACCTCATCAAAGACGTTCTTGTTCCGCTTTATCTTCATCAGGTTGCCGCGCTCCCCGTTGAGCCGCAGATAGATAAAATGACGCACCGCATCGGTAGCATGGTTCAGGCTCACCTTCAGCGCTTTTTCCGGGACGGGCTCCGACGCTTTTTGGGAAGAACAGGAGGTGACGCAACAGACCGTGAGCAAGCAAAGAGCGGTGAGTGTTTTAGGTATCATTATTTCTCCAAGGCCGGTTTCAGCGCCGGATCATCCAAGTCCAAACGATAGAGAACTTGGTTGTAATCATAACGCGGCAACGGTGCCGGCTTGTCGGCGAACAATGTGGTAAACGTGCCTTCAAACAAGAGGGTTTTACCGGCGGAATCGGGATGGATGATCGGATTGTAGAACGAATAATTTTGGTGGCTGAGCACCTTCACCGCCGGCCCCCACGGACCCGTCGGAGCCGGCGCCTCGGCGTACCAGACTTCGCCGAGGAAGGAAGGCGCGCCGAACTTCTGCGCGAAAATCGCCACCCAACGCTGCCGATGTTCGTTCCAGGCGATCGCGCCCGATTGCGGCTCCACCGCCTTGCCGCCACCGGCGCGCGGGATCGTTTTTTGCGGTTCGAGAACCTCCCAGGTCGCGGGATCTTTCCACGCCTCGAACGTGGCCGGACAGCGTAGCGTCGGCAGCGGATTGCCGAACAACATCCAATCATCCTGCGCGCCCTCCGCCTCGCCGCGCCAAACAACGCCATGGCCGTCGGGCATCGGCGGGCGGTCGGATTCAGGCTCCTTGGGAGGGCCACGGGTCCACAGAACGCGTTCGGGCTTGAACGCGGAATCCTCATCGTCCCAGACACACAAGCCGGTCTCGTACACATCAACAAAGCCTTCGACTTTGACGAAACTCGCCACCAGCCGCGCCGCGCCGTCCGCGTCCGGCAAACTGACCACCGCGCTCAACCACGTCGGCCCCTTGCCCGGCATCTTCGCCACCCCACGCGGACGCTGGTTCGCCTCGCGGAACATCTGAAACCGCGGCTGCACCGGTGGCTTGAACGCGATCCGCCGCGCCGGGTCCGTCCGCGCTCCGGTCGTGTGAAACACCCCGAGCGGATAATGCGCCAAGGTCGTGTCACCCCAAAACCAAAACCGGCGCCCCTGATGCAACGCCGTCTGCACGCTGTCACAACCCAACACGCCGGACTCCTTCCAATCAACATAGCCGCCCAGCTTCTGACTTTCGGCAAACAAACCCGCGCCCGTTAGCCGCCCCAAACGCTTCGCGATGATCGTCCGGTCGACCTCGATCTTGCCCGCGCCTCCCGCCACCGGCTTCAACCGCACACCCCGATTTCCGAACCCGTCCCGCGCCCGTTCGTAGCCGTGGCTTTCAACCGCGAACCACACCTCACGGCCCATCAGTTCGGGCAGATCGAACGCCACCACGCCGGCATTGTCGGTGACGAAGGTCACGTTGTGCGTGGTTCGTAGCGTCACCATCGGCACCGGCCAACCGTTCTCCTTATCGACCACTTCAATCCGAAACGGCTCACCGGCGATCGAGAAACAACATATGGAGAGCAGGCAAAGGACCCGCAGCGCAAACCGGTTCATGGTGGGAGTCTGACATAAACCCAGCCAAAGATATCTGAAATTCTCGCCGTTCATCGAACCGACGCAGTAGGGCCGGGCCAACGAACGCGATCCCCAACAAAACTCATTCCTTTGCCCCAAAATTCTTTTGCCTCCGCGCAGCGGCCAACATGCACACACACGCACCCAGACACACACGTACAACACGCACGCATTCCCTCAAACATCCGCGACACAGCTAACGCACCGCCGAGTCAGAGAACGTTTGACTCATTTAGTCACGAATCGACAACGCAAAGATCTACCCGTCGCCAAGAAACGATCCGGACCGCTTTCCTCCCTCGAATTGTCAGTTTTTACCTAAAAATGGCGTATATTGTTTACTATGAGAAGCCATTCCCGAACTCATCCCCTGCTGCCGAGCTTGGCCACCCTTGTGATGTTCATGGTGATCGCTGGATCGACGGCCTTCGGCGAGATTTCAAAAGCCGACCGCCAATTTTTCGAATCGAAGATCCGCCCCGTGCTGGCCGACAACTGCTACCGCTGCCACTCCGTCCAGGAGAAGGTCTACAAAGGCGGACTCATTCTCGACACCAAACAAGGACTGCTGCGCGGCGGCGACAAAGGACCCGCCATCGTGCCCGGCAAGCCGAACGAAAGCCTGCTGCTCAAAGCCGTCAAACACGACGGCCGACTGAAAATGCCCAAGCAGGCGCCGAAGCTTTCCGCCACCGAAATTGCCAACCTCAACCGCTGGATCGCCATGGGCGCGCCGGACCCGCGCGCGGCCGATTCGCACATGGTCGTACAAGCCGAAATCGACTACAACAAGGGCCGCAAGTTCTGGTCGTTCCAACCCATATCCAATACCGCCAAGACCGAACTTCCCTCGGTAAAAAATACCGACTGGCCGCGCGCCCCGCTCGACCACTTCGTCCTCGCCGGACTAGAAAATGAAGGCCTGACCCCCGTCCGCGACGCCGACCACCCTGCCCTACTCCGCCGCGTGTCGTTCGATCTCATCGGCCTGCCACCCACCCCGAACCAACAACGCGCTTTTGCCGCCGACATCGCCGAACGCGGATTCGACGCGGCCTTCGCCGACACCGTCGACGACCTGCTCGACTCCTCCCACTTCGGCGAACGCTGGGGCCGTCACTGGCTCGACGTCGCCCGCTACGCCGAGTCCAGCGGCATGGAACGCAACTACACTTTTTCCCAAGCCTGGCGCTACCGCGACTACGTGATCGACGCCTTCAACCGCGACCTGCCCTACGACCGCTTCGTTCAGGAACAAATCGCCGGCGACCTGCTGCCGCACAAAACCAACGAGGAGAAAAGCCGACTGCTCGTCGCCACCGGCTTTCTCGCCATGGGTCCGAAGTCGCTTAACGAACGCGACAAGAAATTGTTCAAAGCCGATATCGTCGACGAACAAATCGACGTCAGCACCCGCGCCGTGCTCGGACTCACCGTGTCCTGCGCCCGCTGCCACGACCACAAGTTCGATCCAATTTCGCAAGAAGACTATTACGCGATTGCCGGCTTTTTTCAGAGCTGCGATACCCTCTACGGCACCAGCGGCGGCGGCGGCAACCGCCAGCCCTCGACCCTCATGGCGATCGGCGACGCGGACGCGGCCAAGGCCAAAGCGCTCGAAGCCCACACCAAGCAAATCGCGAAAATGGAAGGCGACAAACGCCGCATGACCATCCAAGTGAACCAAGCCAAGCAAGAGGCCAAAGTCACCAAAGGCGCCGAACGCAGCAAGGTGGTCAAGAAACTGCAAACCTCCACCAAGAGCCTGAGGACCATCACTTCCGAACTCAGCAAACTCAAAAAGAGCAAACCAAAGGTCACCGAACAATGCATGGGCGTGCGCGACATGAAAACCGCCGCCGACACCAAACTCGCCTTGCGCGGCGACGTCCACCGCACCGCCCAAACCGTGCCACGCGGCTTCCTCAAAGTGATGTTGCCACTCGAAGAAAAGACCGACGCGCAGAACACACCCGCGTTCGGCAAAGAGGCCAGCGGCCGCCTCGAACTCGCGCAATGGCTAACCACCATCGACAATCCGCTCACCGCCCGCGTCATGGTCAACCGCATGTGGCACCATTTGTTCGGCCAAGGGATCGTGCGCACCGTCGACAACTTTGGCGAGTCCGGCGAACGCCCCTCCGACCCGGCCCTGCTCGACCACCTCGCCCGCCGCTTCATCGAACACGAGTGGTCAGTGAAAGACATGCTGCGCGAAATCGTACTCAGCCGCAGCTATCAACTCTCCAGCGACCACGACGAAGACGCCTACGAAATCGACCCGGACAACCGTCTCGTCTGGCAACAAAGCCACCGCCGCCTCGACGCCGAAGCGATCCGCGACGCGATGATGCTGGTTAGTGGCGTGCTCGACGTCTCGCCGCGCGAGAAGTCACCCATCGCCGAACTCGGCGAGGTCAACATCGGCCGTTCGGCCCCGGTGCTGAACAAAATCAAGAGTCCCAGCAACCATCGTTCGGTCTATCTGCCGATTGTGCGCAACCTCGTCCCGCAATCCTTGCAGGTGTTCGACTTCGCCGAACCAAGCATGTTGGTCGGACGCCGCAATGTCACCACCGTCCCCTCCCAAGCCCTCTATCTGCTCAACAGCAAACGGGTCGAACAGCTCGCCGAAAAAATGGCCGAGCGGCTGAGCCAAGAAACCGGCGTGTCCGCCGCCGACGACGAGAAACTCGAACGCCTGTTCGCCTGGACCCTCTGCCGCGAACCCGACGATCGCGAACGCGAACAAATCCGCGCCTTCATCGCCACCTGCCAACAAAACGACGTCCCCGCCTGGCCCGCCGTCTGCCAATCCATCTTCGCCTCCGCCGAGTTCCGCTATCTCGACTGAGCCCGGCGAACGGCTAAATTTTAAGACCTGACCCCTATAATCTGATGCAACGTCGCAACCTCCTCAAACACATCTCCGCCGGCTTCGGCTACATGGCCTTCACCGGCATCAGCACGCAAGCCGCGCTGCGCGACAAAAACCCGCTCGCCCTAAAGCAGCCGCACTTCGCCGCGCCCGCCAAGCGGATCATCTTCGCCTGTATGCGCGGCGGCCCCTCGCACGTCGACACCTTCGACTACAAACCGATGCTCAAAAAGGACGCCGGCAAAAAACACGAAGGCCGAAAATGGCTGCCCTCCGTCTCGCCGTTCCGCCCGCGCGGCGACAGCGGTCTGCCGATCTCCGACCTTTTTCCGAACGTGGCCAAACACGCCGACGACCTCTGCTTGCTCAACGGCATGTACTCCGACATCCCCGCCCACCCGCAGGCCTTCGTGCAACTGCACACCGGCAGCGCGCAATTTGTCCGTCCGAGCCTCGGCGCCTGGGTCCAATACGGCCTCGGCGTCGAAAACGAAAACGTGCCCGGCTTCATCACCATCAAACCGCCGACCCGCGTCGGCGGCGCGCAGAACTACGGTTCGGCCTTCCTGCCCGCGATGTACCAGGGCACCGCCATCGGCGCGTTCGGCCAACCGCTCAAAGAAGCCAGCATCCCCAACTTGAACAGCAGCAAACGCAACAAAGGCAATCTGCAACGCCAGCAATTGGACCTCGTTCAAGACATGAACCGCGACCTGCTCGAACGCAAACAGGTGAACCCCGAACTCGAAGGCGTCATCGAAAGCTACGAACTCGCGTTCCGGATGCAGAGCGCCGTGCCCGACGTGCTCAACATCGACTCCGAACCCGAACACGTCAAAAAACTCTACGGCATCGGCCAAGGTCGTACCGACGACTTCGGACGCCAGTGCCTACTCGCCCGCCGCTTCGCCGAAGCCGGCGTGCGCTTCATCGAAGTCACCCACGCCAGTTGGGATCAACACGGCGCGCTCAAGTCCAAGCTCGGTGCCAACTGCGGCGCCACCGACAAACCGCTCGGCGGCCTGCTCACCGATCTGAAACAACGCGGCATGCTCGAAGACACCATCGTCATGTGGGGCGGCGAATTCGGTCGCACCCCGCACGTAAAAAAAGCCGACGGCCGCGACCACAATAACAAAGGCTTCACCTTCTGGCTGGCCGGCGGCGGTTTCAAAGGCGGCATCCGCCACGGCGCCACCGACCCGCACGGCCAAAAAGCCGTCGAGGGCCGCGTCCACTTCCACGACCTGCACGCCACCCTGCTCCACCAACTCGGCCTCGACCACGAAAAGCTAACCTACAAATACGCCGGCCGCGATTTCCGCCTCACCGATGTCTACGGCAACGTCGTGCGCGACATCATCGCCTAGCGGCGAAGATGGAAGGTGGAAGATTGTTCGTAAATGTTCGCGGACCTTTGTGCGGGTAAGCCGCTGCGCGGAGGCAAAAATATGTTGGCAGAGCAGCCTCCCGTGTTGAAGCAGTTGATGGAGCACGGGGCTGTGACCCGTGTTGGAATGGGTGGTCTCCGGCCACCCTTAGGGCAAAGAAGTGGCAAGGCGAAGTGGCAACAAGCGGCCAGAGACCGCCTGTTCCAACACGGGCGACACGCCCATGCTACCTTTCAACTCCCAATCCGGTCGGAACGAAGAAGTCCTACATGCCGATCTGGAATCCCCAATGAGTTGAACTCGCGCCGTGAATCCGTATGAGGCGCGCATGAAAATATTAGTCGCCGGCCAAGGCGGACGCGAACACGCGCTACTCACCGCTCTCGGAGCCGATTCTAGTTCGAACACCCCGAACACCCCGCCCACCACGCCCACCCCGCACACTCTCTACTGCTGGCCCGGCAGCGACGCCATCGCCGAACTCGCGGCCCGTCCCGACGCCAGCGACGTCCCCACCCTCGTCGCCTGGGCCGTGTCCGAAGGCATCGACCTCGTTGTCGCCGGCCAAGAAAAGTATCTCGCCGAAGGACTCGCCGACCAATGCAAGGCCGCCGGCGTTCGCTGCTTCGGCCCCTCGCAACACGCCACCCAACTCGAATCGAGCAAGGCCTTCGCCAAAGATTTCATGGCCCGCCACCACGTGCCCACCGCCGACTACACCGTCGTCAACAACGAGGCCGAACTGCGCGCCGCCGCCACCACCCTGCCAGTCGTCCTGAAATACAACGGGCTCGCCGCCGGCAAAGGCGTATCGGTCTGCCACGAACCCGCGCAAGTGGACGAGTTCTGCGAACGCGTCTTCCAACAGGAACTCTACGGCAAAGACACCGTCGTCGTCGAACAATGCATGTTCGGTCCCGAACTCTCCGTCATCTGCGCCATCGCCGGTGACGAGTACCGCATGTTCCCGCATGCCCGTGACTACAAGCCGCTCCTCGACGGCGACGCCGGACCCAACACCGGCGGCATGGGCGCGATCGCGTCCAAAGACATCATCGACGCCGAACTCAGCACCCGCATCGAAGCCGAGGTGATCCGCCCCACCGTCGCCGGTCTGGTCGCCGACAAACTCGACTACCACGGCTTCCTCTACTTCGGACTCATGCTCACCGACACCGGTCCGCGCATGATCGAGTTCAACTGCCGCTTTGGCGATCCCGAAGCCCAAGCGGTCCTGCCGCTGCTCGAAGGCTCGTTCGCGCAGTACCTCTACAAAGCCGCCGCCGGCGAACTCGATAACAGCTTGCTCCAGGTCAAAGACGGCTGGTCAGTCGGCGTAATCCTCGCCTCCGCCGGTTATCCCGCGAGTTCGAGCAAGGGCGACCTGCTCTCCGGACTCGACGCGGTCACCCACCTGTTCCACTCCGGCACCCGCAAAACCGAGGCCGGCTACGTCACCAACGGCGGACGCGTTCTGTGCTGCGTCGCCCACGGCAATACCCGCGCCGAAGCAGTCGCCGCCGCCTACGCCGAAGCCGACAAGGTTAGCTTCGACGGCATGCAGCGCCGCACCGACATCGGCACCGCCAACTTCGATTAACGTGGCAGGCCGGCCCCACCCGGCCGACGATCCGCAAGGCAAACGATTTGCGCCGCCGAACGAATCGACGGTTTCCCCGAAGCACACCAAGCCGTCCAATCCCGGTGGGACTCCCTCAATGACATCGATCGCGAACGCATCACCCACCGCCGCGACAAACGACACGAAACCTCAGTCCTTCCACAGATTGTTTTCCGAAGAGAAGACTTCCCAAATCGAGAGAGGGGCAGCTAGGTCGCCGCCCGCAAGTCTCCGGATCAAATGCCCCGCTATCATCGATACCTACCGGTTGTAAAAGACGTCATCAAACTCTCGCTCCCCGTGATGGCGACCAAGTTGCTCCTCACGCTGGTGAATGTTGCGGACGTCTTTATGGTGGGGCGGCTTGGACCCATCGAGGTGGCTTCGGTCGGGATGGCGAACAGCGTCCGGATGGTGGTCGCCGTGTCCATCCTGATGGTCACAGTTGGTGCCATGACCCTTGCCGCCCAGGCAAAGGGTTCAAGAAACCCCATGCGGCTCAGCAATGTCACCCGGCAAACCCTCGTGCTGATGCTCCTGCTATCAGCCGTGTTGTCCGTGATCGGGTACCTGGTCGCCGAACCGATGCTGCGCTTCCTGAATAGTGGCGGAGACGTTCGGGCGGTCGAACTGGGAACGAACTATCTGCAACTGCTATTTCTCGGCACCGTCTTTCTCGCCGGGAACTTTGCCATCAGCAGCCTCATGCAAGGTGCCGGCGACACCCTCACGCCACTCTACCTGAGCATTGGGATCAACATCGTGAACATCACCCTGAACTATGTCCTGATCTTCGGGCCAGGCCCCCTGCCCGCCTATGGCGTCGAGGGCGCGGCGATGGGCACCATTATCTCCCGCGCCATCGGTATGCTGGTTGGCATCGGAATCATCTACTCCGGTCGGAACGTGCTGAAACTGCTTGCCGGCAGCTACCGTCCGAACTGGACGATGTACCGCGACATCCTCTCGATTGGATTCCCCTCCGGCCTCCAAGGACTCGTCAGAAATGCGGCCACCCTGATGTTGATCAAAATTGTAACCCTGACCCCGGTGGGAACCTACGGCGCGGCGGCGGTGGCCATCGGGTTTCAGGTAGAGTCGCTGGTATTCATGCTCGGCGTCGGCATTAAAATTGCCGCGACCAGCCTCGTGGGCCAAGCGCTCGGCGCGTGGCAAGTGGCCGAGGCGCGCCTGCGCGGAAATGCGAGTATCGGGTTTGCCATCGTCATCATGGGGGTCTTGGCTATTCCTCTCGTTATTTTTGCCGGCGATTTAGTGCGCCTCTTCGAACCGAGCGCGCACCCCATTGTGATGTCCGCTGGAACATCCTACATCGTCATCAATTCGCTCTTTCAGCCGGTGCTGGCGGTCGCGATGATTACCTCCGGGGCCCTGGCTGGCGCGGGCGATACCCGACCGGCACTGATCGGAACGATTTGGGCCCTCTGGGTGGTTCGCTTGCCGCTCGCGTTTCTTTTGGGGATCACACTGGACGTTGGTGTGGAGGGAGTCTGGTGGGCCATGGGAAGTAGCCTGATTGTGTTAGCCGCCTACGTGCTGGCCAGATGGAGAAGCGGAACGTGGCGAGATGTCGCCTTGAAAACCACGGACGTGTATCGCTATCATTTGAAGAACTTGGACGATGCATCACGGGGGCGCTTCTTGGCGGAAGTTCGGACTCCTCTGATGGCCATGCCCGACATGCAGGAACAGGTGGATGCAACAAATCTGCGCTACCGTGGCAATGAGGAGGACGTGATCGTTCGCTTCAACAACAACGATTTCCACCTAGAAACGATCGCCACGGTGAGCGCCTCTTGAAAACGCTTCCAGCACCGCATTTCCCCGGGCAAATGAAAAAGCTGGCACCGCAAAACGCTCGACAATCAAAGCATCCTTGCTAGCGATAAACACTTATGAATACACGTCGTCATAACCGTCGCCAAATCCGTGAACGTGCCTCTGGTCAAGTCGCTT
>Ga0209186_1000750_pt1 | contig 25189 bp, 20 predicted proteins | sample SidtaG_FD_187426 | JGI IMG/M metagenome (GOLD analysis project Ga0209186, IMG submission 187426) | Marine algal microbial communities from Sidmouth, United Kingdom - Sidmouth_Male2 metaG (SPAdes) (version 2) | ecosystem: Host-associated > Algae > Red algae > Unclassified | place: Sidmouth...
GATCTTCGAACGTGCGACTTTCATCTACCCACGTCAGAGGTCGCACTCGTGCTCGCGAACCCGGCGTGCTCCCCCTCGTTGCCCGGACAAGGATGTTGCGTCATGGCGTCGTCGACAAGACCCATTTACGTTGCCGCAGGTTCGCTGATTTGACTGTTACCGTACGCAGAAAACCGGTGTGCCGATTGATTGGCATCAAGAGATGTGGCGTTACAGGTTGGCGCTCACTAGCCTGATCGATAACGGTAAGCAGGCGTGCAGACGGAAGCGCTGGCGAATTGATGCCGATCAACCTGTAGAGCACGGCAGGCGACAGACTCGCAAGACACGGTGTAGTAACGCGGCAGTCTGCCGTTGAGAGGTCGGCTAGCCATGTATCGGCACAGCGCACACGGGCTGTCATTCGCTGCCTTGCTCAGCATCGCCACTTTCGTCTCGCCGTTGCTTGCAGCGCCGTTTCCAGCGCGACCTGATGATGAACTGCGCTTCGAACTCTATTCGCGCACAACGCTTGAGCTATTCTGGACACGTGCGACGAATGGCTTGCCCCCTCTGCGCTATGAAGTCTCACGTGATGGCATCGTCCTCGGCGTGACCAGTGGCATCCACTTTCTCGATGACACCGTTCCCGCACTCGATGCGCTGGTGCCTGATGCGTCGAACAACTACGGGAGCGATGTCACCTACCGCGTGACATCCATCGATGCAAACGGAAAGCGCTCGAACCCGCGCAAGCTCGTGGCCGACATCGAGCAGGCGATCCGTGCCCGGAATCCGTCCATGCCCACCGGGCTGCGCACGGTCATCTTCTCGTCTACGGTTGTGGACCTCCGCTGGGGCAGTAGTCCCATCGGCACGGTGCCAGCGGGACATGAGATCTGGCTCGGGACTGATCGAAAAGAGCTGTCGTCATCCAGAAGCCTTCTCGGTAAAACGAAAGGACACAGTTTTCTGCTGAAAGGTCTCATGCCTGACCGGACCTACCCACTGTTCGTCATTGCCTACGATGCAGCAGGTGGACGATCAGAGGAGAGCGTGATTTGGGTCACGACACCCTTTCGGCGTTGCCACCTGCCGCGCTAGTGGTCTTCCATCAGTTCCAGTCACACGATCGAGCCGCGCGGTAATGGTGAAGGTCACAGCGCCGTAGAAGTGCAGGCGTGGTAAATCTCATGTCAATACCATTCATCCGCCGCTGCTGCCTTTCCAGAGGCGACGAATTCGTCCAGCTCCGCCCTGATTTCAGGGTCGAGCTCTGGTGGCAAATAGTTGGCAAGCATCTCTTTCCAGACACCATTGGCACGTTCCGCCGCACTCTGGCTGCCGTTTTCCGACCATGTCTCGAAAGGGCCGGCGTCTGGTAGCAGAGACTCGTAATTCGCTTCGGCGTAGTGCTGCATCGTGTGCCGGGTTAAAAGGAAGTTGTCTCCCGGCCCCGCTTCTGAATAGCTTTCGGCCGAGAGCGTCTCATCGCTGACCTCCATCCCCTGGACCATGCGCAGCATGGATCCACAATTGTCGCTATCGAGAATAAATTTCTCGTACGACATGGTCAGCCCGCCTTCCAGCCAACCCGCAGCATGCCAGACCTGATTGCTGCCCGAGAGAACAGTTGCCCACATGGCGTTCACGCTGTCTGCCATGGCCTGTCCATCCGGCGCGTTGGCGGCGGTGACATGCCCACCCCCCGAGCGCACTGGAATGCCAAGCCGACGACCGAGTTGCGACAGCGCCAGCGTGACGAGGTTGGCCTCGGGCGTGCCAAAGGTCAGACTCCCGGTGCGCAGATTCATGGTCGAATGAAAACTGCCGAGCATCACCGGACAACCGTGTCTGATCAGTTGTGTCAATGCGATGCCCGCCATGCCCTCAGCCAACGTCTGTGCTGTGATTGCAGCCGGTGATACCGGGCCCATCGCACCACCAAAGATTGCCGGAGAGACGCAGACACATTGACCCGCCGCGGCGTATTCACGGAGCGCTGCCGACATCATCTCGTCGAAGACGAATGGCGAGTTGATGTTGATGTTGCCCTGCAGGCAAGCATGCTTGTCCATGAAGTCCCTACCGAGGGCGATACGGCTCATGGCTATGCTGTCGCGCGCGCGCTCGGGAGAAGTCACTCCTCCCATGAAGGGTTTGTCGCTCAAGGTGAGATGACTCAACACCATATCCAGATGCCGCTTGTTTACGGGTACATCCATTGGTTCACACACCACACCACCGGAATGGTGAAGCCAGGGAGTCTGATAGGTGAGCTTCACGAAATTGCGGAAGTCGGCGAGCGTGGCGTATCGTCGGCCCTGATCCAGGTCTGACACGAATGGTGAACCGTAGCCCGGCATGAAGACCAGGCCATCGCCGCCGATCTGCAACGTTCGGGCGGGATTGCGAGACATGAGCTCGAACTCCGCCGGTGCGCTGGAACATAGCTCACGTGCAAGACCCAGCTCGAATCGCACGCGCTCTCCACTAACTTGCGCACCGGCTTCGCGAAAGAGATCAAGTGCGGTTGAATCACCTCGAAACTCCATGCCTACATTCTCGAGCAACCAGTCGGCCTGCGCCTCGATGCTTCGCAGAGCGGTGTCATCGAGCAGATCGTAGGGACGCAAGCGCCGATGCATCGGGGTCCTGGACATCGGGGAGCCTGTGCCCGAACCACGCGATCGACTCCGCCTGCGTTGAACTCTGGCTCTTGATTGGCCTTGTTTATCCGGGCTGACGGGTGTGTGATCCATCGCTGTATGGTCGATGCTTGTCTCAACGAGCGATAGCGCTTTTTTCTACACGCATCGTTTAGAAATACTAGACTCGGAAGATGGGCCTTCACCACTTCGACATGCTGAGAAACGCGGTAAAGCTGGCCGACTACTCGAATCTGAGCGAGGCGGCGGCTGCCCTGAACATGACGAAGGGAGCGTTGAGTCAGCAGGTCAGGAATCTGGAAGCCAGCCTTGGCATAACGTTGTTTGAACGTCACGCCAAAGGGATGCGTGTGACTGCACGCGGACAACAGCTACTTGATATCGCAAGGCTATCGTTCGAGCAGATCGAGGGTGCGTTCGAGAGGGCTCAGGCTGACATCGACAAGTGCCTGACCATCGGTACGACAACCTATTTCGCATCACGCTGGCTCTCACCGCGACTCATGCGTTTCATGCAGTCGTGCCCTGAGACCCGGTTACGGATACAACCCATGATCGAGCCCTACGATCTCGGGCATAGTGGAGTGGATGTGGCGATTCGCTGGGGTCAGCAGGGCTGGGATGGATGCCGTTCACAGAGACTATTCACGTGTCCCGCCTGGCCAGTGGGAAATACCCGGGCAGGCAGCCAAGTCGAGGAGCGCGGTGCCGAAATCGCGTTTGCCGGTTTCACGTTGTTGCACGACAGCGAAGACAGCACGGCCTGGTTCGACTGGTTTGCGTCAGCAGGAATGCACCAGAACAGACAAAAAAGGAATGCTCTGGTGGTTCCTGATCCCAACGTCAGAGTGCAAGCGGTCATCGATGGGCAGGGTGTGGCGTTGAATGATGACCTGGTCGCCGACGAAATCAAGAGTGGGCAGTTGCAACGACTACACCCGGTGCAACTGGATCGGTTCGGCTATTGGGTTGCCTATCCAGCGGATAAGTCGCCAAGCGCGGAAGCGGCAACTTTCATCGACTGGATTCAAGCAGAGTGTGAGTAGTTCATCACCGAGGGTGGGTAGTGACAACTGCGAGGTAGCTACTGGCGTCACTCATGAGGTCACTCATGAGGTCACTCACGGGGTCACTCATGGGTCACTCATGGTTCACTCATGGGTCACTCATGGGTCACTCATGGGGTCAGGCTGCAGTGGCTTGAGATGTAGTATCAGGAGACGCGCGTTCGGCGTTATTCTCGACTTCCCGGGCAGTCTTGCTGCGTCGAAGGATTGCATCGTCGAGTCGCCTGTTATTTTCGCGTTAAGAGTCTATCGTTTCGGAGGGTGTGACCCCGCGGTCGACGCCATCGTGTACTTCTGAACCCGCGGTCATCGCGATCCATGGATTTCGGTATACGAAAGTCAAGCTGAAAGGACGTGACCCGCCTCCTGTGACTCGGTACCCTGCACCAGCCGACGCGATTCGAACGTTTGCAGGCAGCGACATCGCCGTCGAGCGGTGCGTCACACAACCGGATTGACAAAGCCGGTCGAAATCCGCCGATGGCCATAATTCGGAGAAGAGCATGAGCCTGATCCCACCCTCAGAGCCCGCTTCAGACTTGACAAACGATCATCTCGCAGAATGGGATAGAGAGAATTTCTTCCACCCGTCAACACACCTGGCGCAGTTCGCTCGCGGGGAATAGGGTAGTCAGGTGATCTCTGGATGTGAGGGCGTCTACATCGAAGACCGCAACGGCAAGCGCATGCTTGACGCGTTTGCAGGCCTGTATTGTGTGAATGTCGGCTACGGTCGTCGGGAGGTGGCAGAGGCAATTGCCAACCAGGCTCACGAACTGGCCTACTATCACGCCTACGTCGGTCATGGTACCGAGGCCTCGATCACGCTGGCGAGGATGATCATCGACCGTGCCCCGGCACACATGTCGAAGGTCTATTTTGGACTCTCCGGATCGGATGCCAACGAGACCAACATCAAGCTGGTCTGGTACTACAACAATATACTCGGCAGGCCAGCTAAGAAGAAGATCATCTCGAGATGGCGTGGGTATCACGGCTCCGGGCTGATGACAGGGTCATTGACCGGCCTGAAGCTCTTTCATGATCAGTTCGACCTGCCAATGCCGGGCGTATTACACACAGATGCGCCGCACTACTTTGGTCGTGACAATCCGCACCAGAGTGAGGCCGATTTTGTCAGACAATGTGCCGACAACCTGCAGGCGATGATCGAGCGCGAAGGCGCTGACACGATCGCTGCATTCATCGGCGAGCCTGTGCTCGGCACCGGCGGTCTCGTGCCCCCGCCAGCGGGCTACTGGGAGGCGATTTCCCCGATCCTTGAACAGCACGACATTCTGCTGATTGCCGATGAAGTGGTGACTGGCTTTGGTCGGCTGGGCTCCATGTTCGGTTCCACCCACTATGGTATCAAGCCGGACATCATCATCATGCCAAAGGGCTGACCTCGGCCTATGCGCCCCTGTCTGGCTCTATCGTCTCTGATCGACTGTGGTCCGTGCTCGAGCAGGGCACCGATACGCACGGCGCATTCGGACACGGATGGACGTATTCGGCGCATCCGATCGGCGCCGCTGCAGGCGTAGCCAACCTGACGTTGATCGACAAGATGAATCTGGTAGAGAATGCCGGCGAAGTCGGTAACTGTCTACTGAACCGCTTGCGCGATGCGTTGGCGGAACATGTACACGTAGGAGACGTGCGCGGCGAGGGGATGTTGTGCGCGGTAGAGCTGGTCAAAGACAAGACTGCTCGCATCTTCTTTCCCCTCGAAGCCAGGACCAGCGCCGCTGTGGTTGCCGCGATGGCACGACGCAGCGTCATTGCACGTGCCATGCCGCAGGGCGATATCATTGGCCTGGCGCCTCCACTGTGTCTTGACAGATCCGAAGCAGACATCATCGTCGCGGCTACCTGTGACGCGATCAATGAGGTCTTCGACAATGGCTGAGCTGGTGCCCTCCTTCAGCCGAGAGGAATATGCCAACCGGCTGGCGAGGACACGCCGTGCCATGGCTGAACGTGATATCGAACTGCTGGTGGTGTCTGATCCGTCAAACATGGCCTGGTTGACCGGATATGACGGTTGGTCTTTCTACACGCATCAGTGCGTGCTTCTCGCGCTCGATGGTGAGCCCGTCTGGTGGGGCCGTGCGATGGATTCTCTCGGGGCTCGACGCACCGTGACAATGCAACACGAGAACATCACAGGCTACGACGACAGCTACGTTCAGAACCCGGACAAGCATCCGATGGAGACCTTGGCAACCCTGATCAGTGAGCGTGGCTGGAATACGCTGAATATCGGTGTTGAACTGGACAACTACTATTATTCAGCTGCGGCCCATGGCGCATTGCTTCGAAGCCTCGGGCGTGACTCGTTCATTGATGCCACCGCGCTCGTGAACTGGCAGCGAGCGGTCAAGAGTGCGAGGGAGATCCGCTACATGCGTGGCGCCGCCCGGATCGTGGAAGCCATGCATAAGGCCATCGTCGAGCAAGCCGAGCCGGGTCTGCCGAAGCATGAGCTTGTTGCCGAGATCTATCGGACCGGCATCCTTGGTATCGATGACTACTGGGGTGACTATCCGGCTATCGTGCCGATGGCCCCCTCTGGCATGGATGCGACAGCGCCGCATCTGACCTGGGGCAATCAGCCGATGCGCAGTGGGGAAAGCACATTCTTTGAGATTGCCGGCGTTCACAAACGGTATCACTGCCCACAATCCCGCACGCTGTTCCTTGGCGAACCACCGGCCAGGTATGTCGAGGCCGAGAAGGCGGTACTGGAAGCGATTGACGAGTGTCTCGAGCAGGCGCGGCCGGGAAATCGTTGTGAGGATATCGCCAACACCTTCAACAGTAGTCTGAACCGACTGGGATTCAGCAAGGACAGCCGTTGCGGCTACAGCATCGGACTCTCATACCCTCCGGACTGGGGTGAGCGCACCATGTCATTCCGTCGGGGCGATACTACCGAACTGCAAGCAGGCATGACCTTCCACCTCATGCCTGCCCTCTGGCTTGACGATGGCGGACTGGAGATCACCGAACCGATACTCATCACCGAGACAGGCGTGGAGTGCTTTTGCAGTACACCGCGTGAGCTCGTGGTGAAACGATAAGTGATGACGGCAAGGTGTTGTCAGCAAGTGAGGCCAGCATGCTGACTCCCGGTAAGCGAAGGTGAGCGTGTCTATGGCCTCAAAGTTGCCCGACAGCCCGATCATCCCTACCGTGCCGTTCGATGAAGACGGTGTGCATCACGGCTTCCTGCGATTGCCCTTCAGCCGTGACGACTCGGCCTGGGGTTCTGTAATGATTCCAATCACCGTCATCCGTCAGGGAACAGGACCGTGCGTGCTGCTGACCGGTGGTAATCACGGTGACGAATATGAAGGTCCTGTCGTACTGCAAGAACTTGCATTGACGTTGTCACCGACGATAGTGACCGGTTGCATCATCATCGTGCCAGCGCTGAACTACCCGGCGTTTCGTGCTGCTACCCGCACGTCTCCCTCGCCATGTCTTTGTTCGATCAGCTCGTGACTGATCTGTCATTCCAGGCGACGTCTAACAATTCGAGGAACACTTCAGAACGTGAGTCCTCAGAACTAGTGCCTTGTTGAGCAGATCGGCACGGAACTTCATGCACGAAGATGTGGCGACGCCTTCTCGCTAGCGCCAGTTGAAGTCATAGGACTAATAGATACCGCCATTGCCCTTGTAGCGGACCGCAGGCTTTTTACAGCAGCAATCGCACAGTAGCTGCCCTTGCAGTAACGTCAAGCCTTTACAGGTGGCGCCACTAGCGCCGGCCTCGGGGCTTTCATCCTCTACAAGCTGTTCATCGTGTTCAGGCTCCGCCGCGCCAGCGGCGCGGACCGCTTCGGCACCGTCCTGCTGTTCCCGGTGCTCGCCCTCGGCATGATCGGCTGCTTCGCCACAGGGGGCGTGATCGAATGCCCGCTCAACGTCTGGCGGCGGACGCGGCGACGGCGGCGTCCGCCTCTACACGGTCCGTCACTCGCGGCGCACGACTGCAGTGCCAAGTACCGCGCGGAGTGCCGCCGGGTTGTCTATCCGCAGATGCTTGCCACGCACCGCGATCAGCTCCTGTTCGGAAAGTCTGGTCAGCGCGCGCGAGACAGTCTCGATCTTGAGACCGAGATAGTCACCGATCTCCTCGCGCGTCATGCGCAGCACGAACTCGGTACCTGAGTAACCGAGCCGCAGGTAGCGCTCCGAGAGCCCGACGAGGAAGGCGGCGACGCGCTCCTCGGCACGCATCACGCTGAGCATCATCATCACGTCCTGCTCGCGCACGATCTCTCGGCTCATGACCTTGTGCAGCTGATGCTGCAGTGGCGGGAAATTCTGGGCGATGCGTTCAAGATCAGGGTAGGGCAGCACGCAGACCTCGCTGTCCTCGAGCGCAACCGCGTCGACGCCGTGGCGCTCGAACGCGACGCCGTCGAGCCCGAGCAGCTCTCCCGGCAGCTGGAAACCGCTGACGTGCACGCGCCCGTCCTCGCGCGTCGTGCAGCTCTTGAACGAGCCGACCCGAATGGCGTAAAGCGAGCGGAAGCGATCTCCCTCTCGGTACAGCATCGCGCCGCGCGTAACTCGCTGACGCATCGCGACGAGTGCGTCGAGCCGCTCGAGTTCGGCCTTGGGGATGCCGCCCGGCACACAGAGTTCGCGCAGGCTGCACGACGCGCAGGTGTCCTTGAGCAGCGCATAGTCTAGCGCGGTGTCGGTCGCCGCCGCGTCCCCGCTTTCCGCTTCATCCTTCGGCGTCATCGTCAACGTTCGTCCCATGCTGTCTTCCGTCAGTCGTATACCCGCAGCCGATTTCCGCCCAAAACGGCCGTACTTGATAGTTGTCAAGAAAAGTCGTTGCCGGTTCGTCGATAGTGAGAACCATGAACAACATAGATCTCGCCAACACGCATGCCCGCAATCCCGAAGCTTCTTCGAGCAGTGGCCATTGTACGGATTGCTGCCCGGTCCGATCTGACGCGGCGATCCCGAGCCACGGGTCGGTTCCGGCGAGTGGGGTTCGAGGCGGCGACGCGGCTGAGGCGCTGAGGTTAGCTGAGATCCGTGCGCCGCGCTACACGAGCTACCCGACGGCAGATCGTTTCGCTGAGGCGTTTGGATCCGAGGATTACGCCGCTCACCTCGCGGCGAGGGCGCTCGGATCCGTCGCGCCGTTGTCACTCTATGTACACGTGCCGTTCTGCGCCTCGCTCTGCCACTACTGCGGCTGCAACCGCACGATCACGCGCTCGCTGGAGAAAGCCGAGCGCTGGCTCGAACGGCTGCTCGCCGAGGCTGCCTTGGTCGACGGCACGCTCGGCGGCGATCGGCGCGTCTCCCAGCTGCACCTGGGCGGGGGCACGCCGACTTTCCTCGACACCGCGCGGCTCGGGCGCCTGATGGCTGGACTGCGCAACCGCTTTGAGCTCCTCGACGGGGCGGAGCTCTCGATCGAGATCGACCCGCGTACCGTAGAGGTCGAGAAGCTTGAGCTCCTGGTCGCCGAGGGCTTCACCCGAATGAGCTTCGGGGTGCAGGACTTCGACGCCGACGTGCAGCGGGCGATCGGGCGTGAGCAGCCGCCGCGCTTGGTGCGCGGCGTGCTCGAAACAGCACGCGAAGCCGGCGTCCGTTCGGTCAACTTCGATCTGATCTACGGTCTGCCGCGCCAGAGCGTCGCGCGTTTCGCCTGTACGCTCGAGCAGGTGATTGGAATGCGTCCCGAGCGTATCGCGCTCTATCACTACGCGCACCTGCCGGAGCGCTTCCGCAACCAGCGCCTGATCGACGCGGGCGAGATTCCTAACAGCGTCGAGAAGCTCGCTATCTTCGACGTCGCGGCCGAGCGGCTTGCGGCGGCCGGGTACGTCTACATCGGTATGGATCACTTCGCGCTGCCCGACGACGAGCTTGCCGTCGCCCACCGCGCGGGACGCCTGCACCGGAACTTCCAGGGTTACTCGACCCAGCCCGATCGAGACCTCGTCGCGCTCGGCCCGAGCGCGATCAGCCGCGTCGGCCCGAGCTACGCGCAGAACCACCGAGGGCTCGGCACGTGGGGTGAGGCGATCGACGCCGGTCGGCTCGCGACCTTCCGGGGACTCGAGCTCGACGGGGACGACCTCCTACGGCGGGCGCTGATCCAGGCGCTGATGTGCCAGGGACGAGTCGACAAGTACGCGTTCGAGATTGCCTGGCTGATCGACTTCGATCGAACATTCGCCGCTGAGCTCGCCGCGCTCGTGCCCTACGCGCGAGCCGGACACGTGCGCGTGGAGGACGACGCGATCGTTGTCACTGAGCGCGGCCGGCGGACGGTGCTGCGCTCGATCGCGGCCGAGTTCGACCGCCACCTGCGCGAGCGGCGCGAGCGCGGTGCCTTCTCCCGGGTGCTCTGACCGACGACGGAGTCGGTAACGGCGCACGGCTCTCGCTCGCCCGTGAGTGAAATTTCCCCCTACGGTGACTGCAGGTCGTTAGCGCGCCGCCCGCTGATGGGACAGGATGGGGCTCGCGCACCGAACCCACCCTCCAGAAGAAAACGTCCTCGGTCAGGTTCGGAGCGTCCTCGCTCCCTTCGCTGGAGATGTGGTCGTGTCGTAGACCCCCAGTTTTCTGGTGCTCTCCAACCGAACGCACTGGTGGGCGGCTGACTCAGTCAGTCCGCCCCGGGCTGAGGTAGGAAGGGGATGGCTACGTGTGAATGCGAAGAGTCACAGTCATGTTGGATCACATTCCTTTGGAGGCCTGCCTTTCGAACGGGCCTTGGCCAATCGAGCAATCAAGGTTGCGCAGCCGCCCGTCCTTCAGTCTGTAGATTAATCCGTGTACGCGGATGTCCAGTTTACGGTGCCAGGCCTTCTGCATGATGGGCGTCTCTGCGACTCGCCGAACACCTTCAACAACGTTCAATTCTGCAAGTCTGTCTCGGCGCGCCTCGGCATCCCGAACATGGGCAAGATCGATCGCATAGGAGCGCGCAAGCCGTCGGATCGGTTCAAGCCAGTGGTCGGCCAGTCCGTGCGGCATGTCTTCAGTCGCTGCTCTGACGCCACCACATCCGTAGTGTCCACAGACAATGATTTCGCGCACGTTGAGAGTATCAACGGCAAACTCCAGCGCCGACAGCAGATTCATATCAGCGGAATGCACCACATTTGCAACGTTGCGGTGTACAAATACCTCTCCAGGATCAAGTCCAGCGATGACATTCGCGGGCACACGACTGTCAGAGCAGCCAATCCAGAAGAATTCGGGTGTTTGTTGTGACGCGAGGCGTGCGAAATAACCGGGGTCTTCGCTGATTCTTGCGGCTGACCAGTCGGCGTTGCGGATTAACAGGTCATTCAGCATCTTTTGGTGTCCGACATGTGGTCACGATCTCGCCGGTGCGACATCCGAAGCGTCAACGTCTGCAGGTCGCTCTCAGTCAAACGCAGTTTGGCGAAGGGCAGGATGATCGCGTTTTCCAGGATGAGATGACGGCGCGCATGGGTTGCAAAGCGGCGAAGGGATGCACGGTCGTGTTCGGAAAGTGCCTTGGTACCCGCCAACACACTTTCCAATATTATGTTCACCGCAGGCGAATCCACCTGTGCATGATCGTGATCCTCCACCAGTCGCGAGATTATCTTGCTGATTTCATCCTCCGGTTCGCATCGACGCTTTAGCAGCGGGAAGAGATCTTCTTCCTCATCTTGCAGATGTAGTGGCAGTTCATCTCGCAGGAAGCCGATCACGCCCGTCACTTCATCGGTGGGCGGAACAGTAGAGGTCGCGATCCGACACAGCGCCGCGCAGATTTCTCGTTCGCGCAGGTGCTCCTCCTGGATGAAATCAAGCGGACTGCTCAATAAAGAGAGATCGGTGGGTCTCAGGCAGTCCCCTCTGCTTGATTCAGGCAGATGATGGCTCATGGGTTTCACCTCTTGTGCGCCTGACCGGTTGAAGGTCCGCGCCAGTGATTTCGGCGGACGCTACCAGCTCGTTGATGAAACGTCGTGCAGCACGTGCCCAGGCGGCCTTTTCCAGGGCCTCTGATATTTTTGGACGGACGGTGTCATAGGGCAAAGAGGCACCCGGCGCTAGCGCATCCATACGGATGATGTGCCAACCGTGGCGGGTCAGAACCGGCTCCGCGGTGATGTGGCCTGTCGATAAGGTGCGTAATACAGCTTCAAATTCTGGCACGGTATCGCCCGGCCCAAGCTGGCCGAGCGCACCACCACTGGACTTTGATCCGCAATCGCTGGTTTCGCCTGCCAATCTTGCAAAACCCTGAGGATTCGCTTTTGCCTGTTCCGCGAGCGTACACGCACGCGCATGTGCTGCGCTCTTTTCGCCCTCAACCCGTGGATCGCAGGCCACCAGGATGTGGGAAACTTCCCACAAGGGCGGGGCGCGAAAGCGCTGGGGGTCACGCTCCCACTCGCTGCGGATGGCCTCGTCACTGATGGGGTCAATCTTGAGTGATACGTCGAGCAGGCCCCGGATCAGTGCTTCCTCTTCGGTTTCGAACCGTCCCGATCCGAATTCAATCGGGGCTGTATCAAGCTCTTTTGCCTTTGCCGCCTGCAGTAACGCGGTCCGCACAGCTACGGCGTTTGCAGCCTGGCGCCACACAATCTCAGGTTTTCCTTTGGGGCCATGATGATGCTGTGTTTCCGCAGCGACAATCTTGTGGGGTACGATTTCGCCGTTGACGATCAAATCGGGAAAGAATGGCTTGTTCATTGCTATTACTCCGCTGGCTTCGCCATTGAGCCCATAGAAGTAGGCTTATGGTTCCCGCCGGTAGCACCAGCCACAGCGTGATTCTTCAAGGGTTTCTGCCGCCGCGAACGAACGAGCTGATATCCGGGCCGCAAAAGAAAACGGAACGGAGCGGCAAAGCCGGACAACATATGTACCAGCCGTGTGAACGGGAACAGGATGGTGATCAGTAAACCGAGAAAGATGTGTGTCTTGTAAAGCCAGTGGACATCCACAACCATGGCCCAGGCGTTGAGATTCAACAGGATGACCGACTGCGACCAGGTCATGAAGCGGACCATTTCTGCCCCGTCCATATGGTGCAAGGTGAGAAATATTGTGCCCAATCCGATGAGAAGTTGCAGCCAGATCAACACCAGAATACCGATGTCGGCAAAGCGGGTGGTCTGCCAGATGCGTGGGTCGGTTACCCGGCGATGGATCAGCATGCTTGCCCCGATCAACGCGGCAATTCCGGCCACGCCGCCAAGGAGAACAGCCATCCACTGTTTCAACGCATAGGGGATACCGAAGGCGTCAAGCACTGATACGGGTGTGAACAGACCGATTAGATGGCCAAGGAAAACCACGATGATGCCGACATGGAACAGGATCGACCCCCACATCAACTGCTTGCGTCGTAAAAGCTGACTTGAAGATGATTTCCAGGTGAATGGATCGCGATCGTAGCGGATAATCGAACCCACAATCAGAATCGTCAGCGCGATGTAGGGCATGATGCCGAAGATGAAGTAGTCAAGATCTAGAAACATGCGTCTATCTCCTATTTTGCCGCGTGTAGTGGAGTGGATTTCACCGGGATATCCATGCGCACGATGACGTCGCGCGCCTGTTGTTGTTGGCAACCGGCATTTGGATCTGGGCCAAAGCGCACTTCGCTTTCCTCCCATATCTCATCCAGGGCCTCAAGATCTTCAGGATCTACTTCGGGCTGCTCAAGCAGTTCGGCCACGGCCTCCTGCCTGACTTTTGCAAGCGAAAGCTGTGAAAGGCATTCAAACACAGCGGCATAGGCGCTTTCTCGTCTGCAAAGTCGTGTGTTCAGCGCTTCAAAGATATGTGCCGCATCTGCCAGCGTTTCCCGTCCATCTGCAGGTGCCCGAGTGGACAGGAATTCCAACAGCACCGGAAGGTGATCCGGCAGTTCCGAGGTGACTGGATCGAAACCGCCGTCACGATAGGTCTCTACCAATGAGACCATCGCCTCACCACGGTCACGGCTCTCACCGTGGACATGTTCAAAAAGGTTAAGAGACAGAGTGCGGGATCGGTCGAAGAGCATCACGTACTGCTCTTCAAGTTCATAGATATCTTGTGAACTCAGTGCTTCCGCCAGCGGGCGCAAGGCTCGACGTGCAGCTGCGGTCAATCGCGTATCCGAGGCCAGTACAGCACTTATTTCAGGCATTGCCTGCTGCAGCTCGAGCGTCGGATAACTCAGTATCAGGGATAGGGCTTTTAGAGTACGGTCCATTACTTTGTCTCCAGCTTTATCTTGAACGTTTTCATGGAGCCACCGAAAAGCGATACCTTCGACATACCGGTGGAGCAACCGTTACTGTCGGTAAAACCACAACCACCTTTGAGGTCATAGGCGTGCTCGACTTGTTCGCGGTGGGTTGTCGGAATTACGAATCGGTCTTCGTAATCAGCGAGCGCCATGATCTTGTACATGTCCTCGATGATGCGTCCCGTCAGGCCAACGCGTGCTGCAACCGCTTCGTCTATGACACCATCCACGCTCTTGGCGCGCATGTAGGCACGCATGGCCAGCATTCGTTCAAGTGCTTGTATGACCGGCTCTTCATCACCAGCGGTAAGCATGTTTGCAAGGTAGCGGACAGGAATACGCAGATTTCGCACATCTGGCATTGCGCCATCCATACCGATCGCCCCCGCCTCGGCAGCGTTCTGAATGGGCGATAGCGGTGGGATGTACCACACCATCGGCAACGTTCGGTATTCGGGATGCAGCGGGAATGCAACTTTCCATTCCATCGCCATCTTCCAGATCGGGCTTGCCTGTGCGGCCTTTACCCAGTCATCGGGAATACCGTCAGCGCGTGCCGCCTCAATGATGGCCGGATCGTTGGGATCAAGGAACACACCCAGTTGCGCGTCATAAAGATCCTGCTCGTTTTCCATGTTCGCAGCTTCTTCGATCTTGTCTGCATCGTAGAGCATGACGCCCAGGTACCGGATACGGCCCACGCAGGTTTCCGAACATACAGTCGGGTTGCCCGATTCAATCCGGGGATAGCACAGCGTGCACTTCTCGGATTTACCAGTCGACCAGTTGTAATAAACCTTCTTGTACGGGCAGCCACTGACGCACATCCGCCAGCCCCGGCATTTCTCCTGATCAATCAGAACGATGCCGTCTTCCTCGCGCTTGTAGATTGCGCCGGAAGGGCAGGAGGCTGCGCAGGTCGGATTCAGGCAGTGCTCACACAACCGCGGCAGATACATCATGAAGGTGTTTTCGTACTCGCCGTATATTTCTTTCTGAATACCTTCGAAGTTGTAGTCATCGGATCTCTTCGAGAATTCACCGCCCAGGATTTCATCCCAGTTCGGGCCTTTCTCGATTTTCTCCATCCGCTCGCCGGTGATCTTTGAACGCGGACGTGCGGTAGGGAACGCCTCCATCTCTGGTGCAGACTTCAGGTGGTCGTAGTCGAAATCGAACGGTTCATAATAGTCATCGATCTCGGGCAGGTCGGGGTTGGCGAAAATGTTGGCCAGTATTCGCCATTTCGAACCCTGTTTGGGCTGCAGCTTGCCAGCTTTGGTCCGCTCCCATCCGCCATTCCAGCGTGCCTGGTTTTCCCAGTCTGTTGGATAGCCGAGGCCTGGCTTGGTCTCCACATTGTTGAACCAGGCGTATTCGACGCCGTCGCGACTGGTCCAGACGTTCTTGCAAGTGACGGAGCAGGTGTGACAACCGATGCACTTGTCAAGGTTGAGAACCATACCGATTTGCGCGCGAATTCTCATACCGTGGCCTCCTTTGTTGTCACTTCATTATCGAGCCAATCGACCTTCTGCATCTTCCGGACTATCACGAACTCATCGCGATTCGACCCCACGGTGCCGTAGTAGTTAAAGCCGTAGGATTGCTGTGCGTAGCCACCGATCATGTGAGTAGGTTTCAGCACCGCGCGGGTGACCGAGTTGTGTATCCCACCGCGTTGGCCAGTCTTTTCAGAGCCGGGAGTGTTCACTATCTTTTCCTGCGCGTGGTACATGAAGGTGGTGCCGTCCTTGATCCGTTGTGACACAACGGCCCGGGCGGTTAGAGCGCCATTCACGTTGTACAGCTCCACCCAGTCGTTATCGACGATACCCGCCACCTTTGCATCATTCTCGGAGATCCAGATCACCGGACCTCCACGATTGAGCGTGAGCATCAGCAAGTTGTCGGAATAGGTCGAATGGATCCCCCATTTCTGGTGCGGCGTGATGAAGTTCAGCACTACATGCGGATTGCCGTCGCGTGCCTCGTCGTTGATCTCTTCACCCACAGTTTTCAAGTCTACCGGTGGTCGATAGGACATGAAGCCCTCACCAAAGGCTCGCATCCAGAGGTGATCCTGATAAAGCTGTTGTCGCCCTGTCAGGGTCCGCCACGGGATCAATTCATGCACATTGGTATAACCTGCGTTGTAGCTGACCTTTTCACTTTCGATCCCCGACCATGTAGGACTGGAGATGATCTTGCGTGGCTGTGCGGCGATATCGGCGAAGCGGATCTTGTTGTGATGTTCGCCTTCCGCTAAATGTGCGTGTTCACGACCGGTAGCCTTGCTCAACGCTTCCCAGGCCTTGACAGCGACTTCACCATTGGTCTCTGGCGCCAACATGAGAATGACTTCGCAGGCGTCGATAGCGGTTTCGATCTTCGGTCGACCTGCCGCAGGCCCGTCCATCTGCACACCGTTGAGGGTCGACAGATTGTCGATCTCATCCTGTGTATCCCAGGCGATTCCCTTGCCACCGTTACCGAGCTTGTCCATCAGTGGACCCAGTGAGACAAAGCGATCGTAGATCGCTGTGTAATCTCGCTCTACTGCAATATAAGCAGGTGCGGTCTTGCCGGGTATCAGATCGCACTCGCCTTTTTTCCAGTCTTTTACCTGATCCTGCGCAATTTCTGCTGGGGTGTCATGCAGAATGGGCAGCGCGACGATATCAGTCTCTTTACCGAGAATCTCCGGTGCAACCTCCTGCACCTTCTTAGCGATGGATTTGAAGATATCCCAGTCAGACTTGCTCTCATAGGCCGGGTCCACTGCTGCTTGAAGTGGGTGGATGAAAGGATGCATGTCTGACGTGTTCAAGTCATCTTTTTCATACCAACTGGCTGTCGGTAGCACGATGTCGGAATAGACTGCCGTGGTGCTCATTCGGAAGTCGATGGTCACCAGAAGATCGAGCTTGCCGCGTGCACCTTCTGCGTGCCATCTAGCTTCTCTAGGTAACTGCCGACCTTCTTCGCCAAGATCCTTGCCCAGTACGCCATGGCTTGTGCCAAGAAGGTGCTTCAGGAAGTACTCGTGACCTTTGCCCGACGAACCGAGCAGGTTTGAACGCCAGACAAACAGATTGCGCGGCCAATTCGCCGGATCGTCCGGGTCTTCGCAGGACATCTCCAGATCACCGGATTTCAGTTGTTCGCCAACGTAGACCGGAATCTCCTTGCCAGCCGCCTTGGCCGCCTTGGCTACCTCCAGCGGATTTGTTTTCAGTTGCGGTGCAGAGGGCAACCAACCCATCCTTTCGGCGCGTATGTTGTAGTCGATCAGACTTGCGTCCCAATCGCCTTCAGGTGCAGTCGGTGACAGGATCTCAGACGCTTCCAGTGTCTCGTATCGCCACTGGTCGGTATGTGCATACCAGGCAGAGGTCGAGTTCATGTGGCGCGGAGGTCGGTTCCAGTCAAGCGCGAAGGCCAGTGGCTGCCAACCGGTTTGCGGGCGCAGCTTTTCCTGTCCAACATAGTGAGCCCAGCCACCGCCGGATTGCCCGACACAGCCGCACATCACCAGCATGTTGATGACACCGCGATAATTCATGTCCATGTGGAACCAGTGATTCATCGCGGCCCCGATGATGATCATCGATTTGCCGTTTGTGCGCTCGGCATTGTCAGCGAATTCGCGGGCCACGTGGATGATCTTGTCGGCAGGAACACCTGTAATCTTTTCTGCCCAAGCGGGTGTACCTGGCATGTCGTTCGCGAAGTCGGATGTCACCCAGTCGCCACCCAGTCCGCGGTCAAGGCCGTAGTTTGCGCAGAACAGATCGAATACCGTTGCCACGGCGATTTCACCCTTCGCTGTCTGAGCTTTTTTTATCGGTATATTGCGGGTTAGCACGCTGGGGTGATCCGCATCTGTCTGGAACTGACCTATCGCCTCGCCGCCGAAGTACGGAAAGTCCACGCCGACCACATCATCATGAAATTCTTCTAGAACCAGTGATATTTTCAGCTTGACGTCCGTCTCTTTGGCGCGTTGTTCCAGATTCCATTCACCATCCTCACCCCAGCGATATCCGATAGAGCCGTTCGGCGCAACAAAGCTGTTTGAGGTCTCGTCAAAGGCTACGGTCTTCCACTCCGGGTTGTTGTCTTCAGCCAGTTTGCCGTCCAGATCATCAGCACGCAGGAAACGCCCCGGAACAAATCGGCCGTTCTTTTCATCCAGCTTCACCAGCATCGGGAAGTCAGAGTACTTGCGCGTATAGTCGGCGAAATACTCAGTCTGACGGTCCAAATGAAATTCACGGAGGATAACGTGTCCAAAGGCCATGGCAAGGGCTGCATCTGTGCCCTGTTTTGCATTCAGCCAGACGTCCCCGAATTTGGCAGCCTCTGAATAATCCGGGCAGATGACAGCGGATTTGGTGCCCTTGTACCGGGCTTCTGTGTAAAAGTGCGCATCCGGCGTCCGCGTCTGTGGAACGTTTGAGCCCCATAGCAGCAGATAGCCGGAGTTGTACCAATCGGCACTCTCTGGCACATCTGTCTGTTCGCCCCATGTCATTGGCGAAGCCGGTGGCAGATCGCAGTACCAATCGTAGAAACTCATGCATACGCCGCCAAGAAGGCTTAGATAGCGTGAACCTGCGGCATAAGAGACCATCGACATTGCCGGGATCGGAGAAAAGCCAAATACGCGATCGGGGCCGTAGGTCTTTGTCGTGTAGGCGTTGGAGGCAGCAATGATCTCTGTTGACTCATCCCAGGTCGCGCGGACGAATCCGCCTTTGCCCCTTGTCTCAACATACGATGCACGCAAGATCGGATCGTTCTGCAGTTTGGTCCATGCTTCAATAGGCGACAGTGTTTCGCGCATCTTGCGCCAGATTTTCATCAGCTTGCCGCGCACCAGAGGATTCTTGACTCGGTTGGCGGAATAGAGATACCAACTGTATGAAGCACCCCGCGCACATCCGCGCGGTTCGTGATTAGGCAGATCGGGGCGCGTGCGTGGATAATCGGTTTGCTGGGTTTCCCAGGTCACGATCCCTGATTTCACGTAGATTTTCCAGGAGCACGAACCGGTGCAATTCACACCATGTGTTGAACGAACAATCTTGTCATGGCGCCAGCGGTTGCGGTAGGTGTCTTCCCAGTCGCGGTTTTCGCGCGTAACTTGACCATGACCGTTGGCGAACTTTTCAAGTTCCTTGGGTTCAAGGAAGTTCAATCTATCAAGCAAGTGGCTCATTTTTTTTTGCTCCAGTTGTTTTGAGTCCCGTCCCGGTGCGGCGCCGGGACGGGCAGTGCTCTACTCAAGGATTCTTGACGTAGGCGTTCGGCCGCAGGTAGAACCACCAGTTGATCGCGATGCACACCGTGTAGAAGATGGCAAATCCGTATAGCGCGTATTCCGGAGTACCCGCGCCAAGCTGCTCACCAAACACCTTGGGGATGATGAAGGCCCCGTAAGCGGCGACCGCAGCTGTCCAGCCAAGCGCCGGTCCGGCCTGTTCTTTATTGAAAACCACTGCGATTGTGCGGAAAGTCGAACCGTTGCCGATGCCAGTTGCGGCAAACAAGATCAGGAACAAACCCAGGAACGGGTAGAAGTACTGTTCCGGTGTTGCCGAGGCGTAAGCTTGTTGGATGAAGTAGGCAACACCGATGGCTGAGCCCACCATGACGATCGAAATCCACTGAGTGACACGAGCGCCGCCCAGTTTGTCCGCCATGATGCCGCCGATCGGTCTGATCAATGCACCGATGAATGGCCCCATCCACGCAAACATCAGAGCAGACGGGCCGTTGGGGTTTACAATATCGTGGGTCATGAGGCCATCAACCTCGACGTGACTGAAGCCGAACACGACCTTGATGGTCAGTGCCAGAGCTGCGGAATACCCGATGAATGATCCGAAGGTCATCGTGTAGATCACCGTCATTGCCCAGGTGTGCTTGTTGCCGAAGATTTGATATTGGCGGCTCAGGTTCTGGCCGACGGCACCGGGAATCATTTTCAGACCCAAGACGGTTAATGCGATGACAATGGGAAGCACGATCCATTTGGACAGACCGATGCCAGCGGTCGGCAAACCTGCCTCTGTCGCCGGCAGCAGTAACCAGAGACCAAAGGCCGCCGTGGCGAAGCCGATCAACAACATCCCTGTAATGGTGGCAAATGCGCCCAGCGGACCAGGAATATTGGGTGAAACATGATCGTCACGGATGTTGTTCATTCCGAGCCATCCGATGACGGTCAATGGAATCAGGAAGAGCAGCCAGATCAGACCCGCGTTTTGGATGTAGGTCTCTGTTCCTGCTGGAATCTTTCCAATCAGAGTGCCGGAGGTGTTGATCAGTGTGCGGCTGGTGCCACCGAACATGCCCATGGTCATCGCCAATGGAATAAGGATCTGCATGGTGGTCACACCGAAGTTGCCCAGACCGGCGTTCATGCCCAATGCAAAGCCCTGCACCTTTTTAGGGAAGAAGAAGCTGATGTTGGACATTGAGGACGAGAAATTGCCGCCACCGATACCTGACAGAAACGCCAGGATCTGGAAGTACCACAGAGGCGTGTTCGGGTCCTGTAGCGCCATACCTGCACCAGCAGCCGGAATGATCAATAGCGCGGTAGTGAACACTATGGTGTTCCGCCCACCGGCAATTCTGATGAAGAAGGTTGACGGAATACGTAATGTTGCACCTGTCAGACCGGCAATCGCACCGAGGGTAAAAAGGTCAGATTTCGGAAATTCAAAACCCAGATTGAGCATCTGAACAGTGATAATGCCCCAGTAAAGCCAGACGGCGAAGCCGCACAGTAGACTGGGGATCGATATCCACAAATTGCGGGTAGCAATCGATTTGCCGATAGAAGACCAGTATTGGTCGTCCTCGATGTTCCAGTTTCTCAGGTCCTTTGCCATTTGTTCTCTCCAGAGACTTTGATGAGATTTGAGTGGCCCGCAGATGGACCACCCGTTGACACGTTCTTACTGCGCAGGCTGCCTACCATTCTTATTGGCAATCGCTACAAGGCCTTCTTCCAGTGCGGCGTTCGCCTTGGTTGCACGAGCGCGCAGCGTGTCGATATTGGCGGCCGCGAAATTCGCTCGCTCTTCGTCTTCCTGTTTCGTCGTGAAGCGAACAAGGAAGGCCAGGAAAGAGGCACAGGTGACCACAATTCCCAGGATGAAGAAGGCCTCGGACCAGTCGATCACGTTCTTGAACAGAAATCCGGCCAGTACCGCACCTGCATTTCCGCCTGCGCCTACGACACCGGCAACTGCTCCCAATGCTTTCTTGTTGATGAATGGCACGACCGAGTAGGTGGCCCCTTCTGCCATCTGAGTGAACAGTGAGAACACGATCAACGCAGGCAGGGCCAGGAACAGCACCGGCATCTGACTGAAGACCATCAGTGCGCAACCTTCAAAGAACAGACAGATGAAAAGCCAGAACGCCCGGCCGCGCAAACCCCACAAAGATCCGAAGTTGTCACCGAACAAACCGCCCAGAGTGCGGGCAAATATGTTCATCAGACCGAAAGAGGCGGCAACAAAACCCGCAGTGACCAGCGTCAGGTCAAAATAGTCCATGAAATAGAGCGCGGCGACGTTGTTCACTGTCAACTCGATGCCAAAGCAGGCTCCGTATATAACAAACAGAACCCAGACTCGGGGGTCCTTCGTTGCTTGCAGGTAGTTCCCGGTTACCTTCGTTTTTTCTTCCATTTTGCCTTGTGCGCGAAGGTCGTCGAAATTTCCATCTGGCGCATCCTGGGTCAGGAAGTAATAGGCGATTCCGGTAAGAAAAATTATCACGCCAACGACGACCATCGATAGACGCCAGCCAATCGCTTCCGAGAATCCGAAGCCAACGACGAAAACCGAAAATAGAAGCGGCATGACAAACTGTGTGACACCGCCACCAAGGTTGCCCCAGCCTGCGGACGTCGCATTTGCCTGCCCTACCACGTTTGGCGCGAACATGACAGAGGTGTGGTACTGGGTAATGACAAACGAGGCACCAATGCAGCCGATCAGTACACGGAACAGCAGGAATGTCTCGAACGTCTGAGCCAATCCAATACCCATCACCGGCAGAGATCCCAGAATCAACAGCCATGTATAGGATTTTCGTGGCCCGATGCGGTCACACAGCCATCCAATGAACAGACGTGCAAAGATTGTCATGGAGACCGAACCGATGATCGCCCAACCGATCTGATCGGGTGTCAGTTGCAATTCATCTCGCACGACGCTCATCAAGGGAGCGATGCCAAACCATGCAAAGAAACAGGAGAAGAATGCGAACCACGTCATGTGGAACGTTCTGATCTGCACCATCTTCACGTTAAAGAAGTTCGACCACAAACTAGTGGCCTTGTTTTGTAGCTCCATTTGCTTTCCCTCAGTTCTGCAAGCAATCTCATCGTGGTTTGCCATGCCGTGAAACCATTAGCGGAGATCAAGGAAAAATCGCCCTTGACAAAAGTCAAGTAACACCCTAATATTCTGAAAAATAAGTGGTTTAGCCAAATATGTTTGCTAGAGACCAATGAGTGGTCAACACAAGACTAAGCACAGCGCATTCCGATGCTTGATGTTTGTCAATTCAATGTTTGATGGTCTGTTGGGTCGTGTTCTGCGATTGCTCTGGTAGATGCTCGAGTCCTCCTATCCGGACATCCGGTCGCTGCATCTGTTTTCGGAGATGGCAGATGAAAACTTTGTCTCACTCATGCGAGGGGCCTATGTGCAGGTCTTCCCACCACTGATTGAGTTGATAAGAGAGGGGGATCCCAGCGATTTTCTGCATGTCATCACGGCAGGCTCCGTTGACCTGTTCTGTCAGTGGAACGGCCGTGAGACGACCATGGCTACCGTGCGTCCCATCTCCACCTTCATCCTGGCGGCAAGTGTCCGAAGCGCTCCTAATTTGATGTCGGCGCGTACGCTGGAAAAGTGCAGAATTGTGCTGATTCCCAGTCAGGATGTGCTGGCCGCGTTCGATGCAGACAATGCGTTTGCGCGCGCGATCGTCACAGAGCTTGCGCAGTGCTATCGGACTGTCATCAAGTCCAAGAAAGACCTGAAGTTGCGAACCTCGCTCGAGCGTTTGGCAAATTATCTGTTGCGCGAACAGCAACGTGTGGGAGGTGACAAAGGTTTCGAACTGTCTTATCAAAAACGCCGACTGGCATCGTTTTTGGGTATGACGCCAGAGAATCTGAGCCGTGCATTCAGAGCCCTGCAAGCCTATGGCGTATCAGTGGTTGGCACTCGCGTCGTCATCAGCGATCAGGACAAGCTGGAGCGATTTGCAAAACCCAATCCGTTAATCGACGATTTTTCAACCTAAGGACAGAACAATGACCAATGCCATGACTGGTGCTGCCGCTGACCTCGCTGACGAACACCCCGAAATCTGGCAGGCCTATTCGGCTCTAGGCAAGGCGACCGCAGAGTGCGGTCCATTGTCCGACCAGGAGAAACGGCTTGTGAAGTTGGCTCTTGCTATTGGTGCGGGTTCCGAAGGAGCGGTGCATTCCCATACCCGTCGTGCAAAAAATGAGGGGATTGCGGATGATGCGCTCGTACAAGTCGCCATGCTCGCTATCGGTCCGCTTGGTCTGCCGCGCGCGGTAGCCGCAAAAACCTGGATCGAGGAAATCGATGGCTCCTAGCGCAACCGGCTCCTAGCACAACTGTGTAAATACCCTGTTCGTGTTGGAGGCTGGCAAAACGACGGCGGCATGGTCGTGCCATCAGAATATCTAGAGATCGTGATCACACAACGCCACTAGGCGATGATCTGGAAACTTGACGAGAGCGACATCCGCCAGGCTGAATGGCTGTCGTACTCGACGAGCGACGACGCTGTGTGCAAGTGATTCCGGGTCGAGAGCAGGAAAATTGCCTGTTCGCTTTCGGCGTATAGTCAATTCGCTTGGCCGCAAGACATATGTCTCGACAACCCGCATGAAGCCGGGGCTTGCCTGTGAAAAAGTGGAAGACGGCAGTCGATTCGACGTGGACATGCCCGGAAAAAGTGGGTGGACGAGGCTCAGCTTCGACACCCGGCATGCTTGGGCGAGCGGCGCTGGGTAGTTGTCTTGCGATCGGGTACACCCTATGGACATCCAGATTGGAAGTGCCGTTGACAGGACTGCAACTGGAAGTTCGCGCAGACAATTGCATGCGGCCGATCGACAGCCACCGTCAGGTTCGCATTGTCGCGGCTGACGATGCTTGAACAATAATGCTTGTGGCGCCGTGTTCCTGCCTGTGTCGCGCTTTCGGCTTCGTTTTTCCTGGCAGGCGAGGTCCCGTCCCGACCGCCCACGACGTATCCACTGCCTGAACCGACACAGTCTTTCATTTCGATCGATGCGGTACAGGGCGTCGCTGTAGACGAGCGTCATGTCTACGCGCTCAGCGGGCGAAACGTCAGTCGTCATGACAAGTGGAGCGGGATGGCGTTGACCCGCTCGGCACCGTCCAAGGGTGATGACGGTATCGTGCACCTCAACGGCGGCGTCATACACGACGGCAGGCTGTTCGCGGCGCATTCTGACTGGTCAACCTTACCGACGAGGAGCTAGGTCGAAGTCTGGAATACGGATACGCTCGAGCGAGTGCGCACACACTCCTTCGGAACTCGACGTGGTGCGTTCACCTGGCTGAATCGCCACGCGGGCTACTGGTGGGGTGCCTTCACCGACTACGGGCAACTGGCAAGGGAGCATCCGCTCGAGCAGACCTTGCGAGACTTCGCCGAAACGCAGCTGGTCAAGATGTCGGATGATTTCGCTATTTCACGTACGTGGATGTACCCGATTGCGCTCCTTCAGCGATTTGCACCGATGAGTAGCTCGGGAGGTTCCTGGGGGCCAGATTCTCGCCTCTACCAGATTCTCGCCTCTACTTGACAGGGCACGACCAAAGTGAAGCCTACATAGTGCTTTGCCATCCACTGCTCACGAACCCGTCTGGGTCGAGACAGTCGATTTACCGAAGATCGAAGGCCAGGGAATAGCCTGGGACAGAAGCGTCGAGCCATCCGTGCTCTATGGCGTGAACCGTTCGCGAAGAAAGATTGTAGTAGCGCAATAGGCCTCGAATGATGATCGTCTGGCGCGACCTCGGTCATGACGGCACACGAGCCTCACCGGCGGCACACCCCGGGGCAATCGTTTCGACGTAGGT
>Ga0209186_1000754_pt1 | contig 25119 bp, 30 predicted proteins | sample SidtaG_FD_187426 | JGI IMG/M metagenome (GOLD analysis project Ga0209186, IMG submission 187426) | Marine algal microbial communities from Sidmouth, United Kingdom - Sidmouth_Male2 metaG (SPAdes) (version 2) | ecosystem: Host-associated > Algae > Red algae > Unclassified | place: Sidmouth...
GCAGACATGACACTGCTAACGCGGGGGGGCCCACCCGGCGCCGCGCCCGACCACCCCCGCCGCTCATGGGCGGGGGTGGGGTTCCCCCCCCCCGGCGCCGGCGCCACCGCCGCCGCCGCCGCCGCCGCCGCCGCGCCGCGCGGGGCGGCCACGCGGCCGGGCGCGCGCGGGCGGACCGCCGGTGCGCCCACGCGCCATACGGTACAGGCAGCGGCGCCGCGGATCCCCCATGCAAGAAGAGCCGCCGCCGTGGCGGCGGTGGGTGGGCGCGCACCAGCCGACCGCCCGCGCCGGGCGGGGCGCCGCGCGGCGGCGAGCCGCGCCGCGCGGCGGCGCGTGGGGTGGGGCCACCGCCGCGGACCCGCCGCGGAGGCTTGTGCCGGCCGCCGGCGACGAGCGGGCTCACCCGCCAACGACCGCGCCGGCCGCCGCGGCGCCGCCACCCATGGTCGACGGGGAGGCTGGGGGCGGCAGCGGCGAGGTGCGGGGGGGGGAGGGGGGCGGACCCACGGGCGCGCTCGCCATCGACCCCCGAGGCCGCGCGCGGTGAGGCGCGGTGAAGACGCGGTGGGGTGGGCTCAGGGGTGAGAGGGGATGGGAGGGGATGGCGGGCGAGCCGCTTGATTCGCATTACAGATGTTGGCGAAGGAGATCCGACCATTGGGTAGTCAAACTGCCAACTGAAAGCGCGTTTGCGAAAATGCCCTGAGCTTGTGAACAATCAAGCTGGTGTTCGCTTCAGCAACGAGCAGCACACGCTGTGCATGCGGAACGGGTGCTCGGACCACAGGGGGCGTAGACGGCCGGGACAAGCGGCCACCTACACCCACGCCGGGGTTCGACCACGCCACAATGGAGCCTCCTGCTCCCCCATCCACTCCTTTGCGACGTACTCTGCAGGGCAGCCACCATGGGAGCCCACAGCAAGATCTCGGGCGGGCGCCCGACGGGTCGCCGCCGTACAGATGCGCGCCACGGGGGCGGCGGCGAGCCACGTGGCGGCCACGCCGTCCTCGCCGAGCGCCGAGCGGAGGTGGTCCACAAGCCGCCCCCAGGCGGCCGCCACCGCCAGCGACAACGCATCGACCGTAAGCGACGCCGCCGACGGCGCGCGTGACGGGTGCGCCGGGTGTAACCCCGCAGCAGACGAGAGGGCCACCCCGGGGGGCGTGGAAGACCGGGATGCTGCCGGCCCCACCGGGCGGGCACGAGACAATCCCCGCGGCCGAGAGGAGGCCGTGCTGGCAAAGGGCGTCCAGGGTGGCGTCGGCCTTGTAGGCCGAACATGGTTTTCGCGTGTGAGCACCGCTGCCACCATTGGGCGGGGGCCCATCAACAGAAAGAATGTGGATGCAAGCGAAGCCGACTCACGGGCAGTCAATGCACTCCTGACGTCGTGCCATGACCATCTCTATGCAGCGTGACTCCAAAACAAGCCACCGTGTCCAAATTCCAAGTCCGTGGCAGCTGTGCAGATGGCGCTCCATCATGGAGCGCCACGATGACGAGGTTGTCTCTCTTGTGTGTTGTTTGTCCTGGTGGATGTCACAGATCTTGCAGACGAAGCGGGACCGACGTCAGCAGCCGCCGAGCCTATCCCGGCAGCCGTGCCGCTTCACCAAGCATTTGCGCTGGCGCTTGGAATCTGCATGGCAGTCGGGCGTCGCGCTGGTGCCGTCTAGATGGCGGCATCTCTTGATGCTGAGGTTTCTCGTCATCGACCGTCGTACACCTTCGCAGCAAAGTGGGATAGCTGACACGGATCTGTGAGGGTGTGGTTTGCACTCGCTGTACGTCAGTATGGCGCTCCATGATGGAGATGGAGGCCCCCCCGCGCAGCTGTCACGGTATGGAATGCTGACAAGGTGGCTATTTCTGGAGTCACGATGCATAGGCATGGTCGTGTCACGACGCCGGGATTGCGCGTGAGCCGGATTCGCTGGGGTCCACGCTGGATGCCATGTTGTTCCTTCCACGATTTGATGGGCTCTCACCCATTGGTTGCAGTCTTTTTCACACGCGTGCATAGTACGGTACGCCTTGTTGGATCGGTGGCGTCTCCGCGTGAGGCTGCTGACTAGGTGGCCGCCCGCGAGGAGCGGATGACGAGGCGGCCGCTCAGTGACCAAAGGGGGGCCGCCAGGCCAGGAGCCGCGGTGCCCGTGCGCTGGCGACGGCGGAGGCGTCAGCCTCGGCCAGGTGTGGAAAGTGGTGCTAGGCGGCGGCAACAGCCCTATGGAGGGCGGCGCGGGAAGTGAATCTATGCGGCGGCAAAGGCATTTTGGAGGGTGGTGCGGGCAGTGGTGCCAGGCGGTGGCAAGAGCCCTATGGAGGGCCGTGCGCTTGGGCACACGGCGAGCAGTGCGGGGGGCATCACGTCGGGCTGGAATACGGACATAAAAGGCGCTCGTCAAGCCGACAAAGGGCTCAACCGGTCCCGTTCCCCATCCACACTCATCGTCCACCACCGCCTGTTTACTCCCCAGTGCAGCCAACTCCTCGCTGCAGCCACTCCGCGTGCCTTCCACTCTCCCCCCTCTCCCTCCCTTGCCTCCATCGCCCCACCCTTGGTTGCGCACTTCTCCCGTGCGTCGTACAATGGGGCCGACCCTGCTGCGCCGCTCGGTGCTTCTCCTGTTGGTGGCGTCGGCTATGGTGCTGGCGGTGGCGTCCACCACCGCCGCCACCCCCGCCCCTGACGCGTCGATTGCGGAGACCGTGCATGACGCGCCGCCGTCGGCGGCCGTCCACCAAATACTAATCGGCCCGCCCCACCCACCACCGCTTGACATCCATTCTATCATTAACGCGGTCCACGAGACGCGCGGTGATTTCGTCAAGTCGTTGGCGGACAAGACTGCCAACCTCAAGCTGAACAACGGGCGCCGCGTGATCGACTATTACAACGTCATGGTGTTCAACCGCCAACAGCAGTATAGCCACAGCCTCAAGAAGGAGGTAATGTACCGCGAAGTCAAGTACCACGGCATCCCGTATGGGGTGTGGGTGTTTGAGTCGGGCTGGTTCCGCAACGACGGCGATGGTGGGTTCATCAACTGGGCATTCCGCGGCTCGTGGACACGCAGCGGCAGGGACAACAAGCACGTCACTTTCCGCAAGCGCTACTGAGGGGGTAGCGAGAACGTCACATCGTTGTGGCGTTGGTATAAAGAGAGCTGCGTCGCGTGCGCGGCCTCTGTTTGCTAGTGTTCTTTGTTGTAGTGTTGTCCAGTCGAAGAACTCGGCTGTATTCATACGAATAGCAAACCCTTACCTTTGTGTGGACTTGGTCAAGAGCAACAAGAACACGGAGGGCGTGCGCGTCCGTGGTGCGCCCATGGGCGCACCTCCGTCGGCGTGCCGGCTTCCCCGCACATGCGCGCCCCCACCGTCACTGCACTTTGAGCCCGGGGAGCAGTCTCATCGGTCACCCACAGTCGCCGTGCCGTGGGATGCGCATGGCGCGGAACCGTGCATCGGCTATGGTCTGTCGGCGACGGTGCTGGCCGTCGTGATTTCGCGACGACCGTATTGGTTTCATCGCAATTCCAACATGCGCGGATGGGCGCGTCCACACCATGGTGAGTGCAATCCACCACGCGTCCTTTCGATGGAGGAGCGGGTACGTCTGTCCCTATCGCGATGGTGACAGACGTACCCTGCGATCGCCGGGCACACTTCATTCCACAACACCTGTCCCCTGCGTGTGGCATGCTAGACTTTCCGGGGAAGCCAAAAAGAAAACCCATGCTCTCTGCACCCTGCCCCTCAATGGCAGCTTCCTCTTCCAGCGTAGGCACCCATGGGTCTCACGGACGCCAAGTCCCTCAGATGTCAGTTGCCTTCTCTGAGGCTCTACTCCTGTTCACATGGTCATTGATCATGTACCAGGAGCACCTGCATCTCAATATCATTGAACATTTTCTTTCTTTCATCCAGCCGAGTAACTCGGGTGTGTGTACGAATGGCAGAAACTCACCTGTCCAGCCGAGGACCTCGCCCGTACTCGTGTAAAAGAGGGCGCAAGAGGAAACGAACAGCCTCGGCGCTTGCCACCTCAGAAAGTTGGTCACAGGAATATTAGAGCAAACCCAACAACATCGATTATCGTAAAAATATGGACCACGTGTCCCCACGTGTCTAACGTGGCACCATATGCGGAAACCAGCACCACCGACAACGTCCCGTATGCAGAATTTCCGCAAACGCGCCAGAAACGATTTACAGCGGACAGATAAGTCCAACCGGAGAACCCGCGGGTGAGTTCGGAAGCAGTCGCGAATCACGGGTCGGCTTCCGCATAGAAGCCAGATATGTGGACGCCAGAGGCCGATTACCGACTGTTCCGAACTGGGCCGGCCTGTTTTAGACGAAATGGAGCGCTGTCAGTGGCTCAGGAGGGCACCGAGACGATCGTGAGGGCAGCTCCACCAACGTGCGTTTCCAAAGCTAGATTCGCCTAGAAAAGGTGACACGTGAACGCATCTGATTGGGTCCGCAAGGGTGTCCCCAGATGGTGAATGGAGTTATGTGGAGCGGGGGCTACGGTACGCGTGAACTCTCGAAGTTGATGGGGAATAGCCGTCGGAATGCGGACAGCATTGGTAGAGGAAGCCATTCACAATCTGTTCGCATTTCTCGAGGTGATGGGCCATCTCTTGTCAATATTGAAGTCCGCGCAAATTCCGCCGCGATCGACGCGCAAACAGGCAGCGATCATCATGAAATCGGGGACATGCTGCAGGTTTAAACAGGCAATTTGCCCGCACTACGCGATCATGGGGGCGATCGTTGCGCCACGACTCGGGCCACCACGTGCCATTTGTGGTGCAACCGGGGCGCGGACGGAGGGGATCCGACAGCTCCGGGATTTCTGTGGTCAGAATGCCATGACGACGGGATCTCGAGGCCTGACTCGTGCCGTCACCCGTCACGAGCGGGGCTCTGTGCGCCGAGAGACACCGGCGCCGGTTGAGGGGGAGTGGTCGACGCAACATCTGGGGGATTGGTAGGCAGTGTGAAGCGGGAAACTGCAGCAGCCTCCCTGCGGCCAGTGTCGTGGCCGATCACGCGCCTATTACTGCCGCTGGGCCGCCTTTGTGGGTGGCCTCCGTGCACGTCTGGCGGCAGCTGTACGGCCTCCGATGCGACGCTTCGCGAGCCTGTGGCGGACGCCGCCGCGGCCGACTTGGCGACGCTGTCGCGTCGTGTTGCGCTCGGTGGGAGGCCGTGGAAGCGGAGCGGCCGCGGCGCGCTGCGCGTCGCTTTTTCGTGCTGCGCGGTGCCGACGTGCGCGCGGGATCGTGCGCGTCGGCGGTACACGACGTGCGCGTGACTATGTCGTCATCGACGTCGCCGACGGGGTCGGACTGGCAATCGACTGACCCGTCGAGCACCTCGTCTTGCGGGACCGGGTCCCAGCCGTCAGACGGGGAGTGGGAGATTGTCTTCCTCGTGAGGGACGCGGCGGTCGCCGCCGCGGCTGACTTGAGCGACGAGCAGGCGACGGGCGCCTTGGCGGCCGCCGATTCTGCCTCGCGAAAGCGCGGGCGACGTCGGAAGGAGGAGAAGGTCGCTGCTGACCCTAGCGACGTCGGGGCGGCCGCTTCGTGGGCCGCCAAGAAATCTGCCGCGCGTGAGCGGCGCCGGCGGCGCCGGCGCAAGTCCGCGGCCGCGCCATGCGACGCGCCGCAGCGGCAGGCGCCAGCGGCCGCGGCGGAGACAACGTCGAAGACGTCTTATGACGTCGGCGACATCGCGCGGCCCTTCCTCACGATCGGTTGGGCGGAGGCTTGTTCGCTGCTGTATCCCAGTGGTACCGGGGTTCTTACAGGGGTTGCGGGGGAAGCTCTTGGAACGGGCTTTCTGCCGCCCGTGCCCACTGCCACTCCCCTCCACATGAAGAGTAGCAAACGCTAGCACTGTGTATGGTTTTCTATAGATGCCTTTTGCAGCTTTTGTACTGTCTAGTTCGTTGCATCTGCCACGATGAGCGATGTTTTTTTTGTAGCACCCCAACGCCCCAAAGTCCGACAGACCGCACCCCACAGCCGTCGTGCGCCCGCGCAGCGTGGACATAGTCAGGATACCAACAGCGTAAGCCGTCAGCGGCCGGCCGCCGACCAGGCTGCTCGTGGAAGGGTGACGGGAGGCTCTTACGCGGCGGCGAAGGGCGCGCTGGCCGGCGCCACCGCGAGCGCGTCGCACTCGGGCGGCAAGGCGCCGCGCCAAAGACGTACTGGCGCCCCCCCGCCACCGCTGTGTGCGCGTGTCGCAAAGGGGCCGCTAATGCTCCGATGAAGCGGTCGCCCACCCGCCATTGCTCTAGTCGAAGAGGGCAGGGCGGCTGTGGCGTGGCGGTGAGGAGCGCGCTCGCTGACGCCGCCGCGGGCGCGCCGCCCCACACTTCCACTTCCAGCACCCCGCCGCCGGTGTGCGCCCGCGCCGCGAGGCGGCCGTAGACGCGTGAGCGCTTACAGGCGCGGCCGAGGTCGCGGCGCACTCAGGCGGAAGGGTGCCGCCCAGAACGCCGCCTGGCGGCACCTCGCAGCCGTTGTGCACACGCACTGCGAGGTGACCGCAACTGTGGCGACGGCGGCAGCCGTCATAAGCCGCCCTTCCGAGACGCCTCTATCGGTCGGGGGCTGAGCGGCTCTGCCCCGGCGGCGTGGGGCGCGCTGGCGGCCGCCGCCGCGGGCGCGGCGCAGTCAGGCGGCGGGGGGGCGCTCCGAAGACCGAATGGCGGAGCCTCGCAGTCTGTGTGCGCGCGCGCCGTGTGGCGGCCGCAAATGCGGCGCTGGGGCCAGCCGCCATCACCCGCCCGCACGCCATGCCAATTCGCAATGGGGTCAAACGGGCTGTGGTGTGGCTGGAAGTTTCGCCCTGGCCGGCGCTGCCTCAGGTGCTGCGCACTGCGGCGGTGGGCGCACTGAGGCGGCGCGGAGACGCCGAGAACGTCGCCTGGCGGCTCCCCCGCTGGATTTATGCACGCACGCCGTGTGGTGCCGACAGACACCCGAGCGTGTGATCTGGGATGCGCCGCCGTGCGTGGCCGGCGCAGCCCTGCGTGGGCCGCACTGAGGCGGCGGGGCGCCGCCCCAAAGGCCGACTGGCGGCGCCCCGCAGCCGGTGTGCGTGCGCGCCGCGTGGCGACCGCCAGTGCGGCGCTGTTGCCAGCCGCCGTCACCCACGCGCCCGCCGCGCCTCTTCTAAAGAGGGGCTGTGGGGGTGTGGCGCGGTGGTGAGAGGCGCGGTGGCCGGCGCCGCCGTGTGTAGGGCGCACTGAGGCGGCGGGGCGCCGCCCCAAAGGCCGACTGGCGGCGCCGCGCAGCCGATATGCGTGCGCGCCACGTTGCGCCCGCCAATGCGGCGCCGTCACCAGCCGCCAGAATCCACACGCCCGCCACGCCTCATCTCAAGAGGGGCTGTCGGCGTGTGGCGCGGCGGTGAGGGGCGCGGTGGCCGGCGCCGCCGTGCGTGGGGCGCACTGAGGCGGCGGGGCGCAGCCCCAAAGGCCTACTGGCGGCGCCCCGCAGCCAGCGTGCGTGCGCGCCGCGTGGCGCCCGCCAGTGTGGCGCCGTCAACAGCCGCCAGAATCCACGCGCCCGCCACGCCTCATCTCAAGAGGGGCTGTGGGGGTGTGGCGCGGCGGTGAGGTGCGCGGTGGCAGCACGGATGCGTATGAAGCGACCACCGGTCTGCCACGCCTCTGAGACGGAGACACGCTGCGATCCTTCGGCGCGTTCCCGGTGCGACTGTACCGTCTTCGAGGCGCGGGCGGGAGCCGGCGGCGGCTCACAGTTATATGACGAATGAATGATCTGATTAATGTTGTCAACAGGCGAGAATGCGCCGCCCACAGTCTCGCGAGAGGGTGGCTGACGAAGTCATTGTCACAGTCCATGAATCAGAAGAAGGCAGATCTTCGTTCGGGTTGAGATTTTACCAAGTCACAGTGAATGTGATTGGTCGGAACCTCAGATAGCGATACGTATGTGCCTGCGGCCAACACTTCGGCGGGCCAAGGGGACCGCCACGTGGGTGGGCCTGACCGCATCGTGTGGCCCAGTGTACTCGGGAGGGGGGTGTCAACGTCGGAGGACGGACCCTCCGACATTGCCACCAACGGCGGGGCATGCGACCACACATGAGGCCCGCCGCCGACCATTTTTGCTGACGCTGCGAGAGGTTGCTCGAAATGGGGGCCGTTTTCGCCGGGTCTGGGCGCCGCCCAGCTGTATGCCAGCCGCGGCACGCTCCACCGTGCGGCGTTTGAGCTGGAGTTGATTGCGCCTCATACCGCGCTCGCGGCGACGCCTGTCCTGGGCCCGTGCAACACGTACGAGCTTCACCGAACCCCTCCCCCGCGCCCCTTTCTTCCGTTTGTTTGCGGATCAGTTGCGGATGTCTCGATACTGGCCACAACCGACGGCGCAGTCACTACCGACGGGTTCGCTGTCGTCGTTTGCGCGCACGGTAGAGCGTGCGCTCCTCTCTTTTCGATCTCTCACCTTTTCTGCCCCACCACACGGCGATGGACTGTCCGCCACCTCCACCGCCTCCCCCCCCCCGCCGACCGGGGGGGCACTGGTGCTTCGGCCCGGATCCTCGCCATAAAACCAAGACCCAAAGCCGTCGAGGACTGAGGCAGCTGTGCACGATGTGTCGACGGGCCCAGGACATCGGACCGTCCCACCCTCTTTGCCCTCCCGAGTTCCGGTGCCCGTGGGCGGCGCGGCCGCGCGACTACCGCTTGTCGTCCTCGGCGCGCGGCCGCTGTCGGAGCTCACAAGCAGCAAGGGCTCCAAGGGCGGCGCGGCCACCACCGTCGTTGACGCGTCCGACCACGCCGCCGCCGCCTGTGGTGGGGCCACAGCCGTCGCCATGGCCGGCGGGGGTGCCCCCAGCTCCTTCCCCATCTGGGCTGCCGACATCTTCGGGTCCCGACACCGGCCGTAGCACGTCTCCGTGGGGACGCTCTATGCCCTTGATTGGAGAGCCGACCATTCAGCTTGGCGGCCTGGCTGGAGGGCCACCCCGCACTCTGCAAGTGCGCGCCGGACCCGTGCTTCACTACGTGCCCTGGGCCGTACTCTACACCCCCGAGCCGCCGCGGGAGGGCGAGGAAGAGGAGGAATGGCGGGAAGGGGGCGAACAGCAGCAGCCCGACGACCAGAACGGCCCGGAGAACGGCTCGCGCGGACCAACACTGCCGGGGACCCCATCGTCCGCCGCCCAGTAGGCTCGGCGGCACGTGGACAGCATCCGGCGGCCGCGGTTGCGGCGGCGACCGCCTCATCCCCGGCGGCTGCCCGTGCGGCCAGTGGCGACCTCGAGGCGGCGGCGCGATCGGCGGCCGCTGGCCGTGACGCTACTCGAGGCGCCACTCGTGACGGTGCTACAGGCCCCGCGGCCGCCGCAAGTGACTCGACGGCGGCCGCTTCAGCGGCCGCCGCTCGTGCAGCCGCTCCTGCAACTGCGGCTGGCAACTCAGACAACGACGCATCGCGCCGCGACGACGAGCAGGGGACGGCGGCGGTGGAGGCCGCGACGGGGGACGACGCCAACCGTCAGGCTGCCGCCGCTTCCGCCGCCGGCGTCGCCGGACCCGTGCCCAAGAAGGGCGGACGTGGCGTTGCGTGGATCCCGGAGGAGGCGCTGTGCGCGGCCAAGGGGTGGGGCAAGACGACTGTTGATCCCATCCATGGGACGCGACAAACGAGGCAGAGCTTCTGGGACAAGATGGTGGAGAACTCCCGCGGTTTTATGAAGGAGAACAAGCTCCCTGACCTGCACAAGGGCCTCTCGCGGACGTACAAGCGCATCGAGAAGATGTTCTGCTACGACATCACCCAAGCCGTTCAAAAACTCAACGATTGCCTTGTGTCGGTTCACCAACGACGATTGACTGGGTCCCCGACGGAGGAGGACCTCTTGATGGCGGCAGTGGCGCTCTACAACAATATGAGCCCGTACGCGGGAATTCTCCAGGAGGCGGACGCCATCCAGTGCCTGTACGCTCGTGCCTGGGAGTACCTGCGACTATTCCCGAAGTTCAGCCCCGAGGCGGCTCTCAATGCTATCAACGAAATGGGCTACAGTGTGCACGGAGACCCCGACTTGTCTGACAACGGCGCCGCATCCAGCACCCAGCGCAAGAGATCGTCACCCGACACGGACTGGGAGGATAGCCCGGTCGGTACCAAGGCGGCAAAGGCCGCGTCGCGTCGCGGTGCGCGCGAGGCGTCCGATATTGCGCGCGTCTCGGCGGACAGCGCGCGTGTCGCCGCGGCGCACACGGACGCCCTCACATCCCTGGCCAAGTCATCGGCCGACCGCAACGCCATGATGAAGGACCAAAACGAGGTGGCTTTCTGGTCGCAGCCCCACGTCCGAGACACACGTGAGGGGGCCACCTGGCTGCGGGCGCAGCTGCGTCGGCGATTGAGCACAATGGAGGCGGCCGCCGGCGGGGCGGCCGCTGCGGGCGGCGGGGCGGCTTCTACTGGGACCGCTGTCGATGGTGGAGCGGGAGCTGCTCCGAGGGGGGCAGATCACGCAGCGGCCGCTGCCTCTGTCGCCGCCAACGGTGCGACGGCCGGTGCGGCGGCCGCCAACGGTGCGGCCGCCGGCGCGGCGGCCGCCAACGGTGCGGCCGCCGGCGCGGCGGCCGCCAAAGGTGCGGCCGCCGGCACGGCGGCCGCCAACGGTGCGGCCGCCGGCGCGGCGGCCGCCAACGGTGCGGCCGCCGGCACTGTGGCCTCTAACCGTGCGGCCGCCGAGGAGCAAGCCTCCGGCTGTGCCGCAGCTGGTCGTGCAGTCTGTGGCGGAGGCGCCGCTGACGGAGCGGCCTCCTACGATGCGGTGCGCGTCCCTGGGCGCGGTACCATCCAGGCGGCAATGGACGCATGTCGGCGAGTGGGTGGGTACGAGGTGGCGACCGCCGCCGCCGCGCGGCCTTCTAGTTCGTCGTTGTGTGACGGCGCCGCCGCCCAGCCACCCGTGCGTCGCGCAACGACGAGTACTGATACGGTGGCCGCAACAGAGGCCGCCGACGGCCACAGGCGCTCTCTAGACCCAGCCGTGGCGGCGGCCGTAGCGGCGGCGGTTGCCGCCAGCAATGCCAGACAGCTGAAGTCTACCGGCCGTACTGGGCCCACGCCCGGGTCTGCTCCGCCTCCTTCACTTGCACGCTCTGATTCTTCTCGCTGTGCGGCGGCGCTGCTCATGAGCGACGACACCGTCACGGCGCCGTTGCGAGTCCGTCGCAAGGCGGGGGTGAGCCCCCGTCCCAGCAGCAGCGACAAGCCCCCCCCGCCTTCCACCCGCGCAGCCCCGACAACTCGTGGGGCGCGCTCTATGCAGACAAAGCGGGTCCGCTTCGAGAAAGAGGAGTCACAGGTGCAGGACATGATGCGTCGCGCTGTCGACGCAATGAAGTCCGGCGACAACACGCCGCCCAAGTCAAAGAGCTCGCCGGCGCAGGCGGTCGCGCACGCGGTCGTTGCCTCCGACGATGACGATATCCTTCCCTCCGGTAATGGGCCTTCTTCTTCTTCATCTTGCCCATCTAGTCCCCCTGCATCACGCCGCGCACGCGGCACAACCACGCGCCGCAAGCGCCGCATGAGTGACGGCTTGTCTTCTAGTTCCGAAGAGGAAAGTGAAGAGGACAGCGACACGAGCGACGGGCACGATGCTGGAAAAGAGGCCTCTGTTGCTGTGGTTCTTTTGTTTGACAGTTAGAGTGTGTCAGTCGTACGACGGAAGGAAAGTTTTTTTTGCCATTCATCGGTTTTTTTTCCTCGACACTTCTTGCCTTGCAGGGACAAAGAACTGACAAGTTCCAGCCAGCAAGACCACAGTACCAGCGAAAAACACCGCTCAGTACACATGCGTTGCCTCGCAATCGCGGCGACGGCAGCCGACGCCCGTGGTGCTGCTACACCAGGCAAGAGTCTAACAAGCGGCCTCGACCGCTCGAGTCGGTGCCCGAGTCGGCCGCCCGCGCGACTGCCGCGCACGGGGGCAGAGGCCGCGTCGCGTCGCGGGAGGAGGGCGGCCTCGCCCGCGTGCGCGCAACAGCCGCCCGCGGCGGTCGCCCGTGCATGTGCCGCGCACGGGGGCAGGGGCTGCGGTGCGCACTGGGGGACGGCTTGGCTCTCGTGCCCGCAATGGCCGCCGGCGCCCGCGGCGGCCGTACGTGCGAGTGCCGCGCACGGGGGCAGAGGCCGCGGTGCGCTGTGGGAGGCGGCCTCGCCCGCGTGTCTGCATCTGCGATGTGGAGCGCGTCAGCGCCAATCGGCCATTCGGTCGCGCGACTGCCACAGGGGAGCGCTCTGGCAAGCCAGGGCGTCGATACAGACGAGCGGCCGTCAAGAACGCGTACTGAATTCGACGAACAGGCGCACATAAATATATGCGAGGCGGGAGATGCTCGGGTCACGAGGAATTCATAAAGCGTCATACACAGTCTGGATGCCCAACTTTGAAGTGGGGGTCAGAGACTGTCTGGAAATGATTGGGGGTCTACGATTGGCTGAAAATCGCTGTCAAGTGGCTGTTTAGCCAATGGAACGTGCGAAACTGTGGCAACGACCTTACACATTTCGCAACTCACTGTTTCCTCCTTTGAAAGTGAATCATCTCGGCTACGAGACCAGGTCATACCGTGATCGGGATACTCGTCACCGGTGGCCATGATGAAATGCCGAAAATCTGAGCCACCAATTACAACGTACGTGTGCACACCGGAGCTGTCACGACGCCGGAGTCCGTCCGAAGGGGTCATCAGATTCTTGGAACACACGTTGTCCCACCGCATATTTTGGGATCAGCAGTACACACATTTCGGGGTCCTCCCTAGGTCCAGTGTATTTTACAGCGTGCTCCTCGCAAAAACCAGTTCCGCTTCATCCCATTCAGCCACGAACAGCGCCTTCTGAGCCAATAAGCCATCGTTTTTGCATCGCGTGCTGATGCATGGACGTGCTATTCCTGTGACATGCACGGTTCCGCTACACCATTCACACATATGACTGTGCCGCCGACGTTCGCGAACGTTCTATCAGCTTTGGGTCTGGTGAGCGCGGCCTTGCGCCTGTCGCGTGTGGCTTTGTGTGCTCTGCAGCGGCTCGGCGTGCGTCGTCGGCGGTGATCTAGGTCAGCGAGCAGCTGTCGGCGCTGGGCGGGATGGGGGGGGTGGGGGGGGCCACCGGGTGTGGCCGGCTGGCGCCTTGCACCAGCGTATGCCAGCGGCAACACAGCACGCCAGATTATGACTGGCCGGAGCCTTGGGTCTAGCTTGTGCGGCTTTTTGAGCGCCGCACGGCGTGCGCCGTCGGTGGTGCTGCTGGCCAGAGGGCCCCTGGCGGGGCTCGGCCCGCGGGGGAAGGGGAGGTGGGGGCTAGTTGGAGAGTGGGCGCCTGGTGGCGTCTTGCACCCGCGCGGGCCGGCGGGGGTGTCGGCACCTGTGGGGGCGGCGCAGCGTTGGTCGGCCAAGTTGGTCGCGGCGGCCGCTGTGCGGGACTCGGCCGGCCAGTTGTCGGTACCTGTTTGTCGCATAAAACGCCGTGTCACCCCAGCCCACAGAAACAGATAGGGACACCTGCCCAGCTGAGGGAACCCACCCGCACACCCTTGCTCTACTCTCGCCCGGTGACACGGTCACCTAGGAAAACGCCCGAAGGCGCAAAGAGGGAGGAAGGAAGTGAGAACGCAGTTATTTTTTTGTGGGGAAGCCGGGCCACGGGCGCCCCGCTGTCCTCTTAAGCTAACCGAGCAAGCGGGCCCAAATGGCCCCGAATCCCACGCAGTAGCCTCCCCATGGAGAGATCTGGGGATCCATAACAGTGGACCCTCCTACTGTAAAGCAGATAGTTCAAGCAATTGACATACAAATGCAAACGACCCACAAACAATCAAGATCCCACCCAGCACCGACCGCGCCACCTGTCCGAACCGGGGCGTGACACGTCATCTGCGTCGCCCGGCGCGCCAACGACCTCCTGGCCAGCCAAGGGGCGTGGGCCGGGACGCGTAATGCGACACCGTCGCCGCGGCCGTCGCCCGCTGGTGTCGCTGCAACGGCTGGAGCCGGCCGGGGGGTTGCCGGCGCCGGACGGCGGGCACCTTTTCCGCGCGTGTGCCGGTAGCGATGTGGCGGGCCTGATGGCCTCTGGCGGCCCTCGGCGGGTGGGAGAGGGGAGGGTGGGGGGGCGCGCGTGCATGCCAGGCGCGTCGCACCCGCGCGAACTGGCCGGGGTGTCGACACCCGTGGTGGCGCGGAGTTTGTCCGTCACGGTGGCCGCGGCGGCCGTGGAAACGGGCGCGGCCGGCTGTCGGTTCGGGACGTTGGCGCGACCGCTCGCACCCGCGGCGAGCGACGGCTGCACTGGCCGCTGCTGCGGCTTGACGAGGCCGTGACGGACGCTACCGTGACTGAGCGGCGCTGTCCGGTGACAGTGGCCGTACTTCCTCCACTAGGAGGGGCGGCCGCGAGGCGCCCGCCTTTGTACGTAGACGTCATGTGATAGGAAAAAAAAAACCGCACAGCGGTAGAAAAGAAAGCCTTTATGTCCCTCATGCGTCACCCCACGTAGGGGTGCAAGAAAATCTCACGTCTGGGATATATGTGCTCAGCCAAGTCGTCACGTAGCATATCATGCTCGTCACTGTCAAGTGCCTGCTGTCGCGCCTACAAGGAGTACAGAAGAGTCCCTTCCGCATTGACGCCATCAGCGATAGGTGCGGCCTCGAGATCCTCCCCCACATCGTCTTGGTCTTCACCTGGGAGGTGCCCGGCAGCCAGTGTGCCGGCGGCCGCGACGGTGTCGCCCTCACCGGTGGACGCGGCAGCCACGCGGCGGAGCCCTGCGTACCCGTGCCTGTCGCGCCGCACCATGATGTTGTGCATGATCGTTCCGGCTTTCGCGGCCTTGCGTAGCTTTTCGACCGTCGTAATGCGTGCTGGTCGCATCAGCGCGTTGAAACGGCTTGTCAGGATGGCATACAGTTGCTCGACTTCCTTCCTCAGCGCCTCTTGGGGGCGGTTGTACGTCCGCTTCTTGCGGCTCTCGGGCCGCGGATATGGTGTTGCAAAGAAGGGATAGGCAGGATAGATCCCATCTGCCAGGTAGTACGGCATGGTGCGCGTGCGCTCGTTGACGGTAAAAGACATTGTGCGGGGTGGCCACATACCGGCGACGATGGCGTGGTAAAGGGGCGACAACTTGAGCACGTTAAGGTCGTTGTTGCTGCCGGCCGCCCCCACGTTCAGGTGCCAGACGTAGGTGTCCTCGTCGCACACCGTCTCCATGACGACCGAGCGGGTGCCCTTGCGGTTTTGGTACTGCCCTTGAAGTGCCGTTGGGCAGGCGCGCCACTGCCAGTGGGAGCAGTCGATCGACCCAATGCATCCTGGCATACCACGAGCCGCGTTGCGTTCAAGTATGCCGCGCAGCTCGCTCTCGTTGGGTGCTCGTAGGTACATGGGTGCATAGTGGTCCACGATGAAGTTCACGAGCTTGTCGACGGCAATGGAGATAGTAGACTTGCTGAGACGGACGTACTCGTCCGCGCGGTCGTATGGCTCGCCATAAGCAAGCACGCGGAACGCGCCCACCAGCTTCTGCAGTGCGTGGGATTGCGGCCGCCCAGTCGCGTTGACCTGCTGGCACCAAAAGGGGCGGCCGCATACTTCGTCATACATCTCGAGGAAGACGTCACGGGAGACGCGGAAGCGACGGTTGAACACCTCCTCCCCGTACAACGGCGGGCGCCCCCGCCACCCGAAGTAGTCCTTCATGATGCGTTTGACGCCGGCATCGAAATCACGCTCGATGTTGGCGACGCGACCGGGCACGGAGCCTCGGTGGCGTTGGGTGCGACGGTCGGCGAGCGAGCGCTGCATGGTCGTCCGCAGCTCAGCCTCGCGGCGGAGCGTAAGCGAGGCGCTCACCGCCAAGAACGATACCAGGTCCAGATCGTCATCGGCCAAAGCAGCCGCGTCCATGACGGCGTGCCGCTACAGGGGGTAAGAAAAGACGCAGGGATGGTCGGGGAAATAGTGACAGCGAGAGTGGGGTACGTGGTTCAAGAGTGCTCGTGGTGCGCGGTGAATGCGGCTGCTCGGCGATGGCGGCGGTGGTGGCGATGGTGATGATGGTCCGGCGGTACCATCGTCGCTCACTTTATAGTGTCCCGGTGACACCGATTCCGCCCGTGCGGTGTGCCCCACCCGTCCGATCCGGCCCGCTGGGGGGGGTACCGCTCACGACCACGTGCGCGCAGCAGCCGCTACCCGACGCTGCCACCCCCCACCCCCTGTGTCAGGTCCGCACAGTGGGGTGCCGCCGCTGCACCCCCAAAATTGGGGCCGCCAGCCGTGCCAGCCGCAGCGTCGGTCCCCTCGCGGCCGGGTCGCCCCCACGCCTCATTTACTCAGTGTTGGCAGATGTGCGTGGCGAAAACGGAGCTGCTAGAGTGGGTGCGCCGTCCGCGAGCCTCACCGGTCAGTGGTCATCGGGCCATCCCGCATTCTAGCAGGATCGGTGGGGGTCACCGTCCATTTCGCGGGCGCTGGAGGTGATGCCACCCGTCACGCGAAAGACATGTCACTGCCCTGACAGCCGTCCGCGGCTCGACCAGGTCACACGCCACAGGCAGGCACAGACATTTGACCGCGTGATTTTTGATGGGGACGGAGAGACGTTTGACCGATTGATTTTTGACCGATCTTCGTCATCACAAGGGCCGTCCACGGAGCTTCGCCTGACTGGACACTGATGCACAGCAGAGCACACGAGAGAAAGAAGACCATTCGGCAACCACGCATCGCTGCGAGGACATATCAGCGGCAAGCGCTTCCAGATTAAAATCACCGCACACAGCAGGCATTGGTTCCACGTACGCTCGCGGCCCACCGATCCGCTGTCGGAAAAGCCAGCGCATAGCGTCCTCACGAGTCAGACAATCGCGTGCCTCAAACGCAGGCGCATCACGCGCTCATTGCCGTCGATCGTTGGGCCCAACACGTGGAACGTACGGGGCACTCCAAACAATCGTCGATTTCGCGTTTCGGAAACGCGAAACCGAAGAATTGGGCGTCCAAGTTATGTTTTCGCGGTCGGACAGTCCTCGGACGTCCCCAAGCGACCCCCCGAATGGGGATGGGCGCGTTGTGTCTCTATCGAATGAAATCTTATCCGGTGGTACTTACTTGATTTAGATAAGTGCAAAATATTCAATCTGAGGTCGGACAACAGGGTGTTCGACGCGTTTGTATTGGTAGAGTGTCTCTATACGGACACGTCTCACCATACATGCCACGTTTCCGCAACGTGGCGCGAACTTGAGTCGGAACGGACGTTGGTAGAGCTGCCCTGAACCGCCCTTTTCCAACCCAATAGATATCTGTGCGTCGAGCATATCTGCGGGCGGGCAGCCATCAGGATAGGTGGTGCCACCTGTGGCGGGGATGGTGTAGCTGCGCGTTTTTGGGATCGCCTTGCCCGACGAGTCGTACAGGGGACGCTCCAAAAACAGGTTTGCTGCACACAGGCGACCCAGCCGCTCCTGCACAGCCAAACGCAGTTGAGTCCGATGAGCACCACTGTCCTCAACTGATACCTCATAGGCAGAAGAATTCAACAGGAGGGTCCTGGCCTGCCGCAGTTGCGGCAGACTCGCCATTTCGCTGAGTCCAGCGCCAAACCCCTTCCGCACACGGTTGTACTTGGCGTCGCTGAGGCCGATGGCTGCCAAAAGCCCAGCGGTCTCTACCGCAGCTAGGAGGAGGGGGGGAGAGCGCGAGGATAAGGTGCGGTGGACAGCGAGCGCCGACGATATGGGGCCCCACGCACCCAGGCGACGCAAGACCGCCTGCCGCCGGTTCTGCTGGCTGCGCTGCACCACCCGCTTGCGGGTCCCTAGGTTTCGTGCGTACGTACTGACACACCCGTTCCCGCGCTTGACCATAATTGTGGAGGGAAGTGCTCTTGCTAATATAGCAGATATCACAGCGTCGACACCCAAATCGGCGAAGTCGGCAGCCGACCGAGCCGCTCGAACAAACTCCAAAAAACGACGCGCCGTTGATGTCCGCAGCGTCTCCTACGCGACGGAGGTGGTCGACGATGGGTTTACACCCGGCCCACCCCTTCGCAGCGCGAGCGGCTGCGCCCCACAAGCCGACACGATGGGGGCAGGGGGGGGGGGGGGGCCATCGTCTGGTTCCCGTTTCCCGCTGGCCTCAACGCCACCCGACAGCGTGGGCCCAGAGCCGGTGACGACGGGATTTGCCTCCAGAAATGGAGATCCCAACAGCAGGGTGCGCTCGTTGACTGCGTGACGGTCAGCCGTCACGACAACGACGGCCGACTGGTGGTGGTGGCGATGCGAGCCGGCCGCCTCCGTCCGACGGTCGACCGACCAATCATCTCCCGCGCGTGCCCGTCCGCCTGCACTTGGGCCCATCTCACTGCTCTTGGAAGCCAAGGCGGGTGCCGTGGGTCGAACAGAAGCAGGCCGACGAGATCTAGCGGGTTCGTTGGCTGGGGCTGGAGGGACCACGTCGTTCATGTCGGCCCGTGAGCCAGCGGGCGCAGCAAGGGGGGATACGTGGGTGGTGTACAGGACGCCTGCGTCCCAAGACGCTCGGTCACCCATCCCCACCACGACGCGGTGCGCGTGGCGAGCTGTGAGGGGAGCTTGCCCTCGCATTGTCTCGCACAGAAGCCACAGGCTCAATGTGGAGCCGGGGGGAGGGGGGTGGGGGTGAAGGTACTCCACAGATGGCCTCCAAGGAGCGCGTGGGGCAGGGTGATGGCGGTTACAAAACACTGGAAGAGGATTTGGGTTGACGATGTAGGGTGGGGTTGAGACGGCCAAGTGTCTGCGACTGCGGGGGCCTCTGCGGCAGTTCCATTTCGGTGTCAATCGTCGCTGGTCACCACTCCACAGACGGGCAATTTGCACGACAATTCTTCGTTTTTTCATACGGCTGTGTAAGAGCATCTCCACTAATGGAGCCAACCGTCCGACCCAACGGCCATATGTGCGCAACGTGTATCGCTGGAACTGGCTCTCCAAACGGAAAGCCAAACCTGAGAAGGTCACGTCTCAATGTTTGGCTCGCTTGGGCGCTCTCTGTGGGTGGGCCTCTTTCGTGGCGGGCCAACTATCCAAAAGTGCCCGACAGAGAATCTCCGTGGATGGCAGATCGTCACGCGACTGTCTGAGCGCCACGGTTCATGCACTTCATTGGTGATCGTGGTTAGGACAAGGAACCAGGGGTTGGCCAAACGACTGGGTGCGTCTCCAAATCGGCCTGTTTGGAGTCGCGCTGCCGTTCAAGCTCAAAAGAAGGGCCATCCCGCGAGGCGTCCACGAGATTCGTGAGAGGACTAGAAAATGTGAGAAGATCTATTTATGGGTCGTCACACCCCCGTCACACCATAGTTTTGGAGAAGCTCCCAGCCACCAGTGCTCCAACCGTCCGAACGGCCAAACGGTGCCACGTTTGGCTGTTTGGACGGTTGTAGCCATTGGTGGAGATGCTCTAAAGCAGGTCCATACGAGTGCGCACCGCTAAATAGGCGTGTACCACGCAAGGGCCGCCTCACGACCGGCCGAGCGCGGGGCGCGGAATATTCAGAGTAGGGCCACTCCCCCCCCCCTGCGGGAGGGGGAGCACGCGGGACGGGGCCCACACGCCGCCCGCCGACGCCCCGCCACGGGCCGGCGCCGGGAGACATCTCCCCCGGCCGACGACCACGGGGACGCCCGGGGAGACCGGAAAGCACTTCCCAGTCTCACCTGCGTCCTCCATCATCGGTGAGCTTGGTAAGGCTCCCGGTGCCTGTCTGCGTGGCTACGCTGAGCTTCTGAATGAGCTCGGCCGAGGCGGCGCTCGCTGACGCGGACGCCGCGGAGTTTCTGCAGAATGCGGACGCTGCCGCGGCCGCAGCCGCGGCCGCGTCCGACGTGGGCGCTTTTGGCAACGGTGGCCAGCTCGCCGCTGCCATCGACGGGCTCGTTGCGGGATTGGCCGGCTTCAACACCCGGCTCGACGCCCCAGAGCTTCAAGTGTAAGGGGCCGCCCTGAGCACCGCCGGTGGCGGCTCCGGCGTTGGCGCCGCGGGCGACGACGACGGTGGCGATGGCGGCAGTGCGGGCGGCGGACCGGCGGCCGACGCCGCCCCCAGCGGCGCGGCCCGCCGAGACGCCGCCGACGGCAATACCGGCCTGGCGAGCAAATTTTCCGACGGCATCGCTTGCGCCCTCCGTGAGGTTCGGCGGAGTCGAGGCAGATCCTCGAGCTATGAAGATGATGAGTTCCTGGAGCCCTCCTCGGCCTTCACCGACCAACGCGCGCGGCGCTGCGTCCAGCGCTCGGAGCGCTTGGTGTACTTCCAGCTCGCCCCGAGTGCGAGGAAGAGTTTCCCCGCCCCGTTCCGAATGGAAAAGGTGCGCGATCGGGACGACTTCCCCACCTCGGAGCCCTGCGCCGAGGCGGACGAGGCCAAGCACCTCACCATGGTCTGCGCGTGGAGCAATAGCATCCACAATGAGATCCTGTCCTTTACTCAGTAGACGGGCTACAACGATGTCAAGTCTCTCTACGCCTTTCTCCTACGCTCCCGTATATACCGCCACCAGCTCGCCGAGCTCTGCGCGGCGCGCTACGAAGTTCTCAAGGATCCCGACGCGGTCATCGCCCGCTAACTCCAAGAGCGGATGCTGTCTCCCGCGGAAACCCAAGCTTCCGAGGCGCGCCGATAGCTCGAGGTCGAGACGCTCAACCTCGGCGACCGCGGGCTCAACAAGAGCATTTCGGCCCAGCAGATCAAGGACGTCGCGGCGGAAGGACGCAAGCGCGGGCGCCACGGACAAGGGCACAAGCGTGTCGGCGACGGTGACGCGCCGCCCAAGTAACAAAAAGGGCGGCCTGGGGGCGCCGCTCGCCCCCTCCGCTGCCAACCTCGGCGCGACGGGAAACGGAAGGAGCGGCGCTGCGCCCGGCTTGCCACCGGCGCAGAGAGCCGGGGACGCTGCCAACGCCTGGCAGGAGATTGGTGTCTTCCGCTGGGTGCGGCGCGCCCTGCAGTTCGGCCTCCGGATTCCGTGGCTATCGCCGCGGGGCCGCCCTCTGAGGCGGTGCCGGCCCTACCCAGGCACCAAGCGTGACACCACCCTCGTCAGGAAGGAGCTGGAGCGATGGGTACCGGCGGGATTCATCCCCCCCCCCAGGACGACAAGGAGTGGCTTGCCGCTCAGTGCGTGTCCCCAGTATTTGTCAGCTGGGCGCGACAAGACAAGCCGCGGTTGTTTGTTGACCTGAGCCAAGGCACAGAGTACCTAAAAGCTATCAAGTTTAAACGAGAGGCCCTCACCGAGTTCATGCCGGCGTTGGTACCGGACGAAACCTGATATCTCGGAATGTCAATTTCGAGTATCAGCACGTCTACATCCACCCCGACGACCTCTCCTAGCTGACGTTCACCGTTGGTGGCCGCGCATTCGAGCCCGTCACCATGCCGTTCGGTCTATCGGTCGCCACCTGGGCCTGGACGAAGATCATGCGGACGGTTCTCGCGCACCTGCGGCAGACGGGCATTATCCTTATTGGAGACTTCGACGATAACGGGGCGGCCGCGCCGGGGCGGCGGCCCACGAGCAAGTCGGCCGCCGTCAAGGGCTTTACCATGGTAACCCAGCTGTATCAGCCGCTCGGACTGACGTTGCACCCAACAAAGAGAGAGAGCGACGGCACCGAGCAGCTGACTCTTCTCCGGTTCACCATTGACACCGCCGGTAACCAGGTGCGCCTCCAGACCAAGCGCCTCGACCGCCTTTGGGGCACGGCCGCCGCCGTGTTGGCGTGGGCGGGCGCAAATCGACGGTTGGTCCGGCGACGGCCATTGGAAAGAGTGGTCGGAACTATCATGACGGCGAGCCTGGAAATTCCCAAGGTACGACTGTCTTCGCGCGCGATTTACGACGATCTCGCACGCTCGGCGGCGGCTCGGGGGCCGCACGCCGACTGTCGCTTGTTGCACCAGTCGTTGCGGGACCTGCGCTGGTGGGCCAACTTTGGGCGCGCCGGCCACGGCCGGCCACTGAGGCCACGCCCCCGCTCCCACACCCTGCCCACCGACGCATGGGGCTCTGGGTGGGGCGGGGTCGCAGACGAGACCACCCCCGCGCGCGGTTCCTTCACTGGCGCCGCGCTCGACTGGCACATTGAATTCGAGGAGGTGGCGGCCATACGGCTCTCCCTGATGGCCCTCTCCGCGTTGTTTGCGGTGGGCGACGTGATCCGCGTCGCCACTGACTCGCGTGTCGCCCTCCACGCCGTCAGCGCGCTCGTATACCGCTAGGTCCCTCTGTGAGCCCAGGTGCGCCGGCTCTATACCGTCGCGCAGAGGCTCGGCGTCATGCTCGACGCCGAATGGATCCTGACGGCCGACGACGTGTGGGAAGACCAGCTGAGCTGGACAAAGGACTCGACGGTGTGGAGTTTGGAACCGAGATATTTCGACTCTCTGGATTCGCTGTACGGGCCCCACATGCAAAACTGTTTCCCGCCCCTCTGCGCAACGCTGCCGCCCACCGAGCCGCCCGCCTCGGCGCAAACCAAGCCGGCCGCCTTTCTCCCCGATTGTCGATGAACGCGCGTCAACAACTGGGTGAACCCCGCCTTCAGCACGATCCCGTTGGTCCTGGACCTGATCAAGACACAGCGGGTGACGGCGACGGTCGTGGTGCCAGTTTGAAGGGCGCAGCCCTGGTGGCAGGCGTAGCTGAAGAGCGCCAACGAGGTTTTCTACCTACGGCGGAAGGCAGGCCTACACTTTCGAGACGCGGGAGGAGCGCTAGGGCCCCACCCCCTCTAGAAAGTGTGCTCCCTCCGGTTTATACGCGGCGGTTGGGGCGCGCTGCAGCCGCTCGGGCAAGCGCAGCGACGGCGACCGTTGAGCATTCATTCGGTCACGGCCCCAGCGCGGCGGCTGCCACGACGCTGCTTGCCAAACAACTCTCCGGTTGCACGCGCGACACGAATGCGGCCAACTGGGCATCCTTTGTCGATTTCTGAAAAGCCAGTGGCTACCCCTCACTGCGGACCACCACTGAGGTCGTCGCCTGTTACGTCGGGGAGCTCTGCGAGCGCGGCACAGTCGCTCCAGGCACGCTGCAGAACTACCTCAATCCGATCAACTCCGTGCACGCCTTTTGCCAGCTCGACAAGCCGGCGGTCGGGCCTAGGCTACCGGTGGTGCGGCACGGCTACGCGCACCAGTACACCGATGCCCATGACGGGCTACGCCACAAGCGCGTGCCGCTCCCGGCTGCCGCGCTGCTAGGGATGGTGCGGGTGGGGCGAGCTGCCACCGATGTTGCCTTGCGACGGCGGATGGCGGGGCTGGTCATGACAGCGCTTACCTTTGCGCGCCTGGGCGGAGGGGCCAATCGCCGCCCCCAGGACTTGACACTCATGCCGACGTCGATGGTCATTCAAATCGCCGACTACAAGCACGGGGCGCGTGCCAACCGCGAGCGCGTTGTCATCCGCATCCCCCGCCGAGCGACGGGAGCGCCCGGCGCGGCGTGCGAGCTGGTCCGCGACCACGTTGCGGCCCTGATAGTGGCCAAGGCCGCGCCCGACCAGCTCCTCTTCACCCCGCTTGGCGACCACACCGCGTTGCCGACCGAGGTGGCCATCGCGTGGATGCGCGAGAGGCTGTTTCTCACGCACGTGTGCGCGCCGGCGGGTTCTCTCTACTCGGGCCACTCCCTGCGCGGCGGCGCCGCGACGAGCGCTCGTAGCGTGGGCTGCTCGCTCGACGCCATCGCTACACTGATGGGCATGAGGAACAAGAGCACAACCACGATGATTCACCGGCGCTCATGATTGGTCGATGCCAACCCAACGCCACGTTCATGGCATGCGCCGCACAGATATTTGTGCCACCTGACTTGACGTGCGTCTCATTTTGAAAATACTCTACTCCCCCAATGGTCAATGTTGTATTTGATTTTGACCTGAGTGACCTGTGGATCAATTGGATAAAATTGATTCACATTCAGGATGGCTGAACCAAATCGAACGGTGACAACCCTGAATTTGAGTCATACGCCCAGCGGTGGCATGGCAGCATCGGCATCAAACGCAGACGGCATGGGTGGGGGATCACTCCCCGCCTGGTCCCCCCCCCCGCCTCCCTCCCCACTTGCCCCCTCACTCGCCCCCCCACTCGCCACCCCGCTCGCCCCACCCCCGACCGCCCCCGATGGCGGCGTCGAGTCGGCGTTCAAAAACGCGCCGACCGCCCCCAAGAACCCATCGTGCTTCAAAAACCTCGCCACCGTATCCCCGTCGGACCAAAAGCCGACCGCGTACGAGATGGCGTGCATCGTGTAGGGCACGTCGCGCACAAAGTTGCCCCCAAAGTACACGTGATGCAGGCCGAGCAGCCGCGCGTTGAGCACCGCCACCTGCCCGATGTTGTACGACACCATGCGGAGGAGGGAGAGCGCCACGTCGGGCGCGTGAAAGTGGCGGGCGAGCCGCGTGTTGGCGAGCGGCTCCGCGGCGAGGAGGGCGTCGAGGCCGGCGGCGCGCGCGAGGCCGCCGACGCCGGGGAGGGCGGCAAGGACGCCGAGCCACAGGTAAAAGGTGCCAATGACGGCGCGCGCGACGGCGCGGTACAGGTCCATGGCGGCGGTGCGGGCGCCCCGCCAGCCGCCAGATGCGCCCCCTTCCTCGTCTCGCCGCATTGTCACCTTACCAAATGAGGCGGCAATCACGTCTGGGGACAGCCCGAGCGCCCCGTACCCGCCCGCCCCGTAAATGTCGCCAACGAGCATGTCGACCGCCGCATTGTCACCGGCCTTGGTCAACTCAATGACCTCGTCAAAGGTTTTGCAGTGGGTGAGCAGCCGGGACAGCCCCCAAAAGGTGCCCCCGCCGAGCGACGAGCCCGAAACGCGCGTGAACTGCCCGTGGCCAGTCACGTGCACGATAGAGACGCCAGAGCCAATGTTGACCAGCAGGTACGGGAAGGGGTCCGCTGTGGCGGGTACAAAGACGCGGCGGGGAACAGGCACCTCGGCACTGGC
>Ga0209186_1000758_pt1 | contig 25057 bp, 22 predicted proteins | sample SidtaG_FD_187426 | JGI IMG/M metagenome (GOLD analysis project Ga0209186, IMG submission 187426) | Marine algal microbial communities from Sidmouth, United Kingdom - Sidmouth_Male2 metaG (SPAdes) (version 2) | ecosystem: Host-associated > Algae > Red algae > Unclassified | place: Sidmouth...
TTTGCGGCCTGGCAAATCGACTCACCTGGACTCTCTATCGCATCGCTCATTAGGCGGGCTAGCCTATTGGCACGTCGAGGATCACCCAAATCAATTCCCGCAAACTCCTTCGCCGCCCAATCACTAGAAATTGCGAGTGAAGAAGGCTCGGACGTGGATCGCGAAGGTGACTCTGGTGGATTTTTCATCCCCTTTACTATTCACAGTATAAAAATTGTACAAGTCATAATAATTGACTTGTGGGTAAAGCTCAGCGCAAGCGCCAGCACTCCAAACTTGGGTGGCGGGGCGGCTGTGTTTTGGGGTGCTTCCGGCTTGCCGGAGCTTTGGATCGCGTTGGAGCGGGAACTCGTTGGAGCGGCTGGGATAGGATGGGAGGGCGTGTTCCCGGACATATGTCATCCAAGGTTGCCACAAAAAGGTGGCTCGTAGCTTTGTCCAGCAGAAGGCAGAGGGGGCCTGTGTTCGACGGAACTAGAAGTGTCAATTGGCCAGCTAATACTAAGGTTGGGCGATCTACGAGGCTTAGACTCGCACTTGCCCCTCAAATTCGACCTGAGAGGTCATCTCGCTTCCTCCGCCAAGCTCTATTCGGGTCTCAGCGCGACCACCTTCCAAAGAAGATGTCGAAGCCTCAACTCCGGGCAGACTAAACGAGAAGGTCGCTCCCTGTCCTTTGCGGCCCTCGGCCTTCATCCATCCGCCGTGACGAAGAACAATCCGAAGTGCCATGGCAAGCCCGACTCCTTGAGCCGCGTTCGAAGGCTCTTTCTTCTCCAGAGTCTGAAAGAGAGAGAACACATCATCGGAACGTTCGGGACTGAAGCCGACGCCGTTATCGGAAACCTCGAAAATCACATTCCCGTCTGCTTCCTTGCCCCGAATTTCCACCTTAAGAGGTCGATCCGGATCTGCAAAGCGAATCGCATTGTCCAAAAGAATGACGAACACCTGCTCAACCAGAGCCGAGTCCCCCATTACCGGAGGAAGGTCTGAGATCAAGAGGTCTAGCGCCGGATTCGGACGCTCCCCTGAGGCAGTGTCCGCCGCCCTGCGACAAACGCGTTGCATGTCCCCAAGTTCTATCAGACTGAGCTCGCGCCTAGAAAGGCGTGAATACTGGAGCATCACCTCGACGTAAACGTTCAACTGCTCGGCATTGGTAAGAATATCCGACAGCATCTGCGTCGATCGCTCGTCCGCCTTGTCCGCTAGCGACCGCTTGAGCAAGCCTGAGAAGCCAATGATAGTACGAAGAGGATCCCTGAGGTCATGGGAGATCCCATAAGAGAGACCATCTAGCTCCCGCCGCAGAATCTTATTTTCCTTCCGTAAGGTCTCCAGTTCGTTTAGTTCCATAAATACAAGGGGGGCCTTCGCTAGGCGAAGGGGTAAATAGTTTACTCAGTGCTATCTAGCAGACTGAGGGTCTGAACGCAATGGTTGCTAAACTTGGTGAATTATCTAGTTCTGTAAGTATTTACGGTGGCTCTAAGGACGGTTACTGGCTAAGTGCAGTAGGGCAAGGATAGCCCATGCGCCTGTCCCAGTCGATTTCTGGCTGAGCGAAGAGGTCGGAGTCCTACCCGGATCCGACGAGCAGTCCGAGAATCGTCTTAAGCGAAACATTGATTCCGAGCGTCCATACTAGGAGCAGGGGTATCTTGGCCGCTACGAATAGCCCCATCGTCGGGGATCGCCAGACCCCGACCGAGTGGCCGTAGGCTGAAAGGCCGATACCAATAACGGTCAGACAGAAACAGATTTGGGGCGCGTGGGCCTTCGCCGAACCAGCTTCCGAGGTGGTCGGGGTCGGCTCAGAGAAGCTGTCGATGGACGGCGGGATTGGACACGCATTTAGGCTCATGCTCGGTTGTGAATACCGGGTGGTTGGGGTGTGAAGATTGTGTGAATTCGCCTGTGGGGGAGCGTTGCCTCAACCGCTTGTCCGGTTTAACATCACTGTCCCCACCCATCCAATGAGAGCCCTCCTCGCCCAAGCCGCAAAGAATAGCGGCATCGCCGATCCTGCGGAACTGGAATCGCGTATTCGTGATCTGCCTCAGTCGACTAGCGGCCTGATGGACGAACTCCTAGATAACGCGACCAATTTACCTGAGGAAGCCTTTCTTAAGGCGGTCTGTGCCGAGGCGGGAATGTCTTGGGCCGAGGCCGAGAAGATCCCGGACGGCGAAGACGCCATTGAGGTGAAGCGCATTTGCCGTCCGCAGTTGGCTCTTCGGCATCGCATTCTGCCGCTCGGACTGGAGGATGGGGAATCGGGGAAGAAGGCCCTGCGGCTTGCCCTCTACGACCCGTTTGATCTACAGACCCGCAGGGCGGCGGCGGCCGCAATCGACTGTCCGATCCGCTGGTGCATGGCTTCGCGGAAGAAGATCCACGCGGCTCTGCAATCGCTCTACGGCGTTGGAGCCGACACGTTCGAGCAGATCTTGGCGAACCGCGATTTTGCCGATGACGAACTCGACATGCGCGAGGAAACCAACGTCCTCGACGACGAAGACGAGGAGGCCTCGGTACTCAATTTCGTGAATCAGATTCTTCGGGAGGCGCTGGACCAACGCGCCACCGATATTCATGTCGAGCCGCAACGTGGCCACCTACGGATTCGCTACCGCATCGATGGTATCCTCCAAGATGTCCCGGTTCCCGAGCATATCGTGCAGCTCCAGAGCAGCGTGCTGACTCGACTCAAGGTCATGGCGCGTCTTGACATCGCCGAGAAGCGACTCCCGCAGGATGGTCGGATGCAGATGGAACTCGATGGTCAGGAGATCGATGTTCGCGTCGCGTGTATCCCGGCGATCGATGGAGAGAGCATAAGTTTGCGTCTTCTCGGTCAGGAAAATTTCAACCTCGAAAAACTCGATCTCACCGGAGAATTTCGCGACCAAGTCAACAGCCTGCTGGACCAGCCCAACGGTATCGTGTTGCTGACTGGGCCGACCGGCTGTGGCAAATCGACCTCGCTCTACACATTCCTCAGCGAGCTGAATGTTCCCGGTCGTCGCATCGTCACCATCGAGGATCCGGTGGAGAACAAGCTTGAGGGAGTCGTGCAGATCGCGGTGAAGCCGGAGATCGATCTGACCTTCGCCAGTGGCCTGCGTTCCATTCTTCGGGGCGATCCGAACATCGTCATGGTCGGGGAAATTCGCGACCTCGAGACGGCGGAGATCGCTATCCGTGCCGCGCTCACCGGGCACTTGGTCTTCTCTACTCTGCACACGAATGACTCGATCGGCGGGATTACCCGACTGATCGATATGGGAGTCGAGCCGTTCTTGGTGTCGGCTTCGGTCCGGGCCTTCATCGCCCAGCGGCTTGTCCGGCGGCTGTGCCCGTCGTGTCGGGCGCCGGTGGATCTGCCTGCGGCAAAGCTGGAGTCGCTTGGCTTTCCGACAAACTATGAAGGCCAGCCTCACGTTCCTTCCGAAGAAGGGTGTGACGACTGCCGAAAAACCGGGTTCCACGGACGCGTGGCAATCTACGAAATGTGCGTGCTGACTCAGCCGATGGAAGAACTTGTTACCGCCGGTGCCCAGCGCCGGGATTTGGCGAAGCAGGCTCGAGCTGACGGCCACCGATCGATGCGGGAGTATGGCTGGCTGAAGGTCCTCGACGGCACCACCAGCCTTGAGGAATTGGTCAGTGCCACGGCGATCGAGGGCTAGAGTAGAGATTCAATCGACTTCACCACCAACACCGTGCCGAACTATCAGTACAAGGCCCTACGAGCCGACGGATCGACCGCTACCGGAGCGATCCAAGCGTCTGATGAGAAGACCGCGCGGCGGTTGCTGACACGTCGGAAGTTGCAGGTATTCGATCTCGGGGCTACCGCAGTCACGGGTGCGGCTCCAACCGGTCGCTGGGCCAAGAAGCAGGCAGAGGAGATCGAGGCAGCGACGACGGATCGGACCAAGGTTCTGCGGCTGAAGCGTGGCGAAGTGGTGCAGTTCACCGAAGAGCTTTCTGATCTAGTCGGGGCTGGGATGCAGCTCGAGCCGGCCTTGCTCGTCATGGAGAAGCGCGGCGAGAAGTCCAGCATCAAGGTCGTCGCCACCCGAATCCGGGAAAAGGTTCGCGACGGTATGGCCTTCTCGTCTGCCTTGAAGAGTTCTTCGGCGAGCTTCGACGATCTTTACTGCAACCTCGCGGCAGCGGGTGAAGCCGGTGGTTCGCTACCTGCGATTCTGCGCCGCCATGCTGAGTATCTGCGGACCATGTCGGACCTGCGCGGCAAGTTCCTGTTCGCCATGATCTACCCGTCGTTCCTAGTGGCGGCGGGCATCGGCGTGACGATACTTTTCATTGCGTTCCTAGTCCCGAACTTGGCCAAATTGATCGACCGGAGCGGCGAGGCGGCGCCGTTTTTGATCAGTATTCTGCTGACTGTCAGTGACCTCATGAACCAGTGGTGGTGGCTGATCCTGGCCCTACTCGCCGTTGCCGTCATGGCGATCATCGTGTCGATGCGGACCCCGGCTGCGCGCCGGTGGTGGGACGGTTTCAGCCTGAAAATTCCTCTGTTCGGCGGGATCATCTCGGGACGGTTCTATGTGCAGTTTCTGCAGACTCTATCGAACCTGATGGGCGACGGGCTTCCGTTTCTCAAGGCATTACATCTCGCTAGTGGCACAACTTCGAATACCCACATGCGGGACCGGCTGAAGATGATGGAGGAGGAGGTAGGCGACGGCCGCCAGCTGACCTCTTCTATGCGCCGGACCGGACTGTTCCCCGAGCGCCTCACCGACATGGTCGCCATCGGTGAGCAGACCGGTAATATTTCGGAGTCTCTTGGTGCCACCGCTAAGCGCTACGATCGAGAATTAACCAACAAGATCGAGGGGCTGGGAGCTGCCATTCAACCGATTATTATTATAGCCATGGCGGTCGTCGTCGGTGTCATGGCCTACTTCATGATCAGCGTCATCTATGATACGATCAACACTCTCAGATCCCGCTAGGGCACGGGCCGGTTCCGCCGGCTTCACCCTGCTCGAGATCCTCGTCGGGATGAGCATTATGTTGCTCGTCTTCGGCGCGGGGGGATTCGCTGTGGTCACGGCCTTCAACGAGCGGGACGCCACCGAGATCATTAACCGTCTGGAGCGTATCAGCCGGCGCGCCGTGCTTCGGTCGTCGGCCTTGCAGGAGACGCAGGTGCTGGAGTTCACCGGTTCGGGAATCGAGTATGTCGGCATGCCGTCGCTGAGCTTCGATCTCGGTGACGATGGTGGTATTCTGATCCAACGCGCAGGCTCAGATCGCTGGGAAGCATCCAAGGGTTACCGCTGGGTGTTTCCGCCACGCGGCTTCTGCGAACCGATTGCGGTTCGGCTCAATTCGGGTCGGACCAGAGCCGAGATGACCTTCAACCCACTCACTGGTGCCCAGGCCACCAGCACGCTCGACTTTTGACTTCGATGAAGGCTGACCAGAAAGCGATCCCTGCGCGCAGGGCTAGAACCGTAGCCGGATTCCTGCTGCTGGAAGCGTTGCTGGCGCTCGTGGTGTTCGGCCTGGCTGCTCTCGCTCTGGTTACCGCTCTCCAAGATACTGCCCTCGCCGCCGACGAAGCCCGGGCCGAGCAGGAGGCGATCGATATGCTCCAGTCGATTCTCGACGAATACAGCAAAGCACCCCAAATCCGTGCCGGCGTAGAGAATATCGAGGAAGACGCGAGTGGAATCCGATACAGCGTCGAGACTGCGTTAGCCTACGATCTGTTCGACAAAAACCAGATCCCTCTCACCAACATTTACCGGATGACCGTGCGGGCCTGGCTTCCCAACAGCCTGCCCGGCAACAAGCCAGATCTCGAAGCCGAAACCCTCCGCTATGCATTGCTCTACCAGAACTAGCGCCAAGCGGAGTGGATTCAGTCTGCTCGAGGTCGTTCTTGCCACCGCTATCTTGGCGCTGCTTCTAAGCGGGGCTTTTGCCATCGTGCAGGGGTCGGTCGAACTCGGGGCCGAGATCACCGAGCTGGAGGATCGGGCACTCACCCGAGCTCGGCTTGTCGAAATCCTCCGCCAGAATATCCGGAACCTGCAACCGGAGGCGAACTTACTTCTGACCGTCATCGAGAAGTCGGGTAGCTACAGTCCCGAGTTGGCATTTCTCGGCGACGGCGCGGCCTTTGCCCTCGGCGGCGGGCCCGGTGGAGGGCAAGGTGCCACGCTGATTGCTCGTCCGACACCAGGTGGGTTCTTCGCCCTAGATCTGCTTTTGCTCCCTGATGACAGCATTGGCAAGGGGAGGAAGCATCCCGATGCCAGAAAGGGGCCAAGGATTGAGCTACTTCCTGAATTGGCCGCATTTAGTTGGAGAGCCTATGACCCGGTCGCCCGGGAGTGGGTCGTCTCTTGGGGGGACTATGGTCGCCGCCCCAGCCAGATCGAACTGACTATGGCATTTTCTGGTGACCTTGCTCCACAACGCTATGTCTTCTGGGTTCCACCGGTTGTGAGACTTCCGGCGGAACGATTCATGAACCTTCTGCCGTCTGACGGTGTCAATCCTCCGGGGACAGGTCCTACCGCAGATGGTAGTGCTGCCGACCCCACTCGAGACTCCCCTCCAGGCATGATCCAATGAACGTTTTCACTGCACAGGTAAGGGCTGCTACCCGGTCGCGCGACCACGGGTCGGCGTTGCTCGCTGTGTACTGGACGCTCGCTGTTCTCGGGCTCACCGTTTTTGGGATTTCGCACTTCGTCCTCGATAGCCTCGAGGCAGTCAATCACCGCCGGGACGACTTCGATGCTCGGCTTCTCGCCGAGCGTGCCATTGCGATCGCAGCCCACCCGCTGATCCAGCGCGACGATCCGCTTCTTCAGGGGGATGTCGGTGAGGGACGGGCCTACAAGGCGACCATCATTAGCGAGGGAGCCTTGCTCAATCTGAACGCCGTCGTTCTCCGCGAGCAAAACGACGTGCTCGAGAGGCTCTTCGCTAGTTGGGGGATGGAGTTTACTGCAGTGGCGAATCTGATTTCATCGTTGCAAGACTGGGTGGATACCGATGACTTGGTTCGGCCAGGCGGGGCAGAGGATCGGGTCTACGAAGAGGCAGGAATTCCCGGGCGGCCATTTAATCGCCCGTTCCGTAGCCTTGAAGAAGCCCGACTCGTGGCTGGCATGGATCAACTAGCTGAACTGCGACCGGATTGGGCGGACTCGTTCACTCTCTGGAGCGGTGGTCCCTTGGATGTGTCCGAGGCCGAGGCGCCTCTCATTGTTGCCGCCACCGGGGCTCCTGAGACTCTGGCGGTCAACTTGGTTTTCACCCGTCGTGGGCTGGATGGCATCGATGGAACCGAAGACGATGTGCCCCTAAACTCGCTCGACTCTGTCATGGCCATGTTGCAAGTTCCCGAGGAAATGGCACCGGCAATGGCACAACGAATCACAATCGACGAGCGGACGACAAGGATCGTCGGGGAGGGAACTGCGCATGGCATTACCCTTCGACAGATTCTTGTGCTTCGAAATCGTGAGAGCCGTCCGAGCTTGCTCCACTTCGCAGAGACCCGGGTGCGCAATCCAAGCCTAGAAGAAGGCCTCTAAGGAAAAAATGGCGGATACGAAGAAAATTCTTCTCCCGGGTGCCGACGCCTGGGAACTCTGGTCGAAAGGATCGGCTGGTTGGGAGGAAGTGCCCGATGCCGATGGGCGAGCCGGTTCCGACGTGCTCGTCGCCATCGATGCCCGGTCCATCGCGACTGCTCCGCTTTGGATCAATTCGACCGATCCTGAGATTCAGAAAGGTGTGGTCGCTGGAGAACTCGCTGAATTAGGTATTGTTGCTGAGGGCGGCCGGTCGGCGAATATCAACCACGTTGCTATCGACTCGAATAGAGCCCTCATTGTCGTCACTGTCTTGGAGAACAGTTCCCGCCTCCCGGAGGTCGATGGAGTCCCGGCTGGCTTCGCTCCATTTTCCAGTCTCCTCGAACTCCCAGCCGATGCCATCAGCGTGTGGCGCGAGCTCGGGCGCTTGGTGGTGGCCTTCACCCGGGGACGGTCGGTGGTCTACAACCAGGTGCTCAGTGGTGGCGAAATCGATTCGGACATGGCCGGAGAAATTGCCTGCATCGCTCAGTCTCTCCAAGGAAGTGCCGTCACTAAGGGGATTGAAAAAATTGTCGTCTCGGGCGAACCCGCAGGATCTAGCTCTCCAGAATTTTTACGGACCGCACTCGGGCTTCCCCTTCAGCAGGTGCCAAGGTTCCCTCTTTCGGCGAACCCATCGGCTCTCGGAGCGTCCTCACCGTTAGCCCCGGTAGTAGTGGTCGAGCGGCACGCCGCCCGCCGGAGAAGGTCGCGGGGGATTGTGTTGGGAATCGCCGCTCTGGCGATCTACGGGCTACTCTGCCTCCTGGCGTGGCTCAACCTCGGTCGCCTAGATCGTGCCAATGAGTCGCTTCGTGAATCCGTCGCCGCCGACGCCGCCGAGGTCGAGTCGATCCGTCAGGCGATGGACAGCTGGGATGCACTCGAGCCAGCGATTAATCCGGACAACTATCCGGTCGAGACCTTCCATCGCCTTACCGCCTTACTTCCGCGCAAGGGCCTGCGTCTGACTCTGTTCCACCTCCAGGATTTCGGGCAAAAACTCACCGTCGTCGGTGAATCGGAATCGACCAATATCGCTATCAGCTTGAGAGACGACCTTGCCAACCGCACTCAGCTCAGCCACTTCGACTGGCAGATTCGCGCGCCTACCACCCTACCTGATGGCCGAGCTCGGTTCGTCGCAGTAGGATCATTTAGGGAGAATCCCTTTCCCCTAACCGAGGATCCATCCCCATGAGCAACAGTGAACGCATTCTCCTGTTCGTCCTCGTTGGCATCATCGCCATCGGAGCTGTGCTCGTTCTTGTCCTCGAGTACAATCGCCGCGCCAAAGCGTTGGCCCGCGAGCGTGATGATCTCGAACTCCAGCGCGTCGAGGCCGACGAACTACTGAGTCAGCGGGACGAGTGGATCGAGAAAGGACGTTGGATTAGCAAGGCTCAGCTTCCCTTCAAGTCGCAACGCGAAGCCGACTCCGACATCATCGATAGCATCGACTCGTCCGCCAAAAAAGCGGAGGTCGAGGTCCGCCAGCGCAGCCTGCTCGAACCAGACCAGACTGAACAATATAACCAGGCCGGGGCAAATGTCTCAGGCTACGGCAAGCTCCCTGATGTTCTCGGTTGGCTCTACGCCATGCAGAGCCCCGAAAAATTTCGTGCTGTCAGTCAGGTCAAACTTGAGCCCGACCCCAAGAATCCGGAAAAAATCATTGCCCAGTTTCAGCTTCTTCGGTGGTACCGTCCTATTGATTCCGAATAAATTTCGATGAATTCGCACCGCCCACTATTCCTCCTTTTCCTTATCCTCCTCTTGGGAGCGACGGCGGAGTTGTGTGCTCAGTCAGAAACGGAATCGGAGGAGGATGCCGTATCGTTCGTTCCTCGCCGCCAACCGATCTCCCGCTACCAAGAAGGCTGGAAGTTTTCGCCGTTCATGGTGAAAACGAACGTGGTTACCAAGGGGCCAAACTTTGCCGAAGATTTGAGCATTGCTGGCATTTCGATCATTCGAGGAGAAGCCTACGTCACGGTGGTCAACGGCAAGACGAAGGACTACACTCGGCTCCAGAAGGACAAGGAAACCGATGGGCTGACTCTGCTTGAAGTCAGTTACGACCGCGATCCTCGTAAAGCCTCGGTTCGCATCTCTAGCGGAGACGAGCAGGCGTCGATTCGGTATAGCGATGAGGCCTTCAAGGCTCGGCCGGGCGCAATCGCCCAGAGTCTGCACAACAGCCAGCAACCTCCGGGTGTCCAGCGTGTCGCCCCGCGAAGACAGGCTGTGAACGGCCAGGCGATGCCGCCTCTTACGCGGTCTCCTGGCCTGCAGCGTTCTCCTACCCCCGCGGTGGCTCCTCTAAACGCTCCCCCCACGACTCCACCGCAAAGCCGAAGGCGCAAGATCATCCTTCCCACTGCAGTCCAACCTCCGGTCCAGCGCTAGTACCTATCTGCTCACTTGTCATGACGAACTGTTTTTCGCTCCCTCTCACGCTAGGTGCTTACCTAGCCGGTGTGCTTCTATTGCTTGCTGGCTTACTGCCGTCTACTCAGGCACAGGATGTCGGAGGGGACAACGATATGGTGATTCAATACATCGACATGCCCTTGTCCGAGGTCATTCGTGACTTCGAGCTCTACTCTGGAAAGCGGGTCATCCGCGATGCGGCGATCATGGCGAGCACGGTCAATATCGAGACCAGCACCCCGATGCCGATCACTGAAGGCCTAGTGTTCGTCGAGAAAAGTCTTTTGCTCAACGGATTCGCCCTAGTCCCGGCCGGCAAGAATACCCTGAAGCTCATCGGTTGGGCTGGAGGGAAACAACCACGTTCCGAAGGTGTTCCGATCTTCTCCCGCGCCGAAGATCTACCCACCGATGATGAAGTGGTCAGCTACATCATGCCGCTCAACAACGTCGAGCCGAGCAAAGCTATCGAAGCGTTTTCCACTATCGTGCCGAACCATGCCTATGGTTCGATCACACCGCTGGAGAACGCCGCCGCCTTAGTCATCACCGAGAATGCCTCCGTCATCCGCACTCTCATCGCCCTGAAAGAACACATCGATGTCGAGCCCCTCACCGTCATCAACAAGACCTTTGTGCTTGAACGGTCCGATGCCGAAGAAGTCGCCGAAGCCTTGAAGGAAATCCTCGAGCCAGCCAGTGAAGGGAGCGGTCCAGGAGCCAGAAACTCGATCAACGTCGCCGCCAATGGTCTACCGGGGCAGCAAGGAATTCCGGGAGTCACCAGTTCTGGTCCTGGCTCGATCAAGATCGATCCAAGAATCGTCGCTATCGCCCGGACCAACAGTATTCTCGCCATCGCTCTGCCTTCCGATATGAGCTACATCCAGGCCTTGATTGAGAAGCTCGATGCACCGGCTGAGTTAGGCAAGTTCCTCTCTCGTGAGCTTCATTACCTTCCCGTTCGTGACTTTCTACCGGTTGCCCGTGATGCCTTGCTTCGTGGAGCGGAAAACGACGGTGGCGACATCCAAGGGCTCGATGGACAGAGTCAGAGTAGCAGCCGGAACAACAACAGCTCGAACCAAGGTGGACTATTCGGCGGCAGTGGTTCGAGTGGCGGACTTGGTGGTAGCGGCGGCGGGAGTTCCCGCGGTGCGACTCTCGGAGAGCCGGATGAAGTCGGTCGCCCCATTTCCGTCGTGGTCGGCAAGACCCTCTTGATTGGCGATGGAAGGTCCAATGAGCTGTTCGTTTCCGGTCCGCCCGAAGACTTACGTATCATTGATGAACTGATCACCCACATCGACAAGCGTCCAAAGCAGGTTCTCATCTCCTGCATCATCGGTCAGTTAACTCTCACCGATGACTTCAATCTCGGAATCGACTACCTACGCACACTTAGCCTCCAAGGAAGCGCAGGCGGCCAACCGATTGGGCTTGCTGGCATCCTTGGGAGTAGGGCAGGGGATCGAATCGACCCCACCGATCTCGATGTGATCTCGGCCTTCCCCGGAACCCAAGGGCTGTCGGTCTATGGCCAGATCGGTAACTACTTTACTGCCATTCTCGACACCCTAGAACAGACGAATCGCTTTAAGGTGCTGTCTCGACCGTCCCAGTTCACCTTGAACAATGAGAAGGCCACCATCGTCACCGGTCGCCAGATTGCTGTGCCGCTATCGAGTTTCAGCGGAGGCCTGAACAACGGCGTCACCTCGAATATCCAGTTTCGCGAGGTCGCTCTGCGGGTCGAAGTCATCCCGCTAATCAATTCAGACGACGAGATCACCCTCGAAATTTCTCTGACCAATGACGACATCGTCGGAAGCACCAATGTGTCAGGCAACGACATCCCGACGATCGGCACCCAACAGCTGACGACGAAGGTCATCGTGCCGAATAAGCACACCGTTCTTCTTGGCGGACTTGTCTCCCAAGATGGCAGGGAAACTCAGTCCGGCTTCCCTGGCCTAGTTCATATTCCTATTCTGAAGCACCTGTTCGGATCGACTGGACGGAGCGTCGATCGTGAAGAACTGCTGATCTTCATCCAGCCTCACATTGTTTCCGACTCCCGCGACATGGGCGACATCCACAACGAAGCCATGCGGCGGAACACCTTCGGGGAGGAAGTTATGGAGTTCGCCAATCCCGACGGGACTAAACGGGTGAATCCGACCGTCTGGCCCCGGCCCACCAAGGTCGGCCCTGCCCGTCCCAAACAGCGCAAGACCCACGTCCCTTACAACCGATAACTGATCATCATGGCGAACCGATCCCGTTCTCGTTCCCGTTCCCGCGGGCGTAGCCGTCGCGGCGATTCCGCTCCCAGCCAAGAGGCCAGGGAGAACCGTCACGCTGCCGCTTCTGCGGAAACTGTCGCCCACCTCGACGAGGATGGGCTCTATCGCAAGGTGGCCAAGGCGGGAGCCGCGGCCTTGGTTCTGGTCCTCGATGGGGTGAAGGATCCACACAATCTGGGAGCTTGCCTACGCACTGCCGATGCCGCTGGGGCAATGGCTGTTGTAGTTCCTAAGGATCGTTCTTGTCCGGTTACCGACACCGTTGTCCGTATCGCCAGTGGTGCCGCCAGCACCGTCCCGGTCGTCCGCGCCACCAACCTCGCCCGCGCCTTGCGCCGTCTTCAGGAAGCGGGACTCTGGCTGGTCGGAACGGCAGACGAGGTCGACCATTCCCTCTACGACATCGATCTCTCCGGACCGGTGGGCATTGTCATGGGGGCGGAGGAAAATGGCCTGCGCCGCCTGACTCGCGAAGGCTGCGACTTTCTCGTTCAGGTCCCGATGGCCGGTGCAGTGGATTGCCTGAACGTCTCGGTCGCCACTGGGGTCTGTCTGTACGAGGTCCGTCGGCAGCGAATCGCCGCTTTTACAGATCGCCCCACCTCTGGCTAGACATTTGTCTAGGAAAGACGATCCTTCGGCTCTCCGTAATGAGTGCGGAGTAATTTAGTTCTTAAAAATCCTCTCAGAATTCGTCCTCACGCCCGTCCGATGAGCAAACGCCCATTCCGGAAACTAGCCATCATCGGCCACACTTACGCCATCGCCCATAACCGGGAGAAGGCGGCAGCACTGTCGCGTCACTACGACGTCAGTTGCATCGTGCCGGTGGGCAAGAACGTCGTTCTCATGGGGCAGGACCTGAGTAGCTTCGATGCCAGCGAAGAGCCTGAGGGAGAGCACGTCGTCCACGAGCTTCGAGCTTCGGGAAGCATCGACGATGCAACGCGCCAGTACTACTACGGTCTCGGCGAACTCCTCGACGAGATTCGCCCCGATATCATTCTTTGCGAAGCCGAGCCTTGGGCAGTGGTTCGATGGCAGGCTGCCATGTGGGCACGCAAATCCCGTTCGCCCCGCACTCTATTCTGCGAATTCACTTGGGAGAATGTTCGTCGCCCTGGATTGAAAGGCGGTATTTTGGATCTCGCCTACGCCGCTGCTGCACGCACCGGTCACTTGGTGGTCTGCGGAAACGACGCCGCTGTCGATCTTTTCGTCCGTGCCGGTAAGCCTAGGGAACATTGTCTCAAGGCCCCCCAACTCGGTGTTCCCGACGAGGGGTACACCATCGCCACCGAGGCTCAGAAGCGTCGCTGGCGGAAAGAGTCCGGGCTGCCCGCAGATGCCCTCGTAGTTGGATTTTGCGGTCGATTTACCGAGTCCAAGGGCGTCAGCAATCTGATCGCCGCAGTGCGCTCGATCCGCGAGACTTCGGATCGTGAGGTGGTCCTCGCCTTTCTCGGGGCAGGGGAGATGAAGGACGCAATCTCCAGCGAAATCGATGGGTTCGGAGCCATTCTTCCTCCAGTGCCGCATCGAGAAGTGCCTCACATTATGTCCCACTGGGATATCCTTGTCCTTCCCAGTAATCCGGTCACCACCGGTGACGCTTGTTGGGAAGAGCAGTATGGTCGAGTCCTGATCGAGGCCATGGCAGCTGGTGTTCCAGCACTTGGATCCAGCAGTGGAGCCATCCCCGAGGTCGTCCGCTTCCCCGAGGCCGTCTTTCGCCACGGTGACGCCAGCCATCTGACCGAGGTTCTCGGCTCCTACGTTTCGGATCCCGTCGGGCTCAAGGACCTATGGGAGCGCCAATACGCCTACGTCATGGACGAGTGCACCGATAGCCGACTCGCCGCGCGCTACGCGGAATTCTTCGATGCCCATGTCTAATTTGTCGGCGAGGCGCACCGCTACTCTGGTTACCGCCCATCCCGATGAAGGCAGTATCTCCATGGAGATCTACCGCCGGGAATTGGTCGCAGCACACCGACCGGACACCGACCGCTATGCTATCCAGTCGCTTCCAGAGGATCACCGATTGCCGACGCCGGCGCACCGACTGAAGAAGGCTTGGTCGCGCTACGTGGCCCATCCTCGTCAGGTGAAACGGGGGGCGCGCGGCGACGTCTTCCACATCCTCGACCACTCCAGCTCCCATCTTCTCGGCTCAGCACCCGAGGGAGTGCCTACCGTCGTCACCCTCCACGACCTGATTCCGCTGCGGTTTCCCGGCGGGCTGGGGGAATCCCAGGTCCAGCGGTTCCGCACCACGGTCGAGCGTCTTCACCAAGCCGCTGCCATCGTCTCGGTCTCCGAGTATTCCAAGGCAGAGGCCATCGATCTTCTCGGCATCCCTGAGGAAAAGATCACCGTTATCCCAAATGGGGTCACGGTGGTGGACCTGGCCTCGGTGGCTTCGGGAGCAGGTCTGCCGACCGCTGTTGCTCGGCTCCGCCAGGTGGGGAAAGACCTGCTCGTCTTGTCGGTGGGAAGCACGATCGAGCGTAAGAACCTCGGTCTTCTGCCCGCTGCTCTGGCCCATCTATCCACACTGTCGGACCGGTCCGTCGGCCTGCTCCGTGTCGGCGAGTCCCTGCCCGAAGGTCTTCGAGCGGATATCGTCGAAGTTCTCGGTGAGGACGGCTTGGCAGAGGCTGGACGGACTGAGACCGAGGAGTTGCATCGCATCTATGCCGAGTCCGACGTGGTGTTCTTTCCGTCCTTCTACGAGGGCTTTGGCCTGCCGATTATCGAGGGATTCGCCTACGGAAAACCTGTCGCCTGCTCTGATCGTGCAAGCCTTCCCGAGGTCGGTGGCGATCTGGCCGAGTATTTCTCTCCGGATGATGCCTTGGCTGCCGGCGAGGCCCTGCACCGTGCGGTTTCTGCCGATTCTACTACGGCCCGCGAGCGGCGGGTGAAGAAGGCGGGCGAGTTCTCTTGGCGGGAGAACCTCGAGGCCTTGTTCGATATCTACGATCGGGTTCTGGAGCAGTAAGCCCCTCGATCTTGGGAAATCCGCTGTGTCGAGGTATGTCCTGGGGGGCATGAAGGCTTTCCGACGATCTCTCCGAGGCGCCGTTAGCCTTCTGCTACAGCCTACAGCGGCAACAACGAGCCTTCGTGTTCGAGCAATTGGCGTTTGAGCTCGAGACCTCCACCGAACCCGGTCAGTGATCCATCGGCCCCGATGACCCGGTGGCAGGGGACGATGATCGAGATTGGGTTGTTGCCATTGGCTAGCCCCACCGCGCGCACGGCGGCGGGGTTGTCGATCCGCTCAGCGATGTCTCGGTAGCTCACCGTATGCCCGTGTGGGATCAGACTCAGTTGGGTCCAGACTGCACGCTGGAAGTCAGTTCCTGCCGCATCGAGTGGCAGGTCAAAGTTGCTCCGCTTCTTGGCGAAATACTCCTTCAGCTGAGCAACCGCAGCCTTGAGCACTCCACTCGGGTCGGCGCCCTCGGGCAGGCTTGCACCATCTTCGATCCGGTGTCCGAACCACAATCCAGCCAATCCAGATTTCGATGCGACCAGACAAAGTTCCCCGACTGGGCTGTCGTAACGACGGGAGGCCACGCCGTGGGCTGGGAACTGTTTCATAGCCGAGGATACCTCATTTGAATGGTCTTGTTCAAGGCCGCGATTCGGTGCTTGGGAGCGAGGTTGTCTTGACTTCTCCGGCCGCACAGCGGATCATAAATCCACATACCGAACGGCTCTTCTCTTGGGTGGGGCCGCGCGGGACCAGGGGATCGTGAAACCACTTTTCCTGCTGTGTACGACCATTGTGGTTATATTGGGTCCGAACCGTTACTCACGTAAGGGAGGCAATAGCATGGTGATTGATGTCGGGCCTTTATTGGAGGGCAGATTTGATCACAAGCGGCCACCCACCTGTTCTATACGGGTACGTGACCCCAACGCCACGGACGGCACGAGTGGGAATCCTTATCCCGGAGCTAACGCAAGTTGGCTCCGGGATTTTGATTTCCGGCAGATCGTCGCCTGCGGACGGAGGATTGCGGATTGCGTAAAGGCGAGGTTAAATTTCTACTGGAGAAATGCCGCTCAGCCGCGATTCGTTCCGCGTGCCAAATCTACGAATTTCTGGACGTGTCGGTGGATCCGACGACCCCCTCCGCGCAGTCAGAGCCGAACTCATGTGCGAGCTCTTTGAGGCTGGTTGGAACTTATACAACGCAAACGGCGATCAGACGATCACGCTTGGCAATATCCAGAACAAGATCCGCGAGTCGGACGCCTTCGTCTTTACCCCCCAGCCTCACCTTCAAGATCTGTTCTCCTGTGCTTCAGTCTTCGTCGGCTACCAGACGCTCGATCCAGAGCTCGAAGGCAAGCCAACCGCGCTACTAAATACCAATGGTTCTTGGGATGGCTTCATCGGTCTTCTTGAGCACCTCAATTCCATGGGCACGGTGCGCCAATCCGCCCGCGACTATCTCCAGTTGGCGAAAGACCCGGAAGAGCTAGTCAAGATCATCGACCACGAGACTCCGTGGTCTGCTCCTGACGAAGGCCATCACGCCGATGGTGAAGTACCGTCTGGTGACATCCCGGAGGCGAACGATCCGCGGCCTGACGACTATCGCTATAACGTCTGCGTCTTCTGCTCCGCGAGTATCAAGGACGAGACCATGCTTGAAGAAGGCCGGTTGCTCGGTCGGGACCTAGCCGAAGCCAAGCTCGGTTGCGTATCTGGTGCTGGCCGTACCGGAATCATGGGCGAAGTGGTGCGAGGCTCTGCCGAAGCCGGTGGCTGGACCGCCGGATCAAATGTTCCGCACATCATTCAGCTGGAAGGATTGCCCGAGGGACTGAACGCCTTCTGGCCAAGGCCGGACATCTATACTCGCATGGAGATCATGATCGAGGAGTCCGATGCGTTTGTGATTATGCCCGGTGGTTGTGGAACCGTGCAGGAGCTCCTCGCTCTTCTCCTCCGTAAGCAGCGCGGAAATCCGACAATGAAAGACAAGCCCATCATCGTCTTCGATCGCGACATGGGAAATGGCGAGAGCTTTTGGAGCCCTCTATTCGATCTGCTCGAGGCCACCGGCGACTCCCCAGGAGTCGAAGTCGCACGGAAGCGGGAGGAAATTCTCCCATTAATCGAAAAGGCCATGAACTAGCTGGTGCCTGGTCTCGATTTTAAGTAGATGCCGGAATGACCCTGCGGCGGCGAGCATGGATACCGTTCCGTAGCTTGCGGCCCAAGCAACCGAGCCGCTCTTTCCATCCAACAATATCAGCTACCCAGACCAGCGAGTCCGGCCATCGGGAGCAGGGGAATTCCAAGTAGTCCGGACTAGCCTGCGAGAACAAGCCTTAAAGAACTGCGGCGAAAAGTGCTGTGATGAGGAGTCCGATAGCAAGGACTGAAAACACTGGTGTAGTCATGAGAGAAGAGTAGACGTTCGGCCGATGGCCTAGGCTTGCCAGAAAGGCGGACTCCCGATAGACCAGTGTTATGTCCTATCGGATTCAAGAAATGCCCGAAGAAGACCGTCCGCGGGAAAAGCTTCAGAAGCGCGGAGCTAGCGCGCTTACCGATGCCGAACTATTAGCGATTTTTCTACGGGTCGGTCGCAAGGGGGCGAGCGCCATTGAGGTAGCCCAGTCTCTTCTCGATGAGTTCCAATCGCTCAACGGAATCGCCCGGGCGACGCCACCAGAGTTGATCCGGATTCCTGGAATCGGTCCAGCCAAGGCCAGTGAGATTGCGGCAACCGCCGAGATGGCCTCGCGCCTTGCCTCCGAGCGGTTTCGCGAGACCCGCATCGACGGACCGACGGCGATCTATGATCTTTTAGGTCGGGAAATGGCGAGTCTTCAGAAGGAGTCGCTTCGGGCTGTGCTACTCAATGCGAAGCACAATCTCATCAGGGTTGAGGAGATCTCACTTGGCACGCTAAATGAAAGCCACGCCCACCCGCGTGAGATTCTTCGCCCGGCCTTGCTCTATGCTGCATACGGGTTCATTCTCGTTCACAATCACCCGTCGGGAGATCCCAGCCCAAGTGCTGCCGACCGTCAGCTCACCCGTCACTTGGCCGATGCCTGCACCTTGCTTCGAATTCACTTTGTTGACCATGTCATCATTGGTCAGTCTGGCGACGACAGGCCCCCTTTTTTCAGTTTTGAAGAGGCAGGGATCTTTCCTCCCATGCCTAAATTCAGCTAGTCCTTACCCCTCATGATTCATCCGACCGCTATCATCGCCCCCGAAGCCAAGCTTGGAGACGGCGTGGAAGTCGGGGCCTACGCCATCATCGATGCCGACGTCGAAATTGGTGACCGCTGTCGGATTCTTCCTCAGGCCCAGATATTGCGAGGTTGCCGCCTCGGGCAAGAAAACACGATTGGAAGAGGAGCTATTCTAGGTGGCGATCCACAGGACCTCTCTTTCGAGTCCGCAACTTCTAGTCAGCTTATCCTCGGCAAAGGCAACACGATTCGGGAGCATGTGACCCTTCACCGGTCGGCCACCGCCGGCCAAGCGACTATCATCGGGGACGCAAATTTCCTCATGGTGGGCGCCCACATCGGTCATGATTCGAAAATTGGAGATCGGAATGTCCTTGCCAACAACTGTCTCTTGGCCGGACATGTAGAGGTTGGTAGCAACTGCTTCCTCGGTGGAGGCTCCGGCTACCACCAATTTCTCCGCGTGGGGGACTATGTCATGGCTCAAGGGAATGGCTCCTTCAGCAAGGATCTACCTCCGTTTACGACAGCGGCTCTCTACAATCAGATCATCGGTCTGAATTCGATAGGTTTGCGTAGAGCTGGCTATTCGACGGAGGAGCGCCGAGAACTCAAACAGCTCTTCACCTTATTCTTCCGCAGTGGCTCGAATCGCGCGACAGCCTTGGAAAGTGTCACGAACCAAAATTGGGGGGCTCCAGCGAAAAAACTGATCGAATTTCTCGGAGGTGCCTCTACCAAAGGCGTTTGCTCGATGAAACTTCGCATATCGAAGAAAAATACTGCCAAAATCTAATGTAGGCAGGATGCAGAAATCACGTATCTAGGCGCGAATCCGCTTTACGCCCCCTCAGCGGCATCTTACTGTGATTTGACCAATTGGTTAAGATGGATTAATGAATGGGCGTTCGCTCCTGTTACTCCTCCCCGACCGTGCACACGACATGAAGAATCAAGGATTTGCCCTCTTCGCACTAGCGCTCACAGCGCTAGCCGTGACGTCTACACCCGTATCCGCTCAAGGACTCGACTTCCTCCAGAGGATAGGCACTGATGTAGACATCAAGGGCCTTTCGCAGGAATGGAATCCGGAAACTCAGGTAGCCACGGTTACCGGTGAAGTTCGGATCGGTTACGACGATGTCGTGATCAAGGCGAATCGGGCCGAGTATTATACGCTTACCGGTGACATTATCGCCAGTGACGATGTTACCGTCTATCAGGACGGACGGATCTACAAAGGCGACAAGATCAACTTCAACACCAAGACTGGCAATATTTCCAGCGATGGGCTTCGGACTCGCGCAGGTGCCGTGCTGTTTAGGTCGGACAACTTCCGGACCAAGACCAAAGACGTCGAGGTCATCGAAGGTGGCGAGACTATGTTCACCACCCACGACTCAAAGTGGCCGAACTACCATATCAAAGCCAAGGAGATCAAGATCTACCCAGATGATAAGATCGTCTTCAAAAGCCCGAAGATCTACGCTGGAAACACACCTATTTTCTGGCTTCCGAGCCTTACGCAGCCGTTGGATGACGAGTTGGGCTACTTCTTTGTCCCAGGCTACAACTCCCGATGGGGTGGCTTCCTTCTCAACCGTTACGGTGTCATGTATGGTGACCATACACTCGCTCAGTACCATGTTGACCTTCGAAGTGGTCGCGGTGTTGGACTTGGTGTCGATCTACTGTCAGAGAAATTTCGCGACAATCCGAACATCGGGCAGCTTACCCTCTATTCCACCTACGATCTTGATCCTCAGTATGATCGGGAAGGTATCGAGCGCTCGATGCTCGACAATAACCGCTACCGTGTCAATTTTCAGCACCGTATCTACCTTCCTGGTCCTGAGGAAAGCACACTCTATCTCGATTTTGACGTCAACAAACTGAGTGACCGCCTCTACTACTCAGACTTTTTCTTCTCTGATGCGCAGTTCGATCCGCAGCCGGACAACATCATCAATCTAGTTAAAAGAGAGGAAGAATTTGAGTTCAGCCTTCTCGCCCGCTTCCAATTGAACGATTTCTTCGGGCGCGACACCCGAAGCCCAGAGATCGCTATCGACTTCGCTACCCAAGAGATCTTAGATACAGGTGCTTACTACCGTGGTTCGACGAGCTACGGAATCATTGGTAACGTCCTAGGCACTCAGGGCAAGATTGCCAAAGAGATCGAGAGGAATCAACGCGGCACCGAAATCGGAAACGCCTTCATGGCACTGCCTCCGGGCACCTTCCCGTTCCCAGCTCCCATTCCATTCCTTCAGGATCAGATCAATCGGCTCGAAGCGATCATCGATGGCACAACCTTCAATCGCTTCTATAGCTACCACGAAGCTCTCTACCCCGCAGATATTGGAGCTGTAAGAGTCGTTCCGCGTGTTGGACTCGGAATGGTCAGCTACACGGAAATCGACAATGGCACCTCGGCTGACAACTTCCGCCGCCCGATGGTCAGCTTCGGACTCGATGTTTCCACCAAATGGACGAAGGAATTTCCTGAAATTCAGTCCAGACGTCTTGGCCTGAACAAGTTGCGTCATATCATTCAGCCCTACATGAACTACTCCTACCTCGATATCGACGAGGATTTTGGATCTGTTCTGACGCCGACCGATGCGAACCTCCCTACTACCAAGCTTCGTCCAATCGACGTGCCGCTCTTTAGCAACGTCGATTCGCTCAACCCTTGGAATATCGTTCGCACTGGTGTGCGTCATACCTTCCAGACACAACGAGGGGAGCGAACGCATAATTGGTTGATGTTCAATACCTACATCGACTCGTATTTGGAAGACCCAGAGTTCAATCGCGATACTTCAGGCATTCACACCAACATCGAGTGGCGTCCGCTACCTTGGGTGGCATTACTGGTGGATAGCCAGTTTCCTATCAGCGATAATCCTGCAAACTTCACCGAGCTGAATTCTCAAGTAATCTGGTCTCCGACCGATCGTATCAATATCGGTATGTCCCACTTCATGCTTCAGGACCACCCGACTTTCAACGACAGTTCGCTTCTCTCTCTCAGCACCTACTTCCGCTTGTCGGAAAGTTGGGGCTTCTCCAGCGTTCACCGATTTGAGGCTGAAGACAGCACGCTCGAGATGCAGGGCTATACCCTCCACCGGGACCTCACCACATGGACAGCTTCTTTCGGAGCTCTCATTGTGAAAAACGAAGGTGTCGAGGACCAAGTCGGTGTCGTCTTGAGCTTTACCCTCAAAGACTTTCCATCGGTATATGTCCCACTCGATCTGAATCCGAATCCTACCTACCGGTAGGGATTGGGGTCGTAGTCCCCGCCCCCTCACCCGCTGGCACGGGGTGACATGAAACTCCTTGGGGTCCTGCAACGGAGACCTGTGGGTTCGCTGAATTCAACTTTTACGTAATGAAGATTACCATCATCGGATCCGGCTATGTCGGACTCACTTCCGGCGCTTGTTTCGCTGAAGTCGGCCACCACGTTATGTGTGTGGACAACAACGCAAAGAAAATCGAGACCCTTCTCGCAGGAGATATCCCGATTTATGAGCCAGGCCTTGAAGACCTGGTCACGAAAAACGTCGCGTCTGGAAACCTTCAATTTACCACCGATACTGGGGAAGGCGTCGATCACGGCGAAATCGTATTTATTGCGGTTCCGACCCCGCCTCAGCCAGATGGAAGTGTCGATTTGAGCTTTATTGAGAAGGTCGCTCGTGAAATCGCCGCCGTGATGAAACCCGGCCAATACCGCGTGGTAGTCGACAAATCGACGGTCCCAGTGAAGACCGGAGAGAAAGTTACGGATACGATCAGTCGCTACGCCCCGAAAGGGGTCGAATTTGATGTCGTCAGCAACCCAGAGTTCCTCCGTGAAGGTTGTGCTGTCGCTGACCTCATGGAGCCTGACCGGATCGTTATTGGAGCGAACAGTGACCGCGCACTCGCTGTCATGCAGAAGCTCTACGAACCGTTCGTTGCGCCAGTCCTCGTCACGGACATCAATAGTGCCGAGTTGATCAAGCATGCCGCCAACAGCTTCCTTGCTCTGAAAATTTCCTATATCAATGCTGTCTCCCAAATTTGTGAGGCCTCAGGCGCTGACGTCGAGAAAGTTGCCGAAGGTATCGGAATGGACAAGCGCATCGGTCGTCACTTCCTGAACGCCGGTCTAGGATACGGTGGCTCTTGCTTCCCTAAGGACTTGGCCGCTTTCGTCGCTATCTCCGACCAGATCGGTGTCCCCTTCACGCTCCTAAAGGAAGTAATGAACATCAACGAGAATCAGCTCGAGCGCTTTATTGATGTCATCCGCGAGAAGCTTTGGGTGCTGAAAGAGAAGAAAATCAGCGTTTGGGGCCTTAGTTTCAAGCCCGACACGGACGATGTCCGCGAATCGGTTGCTATCAAGCTACTTGAGAAGCTGGTGGACGAGGGAGCCGAGGTTTCCGTCTTTGATCCGAAGGGGACGGGCAAGGCCTTAGAGTTCTTCCCTGAGCTGATGGCTAAAGTGCGCGTCGCATCTTCTCCAGAGGAAGCCGCTACCGGTACAGAGGCACTCATCATCGCGACTGAGTGGCCCGAGTTCGCTCGTGCCGATTTTGCCAAGGTGAAGGAGTCCATGCTGACCCCGGTTATCTTTGATGGACGGAATCTTCTCGATCCGGCCAAGATGACCGAGCAAGGGTTCGACTACCGCGGCATCGGTCGCGGAGCCCAACCTACCCAATCCTCTTAGCGAAGGCCGAATTTGGCCCGCACCTCACCTGAGCGCCGTGACTGCCTCGCCGTATTAAGGCGTTGGTCGCCTGACGGAGCGAAGCATTTAGACGACCTCATCTCGGAGAGGTGTGAAGGAGGCTCGAACCGTGCCTTCGTCCAAAATCTATGCTACGGAGTCATTCGGAACCTCAGTCTTCTTGACTACTGGATTGACCATCTGGCAGGCAAGGGTCGCGACATAGACGAGGAGACTCGCGCCGTTCTGCGTGCCGGGTTATACGAGTTACTGCGTACAAGAACGCCTGACCATGCGGCGGTAAACGAAGCGGTGAACGCCGCTGGACGAGCCCGAGGGTTCGTCAACGCTCTGCTACGTCGGGCCGGCAGGGAGCGAGAGGAACTCGAGGCTTTGGCTGAGGAGGCGTCTTTGCCGATCAAGCTCTCGCATCCTTTCCACTTGGTGGAGCGCTGGCGTTCCCAACTGGGTGAGGAAGATGCGGGGAAATTGTGCCTCTGGGATCAGGAGCCATCGCCGGTCTTTGTTCGGGTCAACGGCCTGCGCCCGACCCCACCTAGCGACCTAACCGAGTATGGTGAGCTACTCACCGGTCAACAGGGATTCTGGCGAGTTGAGCAGTTGCCCCGAAGACACCTCAACGAAGGCGACGTCTATGCCCAGGATCCTAGTACCATCATTGCTCCTCGACTTTTAGACCCACAGCCCGGAGACCTCGTTCTCGATGCCTGCGCAGCTCCGGGTGGCAAGGCGGCATTAATGGCAGAAATGATGGGCAACGAAGGTCAGATCATTGCCTGTGATCCGAAGCCTCGGCGCATGGAAATTCTCGCGGACAATCTTAAGCGTCTTGGCGTGACGTGCGCTACCTACCTTCCGGTCGAGTGGGGCAATACGCACAACCTCGACCTCCCGAAGCAAGGATTCGATCGTATCCTCGTTGATGCGCCCTGCACCAACACCGGGGTGCTACGCAGGAGGGTCGATGCCCGCTGGCGAATCGACTCGGGCGAATTCGCGCGGTTGGCGGCTGTTCAGTTGTCGATTCTCGAAGACGTCGCCCCCCACTTGAGCAAGACGGGCTCGATGGTCTACAGCACCTGTAGTTTGGATCAGGAAGAGAACCAGGGAGTGGTGAAAGCATTTTTGAAGCGGAACCGAGGATGGGTTCTTGAGGACGAGCGACAGAGCTTACCGTTCCGTCATGGCTTCGATGGTGCATACGCCGCCCTCTTGAAGAGGGGATGATCTAGTTTGCAGCTCCGGCTTAACCTACTTGTTCTAGCGCGTGTTCGCCTCGTCCTCCGTTCAAGCCGGTTGTTTGCACTATCTTTCGAAAAAATCCTTTTCGATGACCAGCTGACCAGCTGGCTGATTCTAGTGTTACAACGACATCCAGCGCTGGACTATGGAAAACTATAGAAAACCATCACTTTTCTGCCGCCCAACGGAAGAGATGATAGTCGCCCAATCATCAGCATCCTCCGGGGAAAGGGGAAGCAAGAGGGGCTACGCCTCTTCCAGAAAGAAAGACTCACCAACCAAACCGTTCCGAAGACGCCCCCACAAAATGAAGTGGCCTCACAAAACGGAGCCAGGCCACTATTGAGAAATTGAGGCTGTTCTTTGTGGGCACAACCACGGAAAACAGAAGAAGATGAAAAGAAAGAGAAGGCACCTGACTGCCGAATTCAAAGCCCGGGTAGCGC
>Ga0209186_1000762_pt1 | contig 25024 bp, 18 predicted proteins | sample SidtaG_FD_187426 | JGI IMG/M metagenome (GOLD analysis project Ga0209186, IMG submission 187426) | Marine algal microbial communities from Sidmouth, United Kingdom - Sidmouth_Male2 metaG (SPAdes) (version 2) | ecosystem: Host-associated > Algae > Red algae > Unclassified | place: Sidmouth...
CAATGATAGCAAGGGTTTACTTTTTTTAAATACATTTTGCAAGCCTATTTTTCTTGAATTTAGCCTAAACTTTAACATTTGACACACCTTTTTTTGCCCGTTTGCTCAATGTGGGTTAACAGGTGAAGTAAGAAAGGAGGATATTATTTCATGGATTATTGTTGTGGTATTGGTGTTATTTGCTTGGTTTATATTAAGTTATTTTATTAAGAAAAGGATCGAGAGTCCAGCGTTAAGAGACCTATTGTTGGGAAAAAGATCAATAGAGTTTCTTGATGATGTAGTATTGGTAGAGACGCAACTTATTGAATCCTCATACAAATGGCGGGCAATTACAACCTTTAAGCAATCAGAAAAAAGTTATTTTCTATACATAGGAAGTCAATAAGGATTACATTATCCCTAAAAGAGTGTTTAGTTCAGGAGATTCATCAAACAAGTTAGAAAAAATGATAAGTGAAAAGGTTGCAAAAAACCACTAAAACCAATTTCCTCACATAATTCAACTTATTTTCCAAGCACTCAAAACCGATTTTTTGTACCTTAGCCGCTTAATTCAAAAAGAATGGGAATTTACAAGGAATTTATAATTTAAAACAAGGTCTTCATTTAATCCTTAACACAACGCACGTAAAAACCAGAATTTTTGCTATGATTCTTAATTGAAAGCTCATTTTCTGTAAGAAAAACAGAGAATGCTTCGTTGTCATTATTTTCAGAGGAAGTCCACCAAAAACAATACGAACTCAAATTGTTAAATTGGCCATTTCCATAAATTCGCCCGCCTAATTCTCCATTAAATTTTTTCGTGTTTTTATCTGGAAACCATCCATTTAGATTGCCAACAATAGAAGTTGCAGCACGTCTTTTTCCACCCAGTTGAAGAATTAAGTTTTCCCATTCTCTTTGTGCTGCTATATGCCATCCTCTAGGTGCCAATCCTCTGGAGTCATTTACAGCATACCAGTTATAGAGTTTTCCATATTTCTGTGCATTTGCTGAATCAAAGTTATAATAACACCATGCAGGCTGTTTTTTACTTATTGATCTTGTCCATTCTTGTTCAGAAGTTGCCTGAAATATTTGATCACCATTTTGAAACTTATCTACTTCAAGATTATTATTCATCCAGAATAGAGGACCAATTTTTACCGGTCGTATTCTTTTTGGTACCCGAGGGGTGTTTTTGTCAACAGATTCTTCAGTTTCTTTTGGACTGTTCTCCTCAAAATTTGTTTTACTTAATGAATCATTTATACAACGAATATAAAACCCATATAACCAATCTTTTTCTTTTTGACTTTTAAAAAAGCGTCCAACATCATTTGATATTCCTACCATAAGATATGAACTATTAGCTTCATAACCATTTTTCCACCAGCCGACAACGGTGTCGCGATACTTAAATGTTCCATCTTCATCCAGAAAACCACCAGGTAAAGCAGAGAATCCAAAGTCATTTGTTGCTAAAGTTCTTGCCTTTTCCCAACCGGTAGAGTTTTTCATTTTCGAACCACCCCTTCCTGGTCCTCCGTGGTATTCTACTAGGTTACCCCAGTCCCCTCCAGTTGGGACATGCCATCCTTTAGGTGCAATTTTACGATCATCTTTCATGGCAAACCAATTATATAGTTTACCATATTTCTCTCCATTTTCTTTATCATAATTATAATAACACCAAGCGGGTTGTTTACTTATGATTGCCAGTTCCCATTCGGTATTTGTTTTGGCTTGTTTTATAATATCACCATTTTGAAATTTATCAGTATTTAAATTTTTAGTCATCCAAACTTGGTTGTTGATTGTAACAGCCTCCTTTCCTTCAAAATAATTAGTAAATCGATCTACTTCTTTAACTTTATTTGTATTTGGTTTTACACAACGTACAGCGAAACCCGTACCGAATTCGTTGACAAATCTTATTAATCCTACTGAGGTAAATAGTTTCCCATTTCCTTTACTATCTAGTGTTGAGCTCCACCAAAAAGTTGCATAATCAAATTCGAAGTTCCCCCAATCAGTTACATGCCCTACAGGAAGGGCATTAAACCCTGTCAAATTTGAACCTTGTCGGTTATGTTTCCAAAATTTGGCGCTTTTCAATTTATGTCCTCCTTCCGGACCTCCAATGTTTTGAAAAAGCGTTTCTACATCTTCTTCACTAGGTACGTTCCAACCAGCTGGTGCCAAACCTCTAGGATCATTAACAGCAAACCAGTTATATAATTTTCCGAGGTGAGCATTTTGAGGATCATTATCTTAATAGCACCAGGCTGGTTTACCTTCATTAAGCGCATTTTTCCATTCAAGAACGGTTGTTGCCCTTGGTATTGGATCCCCATTTCTGAATTGATCCACATTTAGATTCTCGCTCATCCAAACTTGATTGGCAATTGTAACATTTTTAGTGTCTTTCTCTTGTGCGGAGCAATTCAAGAGGATTGTCATGATAAAAACTAGCATAGAAATTTTGGAGAGGAGTTTTATATTATTCATTTTAGGAAAATTTTAAGCAACTAAATAGCTTTTTTCAATAATGTAAATTAGGCGTTTTGCTTAAAAATAGTAATTTCACGTTACAAATTCAAAAGGGCTCAATGATACTGTATTCAATGCTTGAAGCGTTTTATCAGGTTATTTGGATACAAGAATTGATTTGTTTAACATTAATTCACCCAAATGAATTAACAAGAATGAAAGAAATTCTAGATAGCGATTTGACCATTTCAAACAAAGATACTCGTGAACGAGATTTACTGATCGCATTTGTAGGAATAAAACATGATTATTATTTAATGGGGCTCTAGTCTTTTTCTCATTGAAAGTGGATTTCTGGATTAAGCTTGATCAAAATTCGGTTAGTATATTTCCTAATCATATAATTCTCTAAATTCCAAGCACTCAAAACCGATTTTTTGTACCTTAGCCGCTTAATTCAAAAAGAATGGGAATTTACAAGGAATTTAAAGGATTGAACCTTCCGGAAATTGACAAAGAACAACTCAAATTCTGGCAAGAAAATCAGATATTCGACAAGAGTATGTCAGAACGCAAGGGCCAACCAACCTATGTGTTCTACGAAGGTCCGCCATCAGCAAACGGGAAGCCAGGAATACACCATGTACTCGCTAGGTCCGTTAAAGACATTTTCTGTCGGTTTCATACTATGCAAAACAAACTAGTAGAGCGTAAAGGCGGATGGGACACCCACGGCCTACCCATTGAGATCGCAGTCGAAAAGGCCCTAGGCATCACCAAAGAAGACATCGGTACCAAGGTCACAGTGGAAGAGTACAACGCCAAATGCCGCGAAACCGTCATGCAGTACAAAGACATGTGGGATGACGTCACCAACAAAATGGGCTATTGGGTAGACCTAGACAACCCTTATGTCACATACGAAAACGAATACATCGAGTCCGTCTGGAATCTGTTGAAAAAGCTATACGACAACAACTACCTCTACAAAGGATATACCGTACAACCGTATTCGCCAGCAGCAGGAACAGGACTGAGCTCACACGAACTCAACCAACCAGGCGCGTATCAAGACGTGAAGGACACCAGCGCAGTCGCTCAGTTTCGCCCCATAAGAAACGAACAATCAGAATTACTGTTCGACGGAGATGAAGACGTCGCCATCCTTGCTTGGACCACCACACCGTGGACACTTCCTAGTAATACAGCATTAGCCGTAGGCAAAAAAATCATTTACAACAAAGTAAAAACATACAACCCATATACAGGCGAACCCGTAAGTGTGATCCTTGCGAAAGAACTAGTTAGCAAGTGGTTTAAGCCAGAATTGGCGGAGCTGAAGCTAGAAGATTTCCAGAAAGGAGACAAGAAGATCCCGTATCAGATTACAGGCGAATTCACAGGAGAACAGTTGGTAGGCATTCGTTATGAGCAATTGTTGCCCTATGCACAGCCAGAAGAGGGCGATGCCTTTATCGTGGTGCATGGCGATTTTGTGTCGACAAGTGATGGAACAGGTATCGTACACATCGCGCCATCCTTTGGTGCAGATGATATGTTCCTAGGCCGCAAGAATGGACTTGGCGCCTTGACAATGGTAGACAAGCAAGGGAAATTCATCGATAGTATGGGCGAATTTGCCGGGCGATATGTGAAAGACTACAAAAACGACCCCAATTACGTCAGTGTTGACATTGATATCGCCATTAAACTTAAAAAAGAAAACAAAGCGTTTAACGTTCAAAAATACGCACACAACTACCCACATTGCTGGCGTACCGATAAGCCGATTCTTTACTATCCACTAGATAGTTGGTTTGTACGTGCTACCAAGGCAAAGAAGCGGATGGTAGAGCTCAATAAAACCATTAACTGGAAACCTGCACACACAGGAGAAAAACGCTTTGGAAACTGGCTGGAGAACCTACAAGACTGGAACCTTTCTCGCAGTCGCTATTGGGGTATTCCGCTACCGATCTGGCGTACGGCAGACGGCAGCGTAGAAATCTGTATTGGATCGATAGCCGATTTGAGAGCAGAAGTAGCAAAATCAGTGACTGCAGGACATATGAAGGCACAGTTGCCCGAGGATTTCGATCTACACCGTCCATTTATTGATGACGTGATCCTAACCGCACCAGACGGCAGCCAAATGAAGCGGGAACTGGATTTGATTGATGTGTGGTTCGATAGTGGCTCAATGCCTTATGCACAATGGCATTACCCATTTGAAAATGAAGAGAAATTTAAAGCCAACTTCCCTGCTGATTTTATCGCAGAAGGCGTTGATCAGACCAGAGGTTGGTTCTATACCTTGCATGCGATTGCTGTGATGTGTTTTGACAGCGTGGCCTATAAAAACGTAGTCTCGAATGGTCTGGTGTTGGATAAGAACGGACAGAAAATGTCCAAGCGACTAGGCAATGCAGTTGATCCTTTCGATACGATTGGTAAATATGGCGCTGACGCTACCCGTTGGTACATGATTTCCAACGCACAACCATGGGACAACCTCAAGTTTGACCTGGATGGCATTGACGAAGTACGCCGTAAATTCTTTGGCACACTGTATAATACGTATTCTTTCTTCTCGCTTTACGCGAATGTTGATGGTTTTGATTATAAAGAAGCAGTGATTCCTGTGGCAGATCGCCCTGAGATCGACCGCTGGGTCATTTCAATGCTGAATACACTGATCAAGGAGGTGAATGCTGATTTTACTGCTTATGAGCCAACACGTGCCACCCGTAAGATTCAGAGCTTTGTAACGGATCATCTTAGTAATTGGTATGTTAGATTATGTCGCCGTCGTTTCTGGAAAGGAGAAAAGAATGCAGATAAAGTTGCGGCGTACCAAACGCTGTATGACTGCTTAGTTACGATTGCAAAATTGATGGCACCAGTGTCACCATTCTTTGCAGATTTCTTGTATCGCAACTTAAATGGCGCTACACAACTAGAAGCACATGACTCTATTCACCTTTCTTTGTACCCAACTGTTAATGAGTCAGTAATCGATGGTGACTTAGAGCAAAGGATGAACTATGCACAACGTATTTCTTCCCTGGTATTGTCGTTACGTAAGAAGGAAAGACTTCGCGTTCGTCAACCATTAAGAAAGATATTGTTGCCAGTTTTAGATACCAACTTTAAGGAACAAGTAGAAGCCATTAAGGAATTGGTTTTGTCAGAAGTGAATGTGAAGGAAGTTGAATATTTAGAAGATGGTTCTGGATTTATCAAGAAAAAAGTAAAACCTAACTTCAAGACACTAGGAAGACGAATGGGTAAAAATATGAAGGCGGCTGCGGCCAAAATCAACACCTTTACTCAGGAAGACATTGCGTTGATTGAAAAAGATGGTGGTATAAGTATTACTTTAGGTGAAGAATCTTATAAACTTGAAGCAGAAGATTTTATAATTTCATCAGAAGATATTCCAGGATGGTTAGTTGCCAATGATGCAGATCTTACTGTTGCACTGGATATCAGCCTAGATGATAGTTTAAAAGCAGAAGGAACGGCAAGAGAATTGGTCAATAGAATTCAAAATATTAGAAAAGACAATGATTTCAATGTGACGGATCGAATTCGCCTAACCATTGAAAAACATGAGAACATCAGTGGTGCTGTCAGTCAATTTAAAGAATATATCTGTGCAGAAGTATTAGCCACAGAGTTAACAATAGTGGACCACCTGGAAAATGGGCAAGCGGTAGAGTTGTTAGATGAGGTAGTCGTTAAAATGGATATTTCATTAAATTAATTAATACACAACACTATGAAAATGAATATGGTAAGCTGGTTTGAAATCCCAGTTGAAAACATGGAAAGAGCTGTTAAATTCTATCAATCCATCTTCGACCTAGAACTCAAACTTACTAATATGGGAGGCGAAGATATGGCATGGTTTCCCAATTTTGAAGGAGCTCCAGGAGCGCCTGGTGCCTTAATCAAATCGAATACCATCAACCCTTCAGCGGACGGCGTCTCTATCTATTTTACTTCAAATGCTGATGATGTTGCAGTAGAATTAGATAAAGTAGAATCTGTTGGAGGAATCGTATTGGTTCCCAAAACAAAAATTTCAGATGAGATTGGCTACTTCGGTTCTTTCCTTGATTCAGAAGGCAACAGAATCTCCTTGTTTTCATCACCAGACAAATAAATTATCGATCAAAAACTCCGTGTTATTCCGCTTACTCCGTGGTGACTTACACGTTGAATCGATCAAAAGCAGGAATATTATTGAAACTAGTAAGAATAAACTCAGTTTGAAGGAACTAAAAACCACAAAATTGGGTTGATTCTGATTAAATAAAACGTTATGATCAACATTACATTACCGGATGGGTCGGTAAGGCAGTACGACAAAGGAAGTTCTGCCATGGACGTCGCCACTTCAATCAGTGAAGGATTGGCGAGAAATGTATTATCAGCTACAGTAAATGGTTCTGTACAGGACGCAAACCTTCCAATCGAAGGAGATGCGACTGTGCAGTTACATACCTCGAGAGACAAGCAAGGAATGGCTACGTTCTGGCACTCCACCGCTCACTTGATGGCTGAGGCATTAGAAAGTCTGTATCCGGGAATGAAATTCGCCATCGGCCCAGCCATTGAACAAGGATTTTACTACGATGTTGACCCAGGCGAGCACAAAATTTCTACTGATGACTTCAAGGAAATTGAAGATAAGATGATAGAACTAGCCCGCCAGAAAAACAGTTTCGAGCGAAAAGAAATCAGTAAGGCAGACGCCATCGCTTACTTCAAGGAAAAAGACGATGAGTACAAGCTCGAAATACTCGACGAATTAGAAGACGGTACCATCACATTCTACACTCAAGGAGGATTCACAGACTTGTGCCGTGGGCCGCATATTGCAAACACTGGCGGCATCAAGGCCGTTAAACTGCTAAAAGTGGCAGGAGCGTACTGGAAAGGCGACGACACGCGCAAACAGCTCACTAGAATATACGGGATTAGCTTTCAAAAGCAAAAGGAGTTGAAACAACACCTTCACATGCTTGAAGAAGCTAAAAAACGCGATCACCGTAAACTAGGCGCAGAGCTAGAACTATTCATGTTTTCTGAGAAAGTAGGGGCTGGATTACCAATATGGTTGCCAAAAGGAACCGCATTGCGCTCAAAGCTCGAAAATTTCTTAAAAGACGAACAGCTCAAACGTGGTTACAAAGCAGTGATGACACCACATATTGGCAAGAAAGAACTCTACATGACATCCGGCCACTGGGACAAATACGGCGAAGACAGTTTTCAGCCCATAAACACACCAAGGGAAGGCGAACAGTTTTTGTTGAAACCGATGAACTGCCCACACCACTGCGAGATCTACGGCCACAAACCCCGTTCTTACAAGGAATTGCCAGTTCGTTTTGCAGAATTCGGCACCGTATACCGTTATGAGCAAAGCGGCGAGTTGCACGGGCTTTCTCGTGTTCGTGGCTTTACTCAAGACGATGCGCACATCTTCTGCATGCCCGACCAAGTCAAGAAGGAGTTTCTTGATGTCCTGGAACTGACTAAGTTCGTATTGCGAAAGATGGGTTTCGAGGATTTCACGGCACAGATCTCATTGCGGGATCCCGAAACACCTGAAAAATACATTGGTACCACAGAAAACTGGGAAAAAGCAGAACGTGCGATTATCGAAGCGACTCAGGAGGTTGGTCTTGAAACCACTACTGAGTTGGGCGAGGCGGCATTCTACGGCCCTAAGCTAGACTTTATGATCAAGGACGCGCTAGGCCGTAGCTGGCAACTTGGAACAATTCAAGTCGATTACAGCTTACCGGACCGCTTTGAGCTCGAGTATATTGGTGCTGACAACAAGGCCCACCGCCCAGTGATGATTCACCGTGCACCGTTTGGTTCTATGGAGCGATTTATCAGTGTTCTCATTGAGCATTGTGCTGGGAAATTTCCGTTGTGGCTCGCTCCTGAGCAGTACGCTATTTTGCCGATCTCAGAACGCTTTACTGATTACGCAAAAGCTGTTGAGGGGCAGTTAGCTGCTAAAGACATTCGTGGTATTCTTGATTTACGAGCAGAGAAGATCGGTCGAAAAATCCGTGATGCTGAAGTCAAAAAAATCCCATTGATGTTAATTGTCGGTGAGAAGGAAGTCGAAGAGGGCAAAGTCTCTGTACGCGTACAAGGCGACGGCGACAAAGGCTCAATGACTGTTGACGAATTCGTTGATTTATTCTCAGAAATGGCAAAAACGTAACGGAATAACTGTTAGAAGATTATGATGGAGCTTTGCAATTTTGCAAGGCTCTTTTTGTTATTGGCTGCGGTTAATAACCCCGGATTATTTGGGCGGAAGCGTCGTTTAATTAATTAAGAATTATTATGGTGCTATTCCCGGTCGTCCGCTAATATTCAACTCTCATAAATCTGCAAAAATATAGTCGTTGTTTGTCTTCGCTATTCGCTTAGCCTGCATAACCCCTTATTTTGCTAGCTTTCTGCTTCGTCTCATTCCGCTTCCACCTGGGCGCGGCACTATGTTATGTTTTTAGTAATCAGAGTTTTAATCCTTAATTTAACGGCATTCCTATTGCATAATTCTATCTAAAAAACATACGAAATACTGAAAATGTTATCCTTACTAATGTCAAATAACTAACTACTTTTGTCCGTAAATATCAGAGGCTCCCGGCCTTATAGATTTACCCGTTAAGAAATGAAATACGTTGGGCAAGATGAGCGATCCTGAAGTGACCGAAGGGAACGGCTTGGGTCGTGAATGCGGGTTGGCTTTTCATTTTAGGGTAAAGCTATAAAGCCTTGATTTTTGGTTCCTTTTCATCAAGGAAAAGGGACTCGTCGAAGACAAATACATTATAACTGTTAGCTTCAACTTACATTGTAATGTTTTTAATCCCGTTACAGGTCTTGAACTCGGATTGCCCAATCAAGGACTGACCATTTTCAATACAATGATTGATAACAACACCATTACCAACAATACGGCTTGGGGCGTGCACTTAAACGCTAACGTTATTCTGAATAGTACAACTCAGTTTTGTAACAACACAATTACAGGCAATGGCATTAATGTCGGTGGATTATCGGGTGCAATTTACAAGCCGTAGGCCTTCTGATAGTTACCACCTTGTTTTTGTTCCCACTCATTTAGCAACGAATATATCCATGACACGTGAACATTGAAAGTGCTAAAACTATATAGTTCTTGCACCTACTTACAGGTGTATAAATATAAAGTAATCAGCCAGTTATATTAGTAAATTTGTTTTTAATGGTAAATTTTGTTATTCTAATTAAAAATATAAATGCAATTATGAAATCATCGCCTAACTATCCCTTTTTGCTTGCCATTCTTTTCGTGTGTTTATACTTTTCTTCTTGCAATAAACACCCCTTAGAACAAGAACAAATCATCGATCAACAGGAAATAGTTTACGATCTGGAACCAGCTTACGATCGGGAAGAAACCAATGATTTAAGAACCAAGCCTCCATTGGATGTATATCTGATTATGGGACAGTCAAATGCTGTTGGAGCTGGAATAGCCAACTCCGCTGACAATTATAACCCATGGCTGATTAACTCGTTCAGTCCTATTCTATTCGCAAGTAGAACTTCTAACCAGTATTGGTCAACAGATCCCTTCTTTTTGCCCTGGGGACCACTACAAGCAAGACACCCGAGTTCTAAAGATGGATTTGGATGTGAAATGTCCTTCGGAAAAAGACTTTATATTAACAAGCCAGACTATGCTAACAACAGTCGAAAGTTGGCAATTATCAAGTCCGCTGTCGGAAGCACCGCACTTTTCCCAAGATTAGGTATACATAGTTGGGACACGAAGCTTAGCGATAATTCTATTATTTATATTAATGCCAGAATCAATCAACTGAAGCACCACGGATATACCGATATTCAGATTAAAGGATTGATTTGGATTCATGGAGAAACAGATGTAGCAGCCCAACCACATGTAATTGACCAGTATCCACAAAAATTTGTTCAGATGGTCGACAAAATACACAACAGGATAAACGGCACCAATAATATGCAAGTAGTCATGGTCGGATTAAATCGTTCTTCCCTCGCATGGAAATCAAAAAATCCCGGCTGGTCAAATCTCAATAAATTCAATGCCAAATTGAACGCCCTGGCCAACTCTAAGCCTGATTATCACTACGTCTCCGCTAACTATCTAGAGATGATAAACGACACTGATATTCATTATAATGGAGACGGACAACTCCTACTAGGCTTTCGTCTAGCCCAGGAGTTTTATTAAATGTGTTAGTTGTGTTAGTTATTAATATGATTAGGTGTACGATTCAAATAAAATTACTTAGAAGTCATTCGAGGTGAAACAATCAAGCCACATATCAGCACTGATTTCCTTAAAATAGAAAAATAAAAATAGGGGCGTATCCCTTCACGTTCCTAACGTCACGTTACGGGGCGCTACGTTATATAGCTCGCATGTCTGCTCGGCCCTCGTTACACTTCGGTCTGCGGCTGTCGCCGCACTATTCCACATCGCTTACGCCATGCTATAATCAAACAGCCATATGACAATACATTAAGAGCTGTTTGTGCTGCTGAAAGGAAGTTCGAGCTGGTGAATACATGAGTCTTGTAGGCTCAAATTGGGGAATGCTACAAAAGATAAATGTGCTTCTGGAGAAGAGGTTAAAAGTGTTACACATTCAAATAAAATTTAAATTATTTTCAAAATCTGTGAACTAATTAAAAAAACTTTGTTTAACTTTTATTATCTAACTGTTAAGCAAAAAACTATGAAAAGTCACCTATTAATCTTAAATCTTATTGCTTTATTATTTGTTTCTGTATCATTTATTGGTTGTACGGAAGATATTGATGGAGAAACTATCATTGCTCAATCTGAAGTATTAGTGCCGGAAGATCAGCCACAGACTTATGAAATGAAAAAAGGAGACCTAAGTATTGCAGAGATAGCGATTGCCAATGGAAACTTTACAGAACTAGTAGCAGCACTTCAATATGTAGATCAACAGCTGAACGCTGGCTTAGTTGACCTGTTATTAAATGGAAAAGATCAGTACACAGTATTTGCACCAACAGACATGGCCTTCAACGATCTGTATGCAGCTACGGGTGTTATTGGAATCACGGATTTACCTGCTCAACTAGTATTAGACGTACTAACGTACCATGTAACAGAAGGACGTAGAAAGTCAAATAGCGTTGTTCCTAAAAACAAGCCAAGAAACATTGAGACATTATTGACTGGAGCTTCTTTTGATGTAGACAACACGGCAATGATCACAGCTGTTGGGAATACAGCAAACATTGTAGCTGCAGACATTTCAGCTTCTAATGGAATTATACATGTAATTGATGCTGTTATTTTGCCACAGTAAATAATAGAAAATATCTTTCAAAAAAGCCGATAATTCTCAGGAATTATCGGCTTTTTGCAGTCAGACCTACTTATAACGAGGCGCGTCTAATCTGTCGTGATTCCCTTTAATACCACAATACAAAGGAAATAGATAAGGATAAACCACAATACAAAACCGAAATTTCGTAATTTTGTGTAAAAACTAGACTTCATGGAAAAGATCGCACCATACAAACCAAATCATAAAATTCGGATGGTAACTGCCGCTTCGCTATTTGATGGGCACGATGCCGCTATCAATATCATGCGCCGCATCATGCAGTCAAGTGGAGCTGAGGTCATCCACCTTGGCCACAACCGCTCCGTACAAGAGATTGTAGATGCTGCGATACAAGAAGATGTGCAAGGCATTGCCATTACCAGCTATCAGGGTGGGCACAATGAGTTTTTTAAGTATATGTTCGATTTGCTCAAGGAACAAGGCGCAGGACACATCAAGATTTTCGGTGGCGGCGGCGGCACTATCCTGCCAACAGAGATCGAGGAATTACAAAAATACGGCGTCACTAGAATCTACAGCCCAGACGACGGTAGAAAAATGGGATTGCAAGGAATGATCAATGATGTCCTACAACAATGCGACTTCCCAACAGGTAAAAACCTGAACGGGGAATTGAAATCATTCAAAAACCAAGAAAAATATTCGATTGCTAGATTAATCTCTGCCGTCGAAAACCTCCCAGAAACAGAAACGCCTTGGCTGGATGGCGTAAAGAAAGAAGCCCAACAATCAACCATCCCAGTACTAGGAATCACAGGAACAGGTGGCGCAGGTAAATCAAGCTTGGTAGATGAACTGATTCGACGTTTCCTGCTAGACTTTGATGATAAAAAGCTAGCAGTAATTTCTGTCGATCCCTCCAAGCGAAAAACAGGCGGCGCGCTACTAGGAGACAGAATCCGGATGAACGCCCTCAAAAATAATCGGGTGTACATGAGAAGCCTTGCCACCAGACAAGCAAACCTAGCACTGTCTAGACACGTACAAGACACCGTAGATATTCTGAAAGCAGCAAAATACGACCTTATTATCCTTGAAACATCAGGAATTGGGCAGTCAGACACGGAGATTACAGAGCACTCCGACTTTTCGTTGTACGTCATGACACCAGAGTACGGTGCAGCCACCCAGCTAGAAAAAATCGACATGCTAGACTTTGCAGACATGATTGCCATTAATAAGTTTGATAAACGTGGAGCATTAGATGCATTAAGGGACGTAAAAAAACAATACTTGCGGAATCACCAACTCTGGGATATACCAATGGATAAAATGCCAGTATTCGGTACCATTGCTTCACAGTTCAATGATCCAGGCACCAATAAACTATATCGAGAATTGATGGATGCGCTCGCTAAAAAGACAGGCGCACCCTTGCAATCCACCTTTGGTTCTACTAATGAAATGAGTGAAAAGATTTACATCATTCCACCCAAAAGAAATCGATACTTGTCAGAAATATCAGAAAGCAACCGTGCTTATGATAAGCGGGTAGCAGATCAAAGCGCCATCGCTAGTAAATTATACGGTCTTGACCAATCGCGCAATACCATTGAAGCCATTGCGGATATCGACAACAAAGAAACCGTTGTAGCGGGCATTGACAAAGCCATTGAGGAAACGAATCTATTGCTAGACGGCACGAATAAACGAATGATTGAGGCCTGGGAAGAAAAGAAGGCAAGATATCAGGCTGACGAATACGTCTACAAAGTAAGAAATCGGGAAATCAGAGTGCCGACCTTCACGAAATCGTTGTCGCATTCAAAAATCCCTAGGGTTTCCTTACCAAAATATAAGGATTGGGGTGAGGTTTTGACTTGGATCTCTCAAGAGAATGTACCTGGAGAATTCCCTTATACCGCAGGCGTTTTCCCCTTCAAACGAAAAGGAGAAGACCCGACACGGATGTTTGCTGGTGAAGGCGGCCCGGAAAGAACAAATAGAAGGTTTCATTATCTGTCAAGCGATATGGACGCCACCCGACTGTCAACTGCATTCGATTCGGTGACGCTTTATGGAGAAGACCCGGACCATCGCCCTGATATTTATGGGAAGGTTGGCAACTCAGGCGTATCTATCTGTTGTCTCGATGATGCTAAGAAGTTGTATTCTGGCTTTAATCTTGTTGAAAAATCCACCTCTGTCTCAATGACTATCAATGGTCCAGCAGCGAGTTTTGTGGCATTTTTCCTCAATGCTGCTATAGACCAACAATGTGAGCTGTATATCAAGGAAAACAAGTTGGAAGACTTGGTAGAAGCCAAGAAAAAAGAGTTGTACGATGACAAAGGATTGCAGCGACCAAGCTACAATTTCGACATCCCTGAAGGGAACGACGGCCTTGGCTTGATGCTCCTTGGAGTGACTGGTGACATGATACTGGAACCTGCTGCCTACGCTGAGATAAAAGCAAAAACGATGAGCGCTGTACGAGGCACCATTCAAGCAGATATATTGAAGGAAGACCAAGCACAGAACACCTGTATCTTCTCAACAGAATTTTCCTTGAAACTAATGGGCGATGTGCAGGAATACTTTGTACACAACAAAATTCGGAATTTCTACTCGGTGTCGATTTCCGGGTATCACATTGCTGAGGCAGGCGCTAATCCCATTACCCAATTGGCGTTTACGCTGTCTAATGGTTTCACGCTGGTAGAATACTATCTGTCTCGAGGCATGGACATCGACACCTTTGCTGGCAATTTGTCCTTTTTCTTTTCGAATGGCGTCGATCCTGAATATGCAGTAATTGGACGAGTGGCAAGAAGGATTTGGGCAAAAGCCATCAAACACAAATACAACGGTAATGAGCGGTCTCAGAAGCTGAAATACCATATCCAGACATCAGGAAGATCCTTGCATGCTCAAGAGATTTCTTTCAACGATATTCGGACCACACTTCAAGCGTTGTATGCGATCTACGACAATTGTAACAGTCTACACACCAATGCTTATGATGAGGCGATTACCACGCCTACTGAAGAGAGTGTACGCCGTGCAGTTGCTATTCAGATGATCATCAATCACGAATTAGGGTTGGCGAAAAACGAAAATACACTGCAAGGCTCGTTTATTATTGAAGAACTCACTGACTTGGTTGAAGAAGCCGTACTGACAGAGTTTGATCGATTGACTGATCGCGGTGGTGTACTGGGAGCGATGGAAACGATGTACCAACGTGGCAAAATCCAAGAAGAAAGCCTTTACTACGAAACACTAAAGCACACCGGCGAATTTCCAATCATTGGTGTGAATACCTTCTTGTCTAAAGACGGTTCGCCTACAATTATTCCGGAAGAGGTCATTCGTTCAACTAAAGAAGAAAAAGAATTTCAAATCAAAACCCGCGATAACCTACAAGCCTGCTACCAAGATATGGCAACTGACGTATTGCGCAAGCTGCAAAAAGGCGCCATTTCAAACAAAAATGTTTTCGAAGAATTGATGACTGCCACCAAATTCTGCACGCTAGGCCAAATTACCAATGCCTTATACGAAGTAGGCGGCCAATATCGTAGGAACATGTAAGCTGAAGACTATCAAATTAAAACAAAACAAATTAGGCATTGCAAAATTGAAAGAATCTAATGAAGCAATAACATGGGAGAGCCTGCCTTGCGTTGCGCAGCTGGCAGGCCGAATTATATTGGGCTGTTAAAACAGTTTATATCCGCGAAAGCTTTCGGGATGTCCTTTTTTATGTCCTAATATCCAGTCGGTCATAGACGTCTACTCTAAAAAATCTGTTTTTCAAAAACGAAAAAATCAAATAAATGCCTATTTCTTATGCTAAATCGTTAAAGTCCCATGAAGCAACAACATGGGAGAGCCGAATTATAGTGTTTGAGCGGAGCGAGTTTATAATTCTTGACTTTTTTGGTTCTTTTTGTGTTAAGACAAAAACGAACAAGAATAGCAACTACACTTTGCAAATGTCATTAATGTGATTGGAGTACATCAAAATACTACCTTTTTAAGGTATACTCATAGACAAAACCAACAAGAAACACTTCATTACAAAACAAAATGAAAAAACCCAATACTCTAAAATCTAAAAAAAAATACTACGCCAAACTATTACTCTTTGGCGAATACGCTGTAATACGAGGCGCCTCAGCACTCGCCATCCCATATCCCTCATTTTACGGCCAATGGAAGACCTCCACTACCCCTAACCCTTCCAACACCACATTGGCCAAGCTGGGCTCATTTCTGGCTGCTCAAGACGGTCTGGCGCCTTATTTAGATGTAAAACACTTCCGAACCGATGTCGCCAATGGACTTTATTTTGATTCCTCAATACCAGAAGGCTACGGTATGGGCAGTTCTGGCGCTTTGTGTGCTGCAATCTATGATCGCTATGCCATAGGTACTAAAAAGACCACTTTCGACGATCTTAGAGCAATATTCCAGTTGTTGGAAGCTTATTTTCATGGAAAGGGTTCTGGGCTCGACCCTTTGGTCTGTTATTTAAACCAGCCCATTCTTACGAAAGGAGATGAGATTAAAGAACAAAAATTACCACAGTTTGAAGGAGCAGGCACCGTCTTATTTTTATTAGACACCCGCATTCAACGTCAAACAGCACCACTGGTTAAGTTGTTTAATGAAAAATGTTTGAATAAAAATTATCTAAATAAAATCGATAGTCAACTCGTTATTAGCAACAATAATGGAATTAAAGCGTTTCTAAATTCAAACAAAGCGGTATTACTAGAAAATTGGAAACAGATTTCTGATTTTCAATATTACCATTTTAAAGAAATGATTCCAAACGCCTTGCAAACGCAATGGCTTAACGGACTAGAGGACGGAATATATTCGTTAAAACTATGTGGAGCTGGCGGAGGAGGCTATTTGTTAGGGATTACTAATGATTTTAATCTGACAAAAAGTGTACTTTTAGGTTTTGATCTGACAAATTTACATGAGTTATAACAATATTTTTCCATTTTACACTATAAAAATCATTAGGAATAATTTTTGAAATAAAAAAATAGTCAGTTTGTCGATATACTTTGATAAAAAATTATGATTTTTATACTTTTGTTAAACGTATGCACTTCCATTCAAGTGAAAACAGTATTAAATGAAGGATAAAACAGCTGCCGGATTGCTGGCACTTTTCTTAGGCTTTTTTGGAGTTCACAGATTTTACCTCGGACAGCCCGGGCTTGGATTTGTGTATTTACTTTTTTGTTGGTTCCCTATCATGTGGATGATCGCTGTAATTGATGCCATCCTCCTGTTTACAATGGATGAAGAAGTGTTTGATGTAAAATATAATAGAAGATTTCGTGAAGGAGGGAATAGAAGGCAAACAAACAACAGACCTTCTTACCATCGTCAACATCAAACAAACAGAGACCAGAGAAATGTAAATCAAGGTAAAAGTAAATCAAGGAATCTAAACAATCCATATCGAGAAAAAGCCATTAAAAATTACCAGGATTACGACTTTAAAGAAGCTATCAAGCATTTTAAAAAATCTTTGGAAATTAATTCTAATGATAAAAATGTCCATTTCATTCTCTCCTGCTGCTATTCATTAACAGAAAAAACTTCTGAATCTTTGTTTCACTTAAGTAAATCTATTGAACAAGGGTTTAATGATTTTGAAAAAATTAACTCTCATGACGCTTTAGCATACTTGAGAATTCAACCAGAATATGAAGATTTCAAGGCAAAAGGATATCAAAAAAACAAAGAAATAAATGCGCCTACCCAAGAAGAAGAACGTCTGTTGGACGATGTGGTTTTAACTAAAATTCAACGTCTGGGAGAGTTAAGAGAGAAAGGATTCATCACTAATGAAGAGTTTGAATCACAAAAAAGAAAATTATTAAGTTAGACTATTCCTTTCCGTAAAATAGAAAGCGGAAGACTTGCTTTAAGGTGGGACAGGACATTGTTATTATTTTGAGAGCACTCGAATGCTATTGGTGTTATTACCCCGTCACAATAACTCAATTATAATTTATTGAATATCAATTAAGAATTTGTAAATTTGCACGAAGTGACGAAAATTAAGTCACTCGTCAAACAAATGTATTTCATTTAATCATAAAATTTATTTAACACAATGGGATTATTTTCATTTCTAAAGAACGCCGGTGCCAAATTAACAGGACGTAAAACAGATGCTGAAAAGGCTGAAGAAGCAGAAGTATCTAAAGAACAATTGATGACCAACTTAATTCATAATTTAGGGTTACCAATTGACTACTTAAATATAGATGTAAAAGGTGAAAAAGTATCCGTTTCTGGTACTACAGCTTCTAATGCTGTAAGAGAAAAAGTGATTCTTGCTTTGGGTAACATCGAAGGAATTGCTGAAGTTGAAGACAATATCGAGGTTAATGCGCCTGCTGAAGAAGAAATCGCAGTAGCTGCAGCTACTTTTTACACCGTTGTAAAAGGTGACACTTTGGGCAAAATCGCTAAAGATCACTACGGAAACGCTATGAAGTACCCAGTTATCTTCGAAGCTAACCGACCAATGTTGGAAAACCCAGATAGAATCTATCCAGGTCAGGTATTACGTATTCCACCTTTAGATGCATAGTCTTTAAAGAAATTTCGTAAGAATATACAAGCGGACAGTCGAAAGATTGTCCGCTTTTTGTTTGTAGGAAGCTCAAATATCAGACATCCCGAATCAGCCACCCATCCAAAAACTCGCGTACACAGCACTTGCCGCCATCTCGAGTCAGTACCACATCCACAAGATCCATAATTCCGTCTACAGCATCCGCCGGACAAGCCGACAAGCCGACTTCAGACAACACGTCATAGTCATTCAGATCATCCCCAATCATAGCGACCTCAGACAACCCAATACCCAAATCAGCACACAACCCCTTCAGTGTCTCCAGTTTCGGAGCACTGCTAGCATAAACATGCTGTATACCCAAATGAGACGCCCGATCTCTGATCAGATTAATGTTCTTGCCAGAACTGATAATGGCAATCTGACCTCCTTGCTTGATATAACGCATAATGCCAATTCCGTCCTTAGCATTAAATTTCTTAAATTCGTTGATAGGCCTCAGTTCACTGTAATACATGCCACCATCCGTCAACACCCCATCCACATCCAACACCAATAATTTGATTGGGTGTGTAGCCAGTCGTTCCGCTTGCGCCTCAAAATCCTTCTTCAGCAATCCGTCAACTGAAATCCCTAATTGTGTTGACCAAACGACTAGTTGGTCATAAGGATTACCACGGTCCAATTCCAGAACATGTCCTTTTGATTTAAAATAAGCCAGATTTTTGTCTAAATAGTTCATCAGATAATCGTTCTTCCTACAGAATTTGCGACTGCTCCCAAACTGCCGTACAGTTCACGGAATTCCTCGTGATTTAATTGTTGAGCGGCATCAGATTTGGCTACCTCAGGTACTGGATGTACTTCAATGATCAATCCGTCTACGCCCATTGCTGTGCAAGCTCGTGTGAGATCCGCAATGCCATAGCGATAGCCCATCGCATGACTTGGGTCAAGGATCACAGGCAAATTCGTGTATTGTTTCAAGAACGCCACACCACACAAGTCAAGTGTAAATCGGGTCTTGGTTTCAAAGGTACGAATCCCGCGCTCACACAAGATGACATCCGTATTCCCTCCAGACAACACAAACTCCGCTGCTTGCACAAATTCCTGAAGTGTCGTACCGAAACCCCGCTTGATCATTACAGGTTTCCTGGCAGCTCCGCAAGCTCTTAGAATACCATGATCGTACATCGCCTTCGCTCCAATCTGAATGATATCTGTATATTTAATCACGTCTGCCACATGCGTCGCGTCTTTGACTTCCGTAATGATTGAAAACCCATGTGCCGTTCGTGCATCAGCCAATAACTTGAGCCCTTCAATCCCCATACCTTGAAAACTGTAAGGAGAGGTTCTTGGCTTGTAGCAACCACCACGCATCACGCCAATGTTCAATTCATTCAGTAACACAGCCGTTTGGTCAATTTGCGCTACATCTTCAACAGAGCATGGTCCAGCGATCATAACTGTATTACCAGTGTTTCCACCAATAATTCGTCCATTCCCCAAGTCTACAGTTCTCGTTTCGGCTTTATAGTCTCTACTCGCCAACTGAATATCGGAGTCTAGGACAGTTGTTCGCTCAATGTAGCTGGAAAAGTCACCTGAAATCTCCTTGACTTTTGAAGAGGTCACCAAGCAAAATGCATTGCCATCCTTTACCACAATTGCTTTGATCTGTTGTCCTAAATCATTGGCTTTTTCCTCTGAAACAGTGGATTTTAACGCTATAATCATAATTCTCCTTTTATCAAATTAAAAAACGTAATCGCGCCTGCAATTCGGTTGTTTTTATCGGTTACTGGCAAATAGTTAATCGGGATTTTTTGTGCTTTGATTTGTAACAACATCTCCTTTACGGAACTAGCAGCGTCTACCTTCACGGGGTCCGTGTTGATAAGGCTTTCAACCGCAATATTGTTTAGGTTTTGGATGTTCCTCATCAACCCTTTACGCAGGTCGGCATTACTGATAATTCCCTTGAGATGGCCTTGCTGATCTGCTATCATCACAAATCCCATTTTATATTGATCTAAGCCCTGTAAAACGGCTTGCAGATCGCTGTTGGCACCGAGTATCGGGCATTCCTCTGCAGCTATCATGATGTCACTCACCGTAAACTGGCTGTCGAAGTTTTGCCCCTTCAAGTTCAGCATAGCCGCACCCAGATAGTCTGATTTAAACAAATAGGAGCCGGACACACTAGCATACACACCCATATTCCGAAGGATGAATGAAATTTCCGCGTTCACACCACCATCTACATGGATTTTTTTATTGGGGAACTGCTTGCGGAATGCTCGGACCTTTTCAAAGTTAGATTTATTAAATTGACCACCGCTTTGCCCTGGCGTTGTTGCCATAATCAGTACAAAATCAAACTGATCTTGCTGTTCACTGAATACTGATATCGGTGTATCTGAAGTAAATGCCAATCCTTTCTTCCCTGATATATCTATAGGAATATTGATGGGTTCTGTAAGGTTTTCGTGCTGAAACGTTAAATATTCAACAGGATGAGCTCTTAATAAATCATAGAATTTTTCTGGATTCGCTGAAATAATATGAAGGTCAATTGGCTTATTACTTAGCTTTCGAATAGCTGCAATATCTTGGAAAACTTCTATATCGTCATTACAGTCAACGTGAAACAGATCAATTCCATGATCGTGTAATTGTTGTACAGTTTCCTGTAATGTTTTTCGCTTTTGCGAATATATTGATGCTGAAATTTTCATAATAAACTGCGCAAATTTAGGGATTAAACTGCATTATACATTGTGATTGTCATTTTGAGTTTAAAATTCGATGAAAATCGTAACCACATCTTGATTGCATAAACCAGATAATGTCGTTAAGTTAACGTTGTTTTGGACTCGATTCTCAGTACTACTAAGGTGCAGAGCACCACCCCTATTTGTAGCAAAAACTCTTACACGAGACAACTAAAGAGGTACAGGTGCCGCACAACACCACTGTAACACCTTAACCGCTAATTAAGAGGTGATTACATATTATATGCATCAATGTCAATTGCTTAACTTAACATTATACTCCGGGTTAAATACTCAAAACGACCATAAAACATCTGACTTCTTTTTTATTTTAAATAATAGTTATGTACTATTGTCAAAATCAGAATCAGTAAAAGATAATGCAGACACCGGATAAACCAATGTTAAGACTGTTTCAATACCTCAAGCCCTACAATGGTCAACTATCCTTTGCCTCCACTACAAGTGTCCTCAATAAAGTCCTGGACCTAATGCCTCCAGTAATGGTTGGTTGGATTATCGATACGGTAAGCGGTGCACCACCCAACTGGATCCAGGAATTTACTAAAACATCAGATAATTGGACCATCGCCATTTTTTGTAGTATCCTGATTGTGGTTGTTTTTGCCCTGGAAAGTCTTTTTGAATGGATGTATCAGCTCAACTTCATGAGACTCGCTCAACGCGTCCAAAACGACCTTAGAGTAGACACGTACAACAAACTACAGCAGCGAGAAATCGCCTTCTTCGAAAAAGAGCGTACAGGAAATCTGATGTCAATGATGAATGACGACATCAATCAATTGGAGCGATTCCTGAATTCCGGCTTCAGTGAACTCCTTCAACTCTTTGTGCTTGTTGTGTTTGCTACCATCACCATCACTATGGTTTCTTGGGAAATGGCAATTATCGGAATGCTCCCGATTCCGTTTATTTTAATTGGTAGTTTTTATTACCAAAAGAAAATTGGACCACATTATGGAAATATCAGAGAATCTGTTGGTGAACTAAGCAATCGATTGGAAAATAACATTTCTGGTATATCAGTCATTAAAAGCTTTACGGCGGAATTATTTGAACTGAAACGCGTCAAAAATGCATCAGACAACTACCAAAAGGTCAATTTTGGAGCGATTCGACTATCGGCCATCTTCGTGCCACTCATAAGAATGTTAATCGCATTCGGAATGGCAGGCGCCATGCTGCTTGGTGCTTACTGGATTTTAAATGGAACGGGCAAAATCACAATTGGTGAACTCACTTTCTTTTCAATGATGATTCAGCGTTTACTGTGGCCTTTTACCCGATTGGGTCAGATTTCTGACACCTTTGAACGTGCTAGATCTAGTGCCAAAAGAGTATTTGGCTTGATGGATGCCCCTAACCAATTACCCGATCCCGAACAACCTGTTGCCCTTGATAAAGTTGAAGGCAACATTACCTTTAAGAATGTTCATTTTAGTTATATCGAATCCACTCCAATCATTAAAGGGATGAACTTCACTGTTCCTGCTGGCAAGATGATTGGTTTTGCAGGAACAACTGGCGCAGGAAAATCTACTATCGTTAAACTGATGCTCCGGCTCTATGATGTTGATGATGGACAGATTTTACTAGAAGGCAAAGATCTGAGAACGCTTCGTAAGAAGGACATCAGGGCTCAGATTGCACTCGTTAGCCAAGACGTTTATCTGTTTCATGGTACAATTGCGGAAAACATTGCTTACAGCAAGGAAAACGCTTCGCAACAACAACTGGAAGCCGCAGCAGTGAAAGCAGAATTACACGATTATATCAAATCCCTGCCCAATGGCTACGATACGATTGTCGGTGAACGCGGTATTAAGCTTTCTGGCGGACAGCGCCAACGCTTGAGTCTCGCTCGTGCTATTTTAAAAGATGCCCCAATACTTATTCTCGATGAAGCCACTAGCTCAGTAGACACAGAGACGGAACGTGCCATTCAACGCAATCTCATGCAGCTCACTTCAGACAAAACAGCTATCGTCATCGCTCACCGATTGTCTACCATCCGCCAAGCCAATTGCATCTATATTCTTGATGAGGGGCAAATCGTAGAATCTGGGACGCACAATGACTTATTAACGCATAATGGTGTGTATGCTGGGTTGTGGAATGTGCAAACTGGTGTTCTGGAAGAATAAAATGCTACAAGTATCGCTCAACAAACTACGTGTAACTGCACTTACTCCGTGGTCGTTTTTAAGCTGATTCCATTCAAAAAACTCATAGCCAGCACTAATGTCTTGTATCTCAAGTCACTTTAAGTGCTTAATAAGCACTTATTAGCCGCTAAAAGTGTTTAGCTCGTTAAATAGTGCCGTCTGAGTTTATGAAGTATAGTAACATAGATGTTTGACTTAAAATAGGTTACACTAGATGTGGTTGAGGGAATTCGAAAATATATTGTATTTAAAGTAACTTGCAGGTATAAACAAGTTAGCTACAACATAAAATATTATTTTGCATAATTATTGATTGGGATTTAGAGTATTATTCAAAAAAGAACACATATGTATAACAATATTAGGTTAAAAAAAATCTTGATTGTATCACCGCGCAATCTATTCTTTTTACTTATGATTATGCCTGTTTTCTTGATTGGACAAGAAAATAAGAAAGTAGAGCAGGATAGCCTAAGTATAAAGATTAAAGTATTAAAAAAATCATTAAATGAAATTGAAGATGATATTGTCCTAATCCAGAATAGTATTAAAGGAATGAGTAACAAGCTGGAAACGACGAGTAGCACAATTAAAGATGTGAAAAGTGAAAACGAACTTTTCAAATCAGCTCTTGAAACAGATGATGTGATTTTCGGTGGAATATCAACCTATTTTACAATTATAGCAATTTTGTTATCAATTATTATGGTCTTTGTACCAATAGTTAATTACTTTTTGGTGTTAAAACCAAATGAAGAAGTATTGGAAAAGATAGATATACTTGAGAAAAGTATTTTAGACAAAATAGGAGAAGATTTTTTCGAATATTTTGAAAGCGCAAGAAGCAAATTGGCTAAAAAATATATTACGCTTTTACAAGATAACTCTAGGATTGATGAAGTATATGATTTTTTCTTAAAAAACACAGATGTCGCATTAGATGTTGGTGATACTGATTGTTTTATTGATTTCTTGAATAGGGATGAAGACATTGAACAAGGATATGAGTGGATTTTTCATGATATATTAACGAAAATCAAGTCTGAAAGAATTGAAAAATATTATAAGAGCATTATTGAAAACGAAGACAAGGATAGACAGAGATACGCAATTCAATACCTAATTGAGCATGACTTTCGTGAAAACATTAATTATGTTAGGAAAATGATTGTTTCAAATACTTACTCGCATGATTTAGTAATTTCTTTTTTTGAGCAGATTGAGGATCACTTTCTAGGGTCCAATGTTGAGTATAAGTCAGATGACAAGAGAAAAATGGGTGTAGAATATGTAAAACTTCTTTTTGATGACAAAACTATTATTGATGCACTAGGTGAAGGTTATCAAAATAGGCTGAATCCGGGAACTATAGATTATAATTCATTTTTGCAGGATACATTGTACTGTAAAAAGGCGAAATTGGAATTATAAAAGTGCTGTAGCTAACAAAAATAACAAGCGTCCATACAGCAAGCTTAGCTTACTTTGGAAGGTACTCTCAGGAAGCTTATTTTTACGCTCATTAAAGACGCTCAGTTAAAATTTAGCAATTTTAATGAGCTTAGTATC
>Ga0209186_1000769_pt1 | contig 24948 bp, 14 predicted proteins | sample SidtaG_FD_187426 | JGI IMG/M metagenome (GOLD analysis project Ga0209186, IMG submission 187426) | Marine algal microbial communities from Sidmouth, United Kingdom - Sidmouth_Male2 metaG (SPAdes) (version 2) | ecosystem: Host-associated > Algae > Red algae > Unclassified | place: Sidmouth...
GCAAATTTCCACGAAGAAACGTTGGAAAGTTTTATGGAATTGGTCGCTGCTGCTGGCTTAGACAATCCACACGAAATCAATCGTACACACATTAAACAAAGAACAGATTTAACGACAATTAAACGCTATGATGAAATTTATCCTTATGTGAAAAAGGGCTGTCTGTTGACAGAGGATATTCCAGAGAACTTTAAGGATATTATGGCGGTTTCGAGTGCGGATACTTTTGCGGTTTCTTTAACCATATAAGTTATATAAGGACATATAGGTTTTCTTTTAATTAAAATTATAGACATGAAAAAAATGTATTTTTTGAGCCTTCTTTTTTGGGGGGGTAATGGTGAGTGGTGCTGTCTTTGGGCAATGTAATTAGGATATTTTTTTAAGTTCACAGGCGGAGGTGGATAGTTTTATGGTGGATTATGGCTGTACAGAGATTGGTGGAAATTTGACTATTGAAGGGATGATATAGTTGATTTATCTGGGTTGTCTGGAATTACTTCTATTCAAGGAGAACTTATGGTTAGTAATAATAATTTAACCAATATAGATGGAATGAGTTCACTTTATTCAGTTGGAATAAATATTGGGATTTCAAACAATAGTGCCTTAACCAATATAAACGGGCTGAGTAACCTTTTTTCTATTGGAAACAACCTTTGGATTATAGACAATATAGCCTTTGCCAATATAGATGGACTTAACTCCCTTTCTTCTATTGGGGAAAGCCTTTGGATTGCAACAAATGATAGCTTAACCAACTTAAACGGGTTGAGTAATCTGTCCTCTATTGGAGGAGATATTCAGATTGGTTACCTATCTTATTTCAATGAACATTTAGGAAATCCTGCCTTAATCAATATAGAAGGACTTAGCAATCTTAACTATATTGGCAATAGACTTATAATTCAGGCAAATACTGCGTTAAACACTTGCTGTATTGTTCCATCTTTAGCTTCTAATATCAAGGTGATATAACTATTGAAGCTAATGCAGTAGGCTGTAATTCATTAGAGGAAATTATTGATTCTTGTGATACGAATACCACAAGCATACAAAGTATTAAAGAAAAACAATCCGTCTTTTTATATCCTAACCCCAATACTGGGACTTTTATGGTTGAGGCGGATGAGGTTATCAAGACCATCAAAATCTATAATGGCGTGGGGCAGCTTATTCAGGAAAGGGAAATAGGTGCTTCGTTGGCTAAAGTGGATTTGCAGACGATACAGGCAGGACTTTATTTTGTGGCGGTGGAAACGGAGATAGGGGTTGTTGTGGAGAAGGTTTTGGTGCAGTAGTTTTTTCGTTCTGACCGTTTAAAATAGCCCCGATAGGAGCGTTATAGCCAAGTTAGTTTTTGTGGTTTAAGTCATTTTTGTGGTTGCGGTTCTGTTCTTGATAAATTGGTTGAGACTTGGCTATAGTAGCGGATAGCGGGACTTTCTGTGACGACGAAGCTCCTGACCTTTCGCTCCTTATTAAAGATTTTATTTTAAAGCATAAAAAAGCAGCCTGAACAAAATATTCAGACTGCTTACGCTTTACAAAAAAACAACTGGTTCTTTCCTAAAAATTAAATCCTATTTGTAATCCACCTCGAGGAATTACGCCTGTATATTCTCTATCCAATATACCATAATTGTAGGTATAATTTTCGGGTAAAAAAGAACCAATAGTATCCTCTACTACTGCATACTTAATGCCTCCGCCAAAATAAAAATCGACAACCAATCTGGGGAGAAGATCAAACTGAAATCCTGTTATCACGCCTCCTTCTATCGTTGAAACTTCTTTGTTAAAAATTCCATCATAGTACACACCGATATTGTCATCATAATACCCTCCTCTATAATCTTCTTTGGCATAAAGATATTGGACATAAGGCCCACCATAAAAACCTATATTTGCAAAAATCCATGTTTTGTTAAGTCCCCTTCTAAGTTGGCTAAAATAAAAGCGATACTGTGTCATCCATTTAAATCCTATAAGTGATTCACTATTTTGCTCCCTCAACAATAAGCTCGGACTTATCAATAGACTGCTACTTCGGTTTCCAAAGTATCGTTCATAATTTAATTCAAAGGTGGAGTTGGCAAATTGCACGGGGCTTATTTTAAACACATTTTTATATCTGTACTCATTAGAATTCTCAAAAGTAACAGAGTTCTGTCCAAATAAACCACCAATTGCTCCTACAAAAAACATAATGCAAAACCAAAAGCTAAAGAGAATTATTTTTTTCATGACAAGTAGATTTTAAATGATTAATATGCTCAAAGTTATCATATAATTAAGATAAAAAATATGATATGCATCAACCCATCAAATGATATGCATCATCATAAAAAAACCCGTATACCCAATCAAAAAATGATTGCGTATACGGGTTAAAAAGAACGTTCCACTCGCCCCTTCGTCACACTACACTCGTCCCTTAAAATTTACTTATCACCAATCGGCTTTAAAAACACGTCCTTGTCTACAATAGACGTATCTCCCAAATAAGTCCAATTAATGGCTTTAGCATACTTTTTAAAAGCTGCATTGATTTGCTCAAGCGATAGACCTTCTACCGCTTCCAAAAACTTTTCGGTACGTTTCCAATTCCCTGATAAAGCAGCACGACCCAAACTTCCTGCCTGACTCGAAACTGTTTCCATACTCATATAATGCTTCGTCAAAAAATCGCCTTTTTTATTGACCAATTCTTCTTTACTAAAACCATCTTTACAGATTTTAGTGATTTCGTCCATCATCACACTTGCCGCTTCATTGGGCTTATCCGTAGACACATAAATGAAGGTGTAAGGATTGCCTAAAATAGACGATGGATACGCTGCATAAGGGGCATAAGACAAACTTCGTTTGGTACGAATTTCATCAAAATAACGATTGCTTAAAATCGACATCGCCACTTTCATCGCCACTTCATCTTCCGAACCCAAATCTGGTGCATTCATATAGCCACGCATATAATTTGTCGCTATTTCTCTCTCGACTTCATTATAAGAAGACTCATTGAAAAAGATTTTCCCTTCTGGTTTTACAGGAATTCCTTCTGCTTTCAAATCCCCAAAAGCAGCTTTTACTTTCGCTTTCAAATCATCTGCCTTTACATCTCCAACAACCACCAAAACCATTTGGTCTTTCCCCAATAAACGTTTATAGTAATCTTTGATTTGGTCTAACGTTAATTTCTCTAAACTTCCTGCCGAACCTTCAGGCGTTTTGCTATAATTCATTCCTTTAAAGGCATTGTTCATCGCCGTATTACGTAAATACGTATCTGCGTCCGCTTCGCCTTGTTTCGCTCCGACAACCGATTGGCTTTGGATATTTTTAAATTCATCTTCATTGAATGCAGGATTATTTACCGCATCCACAAATAAATCCCAAGAATTGTCCCAATAAGTTTTTAAGCAACGTAAAGATAAAGTTGCATAATCGTATTGAGCATCACTTCCTACTTGTGACCCCATTTTTTCGAGCTTTCCAAAAAAGTCTGCTTTGGGATTATTGGTCGTACCACCTTGTGTCACAACATCCAAAGTTAAGGCTTCAATACCTTCTTGTTCTTTAGGATAATTTGCCGTTCCACCATCCAAAAACAATTGGACACTGATGACTTGTTTACTGGAAGGCTTCATAATCACTTTAATACCTTCCATATCATATTCCACCGTTTCCATTTGACCTTGCAAAGAGACACATGCCAAAAAGAAAAACAGGGATAAAATTTTATATTTCATTTCGTTATTTTTTATTTTAAGAAAAGAGAACACTCCCATTGAGAGAGTAGAGACCGCTTCGCTATGAGAAGTGAGACAAAAACATGCCCACAAAAAACCACAGCACCAAGAACTAAGAACCACAGCACCAACTTACTTAGTCGCCTTAAAGAACTCATCCAGTTTATATTGCTCCCTCATCTCCTTCGTAACCATAATTCCCGTTGCATGCGGCTTTCCTTTGATATAACGATTCACGTAAGCCTTAATGTCCTCACGAGTTACCTTATCCAAATTCTCTCCATAATTCACATAGTACTCAATGTCTGCAACCGCCCACCAATACGTAACACTATTTACGAAAGATGACGTTTTTTCTTGGCTATAGGCATCACTAATTTTCAACAAATCCTTAGCCGTTTGCAATTGCTCATCCGTGAAATAATCGTCGTTATCCCACATATCAATATGCTCATATATTTTTTTAATAGCTTCCTCCATCTTTTCTGGATTCGGTACAATCACAATACCAATCGGTCCCGTATAACGGTCTGTTTGGTAGTATTCATTTACGGCAAAAGCCAATCCACTATCGACCAAATCTTGTTGTAGTTTTGAAGTTTTTTGGCTTAAAATATACGAGAATACATCTGCCGTATAAGTTGCCTTTACATCATTACGGGTATCAGGTCCGTGCCAACTCATTAAGATAAAGGGCTGACGAGTATTTTCATTTTCATAAATGAATCTAATGTCTTCTTTAATTGGATCAAATTCTGGAATAGGCCATTTTTCAAAAGCGTCAAAATCACAAGGTTCCCAATCACCATAAATGCTTTCCGCATATTTCAACACTTCGGCAGGATCAACATCTCCTGCAACCGCCAATAACGTATTGTTTGGATAGTAGTATTTTTCCTTGATGATTTGCATCTTTTCGGGCGTTGCCGTTTTGATGATGTCGTGGTCGCCAATCGTGTTTTTACGGCTATAATGTTTGCCCCACAACGTTTTCGACATTTCTTGATTTAAAAAAAAGTATGGATTCGATTCCGCTCTTTCAAACTCTCCATCTACGACCAAATTCTCCTTTTTCATTTCCTCTTTATCGAATTTAGGATAACGCATCGCTGAATTTAAAAACTTCAATCCTTCTTCTAATTTCGGATTTGTTACCGTAATAAAATAATTTACTCGATTTGTAGAAGTTGTTCCATTAAATTGTGCGCCCATCTCTTGCACCTTCTCCATAAACAGCTCTTGCGCTGGATAATCTCGATTTGCTTTGAAAAACATATGCTCATACAGATGCGACAAACCATCATACTCGTCTGTTTCGGTATAAGCACCATTACGCACACAAAGTTCCAAAGTCGCTAAAGGTACGCTATGGTCTTCAATAACAAGGACTTCCAGTCCATTGGATAGTTTGGATAAGTGAAAATTATCGGGCAAACTTTTCTGGGCTTGTATTCCCACGATTCCACCCAATAAAATCAAAAAGGTGAACATAAATCTTTTCATAAACAGGTATTTAATTAGTTGATACAATTTTAGTGCTTTTAGACCACTTTTTTTATCATATAGTTTAAAAATCTATCCTGCAAAATAGGGTTATTTTTAATTATAGCAAAAAATAGATGTTTCTTGAGTCCGCTATTTAACAGTTTTTTAAAAAAGTGCATTTGTTTTTTTAGGAGAGAACGGTCTATTCCTCCGTCGTCACGTACGGTCCTGCTGTCCGTTCTTATGGCAAGCAAACAAACCATTCAAAACATAATAACCACAAAAACTACAAAAACCACATAAACTATACTTGCCATACCACTACCATCAGGTCTATCTTAAACGGTCAGAACCTCTATCAAAGGCATTAGATGTAAGGCATTTTAAAAATGCCTTACATCTCTCCCACCTACCATCCAGAATAGACTCGATAGTAGCGGAATGCTAAAAGGTTGGCTAAAAAAATTTGGGCTGGCTTTAGCATATGAGCGGATAGCGAGACCATGCGCCACAACGAAGCAATCCACCGTTCTCTCCTAAAAACAAAAAACCTTAATTTCAAAAAAAAAGCCCCAACAGTCAAAACTATTGAGGCTAACAATTAATTAATTAAATTTACTTCTAATTTAATTTGGCAAGGCTTTCTTCCAATAAACGTATTTTCTCTTCGGCATCCGACAACTTTTTCTTTTCGTTATCAACAACCGCCGTAGGTGCATTATTCACAAAACGTTCATTCTGTAACTTACGTAAAATGGATTCTTTGAAACCTTGATTGTATTTCAATTCTTCACTCATACGTTTGCGCTCTGCTTCGACATCTACCGTCACCCCTGTTTCTATAAAAAACTCATCGTTATTTACAATAAAGGAAACGGCATTTTCTGACCCTGTACTTTCAAATTCCAAAGATTCTAAAGCTGCTTCTTTCATAATGATTGGCAAAAATGCTTTGTAGTAACCTTCTTTTGATTGACAAAATGCTTTGAGTTTTTTGTGTGGACTCAAACCATTTTTGTTGCGAATATTTCTGATAGAGGTAAAGAGTTCTGTCACAACTTCCCCTTTCGCAATAACCGCCTCACTATAAGGTTTGACTGTTGGATATTCAGCAACAACAATACAATCTTTTTCTTTACGCTCTTGCAATAAATGATATATTTCCTCTGTGATAAATGGCATTATTGGATGTAGTGTTTTCATCAACTTTTCAAAGAAATTAATCGTTACTTTATGCGTGTACGCATCAATAGGCTCACCATAAGGCGGTTTAATCATTTCTAAATAAGTAGAAAAGAAATCCGTCCAGGTAAAAGAATATAAATTATTTAAGGCTTCTGAAAGACGATATTTTTCATAAGATTTTTCAACATCTTCTAAAACCTTATTGTATTTATTTTCAATCCACTTAATCGCAGGAAGATTGTTTTCGTTTTTGCCTTCTTTCACCTCCCATCCTTTCACTAAACGAAAAGCATTCCAAATCTTATTGCTGAATTTACTCCCTTGTTCGCACAAATCGTTGGTAAACAATAAATCTCCACCTGCGGGCGCACACATCAACATACCGACTCTCACACCATCCGCACCATATTTAGCAATCAAATCCAATGGGTCAGGCGAATTTCCTAACGATTTAGACATTTTGCGACGCTGTTCGTCTCGTACCATTCCCGTAAAATAAACATGCTTGAACGGACGGTCATTTTCCCACTCAATACCTGCCATAATCATACGAGCCACCCAGAAGAAAATAATATCAAAACCCGTCACCAATACATTGGTCGGGAAATAATAGTTTAATTCTTCTTTGCTCTCAAAGCCATTAAAAACACTCATCGGCCACAACCAAGACGAGAACCAAGTATCAACAACATCTTCGTCTTGACGCAAATCAGCAAGTGTCAAATCTTGGCGACCTGTTTGTGTTTTTGCTTTTTCCAAAGCTTCTTCTTTGCTTTTGGCAACTACACAAAGACCATCTTCCAAATAATACGCAGGAATGCGCTGTCCCCACCACAATTGACGAGAAATACACCAGTCGGTAATATTGTTCATCCAATGGAAATACGTATTTTTAAAATGCTCTGGAAAAAACTCAATATATCCATTATCAACCGCTTCTTTCGCTGGCTCGGCTAAATGCTTCATATTCACAAACCACTGATCTGTCAATCGAGGTTCAATCACAACGTGTGTACGTTCAGAGTGTCCGACTTTGTGATTGATTTCTTCAATTTTCACTAAATGCCCTGCATTTTTCAACGCATTTACGACTAATTTACGGGCTTTAAAACGATCTTCACCGACAAAAATCTGTGCTTTTTCGTTGAGTTTTCCTTCCGCATCCAACGTATCAATAACCTCTAAGTTGTGGCGTTTACCAATCGCAAAATCATTGGTATCGTGAGCAGGGGTTACTTTTAAAGCACCTGTTCCAAATTCTACATCAACGTAATCATCAAAAATAGTGGGAATTTCTCGATGAATCAAAGGCACTAAAATTTTCGCTCCTTTTAAGTGTTTGTAACGGTCATCTTCTGGATGAAAACAAACACCACTATCACCCATAATCGTTTCAGGACGAGTCGTTGCAATTGTGACAGACTCTTGAGAGTCTTTTACCTGATAGCGAACATAGTAGAGTTTCGCCATACTTTCTTTGTGGTAAACTTCTTCGTCTGATACAACCGTTTTGGCACTTGGGTCCCAATTGGTCATACGGTAACCTTTGTAGATTAAGCCTTTTTCGTACAAATCTACAAATACATCAATTACAGCATCCGACAATTTAGGCTCCATCGTAAAACGAGTACGATCCCAATCACAAGATGCGCCTAATTTTTGTAATTGATTTAAAATGATTCCACCGTATTGATCTTTCCATGCAAAAGCATGTTTCATAAATTCGTCACGACCAATATCCCATTTGCTGACGCCTTTTTCTTTAAGTTGATTGACCACTTTCGCTTCTGTTGCAATAGAGGCATGGTCTGTTCCTGGCACCCAACATGCGTTGAATCCTTGCATTCTCGCTCGACGAATCAAAACGTCCTGAATCGTATTGTTCAAGATATGTCCCATGTGTAAGACACCTGTGACGTTTGGTGGAGGAATCACAATTGTATATGCTTCACGCTCATCTGGCGTTGATTTAAAAAACTTGTGTTTGAGCCAATGAGCATACCATTTTTCCTCAACGGCTTTTGGCTCGAATTTTTTACTTAAAGTCATTTATAAAAAATTTTGTTGTTATAGTTAGTATTAAGGAATACTATATTTCTACAGATATTACAACATAATGATTCACTATTCTTTCATTTTCTTGTATCCTTCACTCATTATGTTTTTCTAATATGTAATATTGGCACAAATTTAGCTAAAAAAAGAACATAATGCCTAAAGGAATACTATAAAAATAAATGTTCGTTTTTAACTTCGATATTTTCCGATATATTTTGTTAAAAAGCCTCATCATAGCTCTGCTATGCCTACGTTTTTTGCCTCATATATCTAAAAATCTCTTTGCTAAAATTCATACATTTATTTCTAATCATTTGGTCTTGTTTATTTTTATTACAACTAATAAAATTACATAGAATAAAAAAAGCGTGAAAAATCAATGACTTTTCACGCTTTTACATAATTAAAAATTGCTCAATAGAGTAAAAATAAATTTTCAACTCATTTCTATTTCTTGTATTTTTCCAAATCCGCTTTTCAAAACTTCGGCTACCAACTTTGGTCCACGATGTCCCCAAATTGGATGTGGTTCTTTCATGCGCTCGGCTGCTATTTGGGCGGCAATCACTTGTGGTGAACAATCTTGTTCTTTGGCTTTTTGTAGTAGGTCTAAAGAATCTGTGTAGACTAATTCGACTTCTCTTTCTATATCACTTCGTACATATCCATACTGTTCATTGGCACAATTGATGATGCCTAAACGATTGATAAAAAAGTCGGGTAAATAAATAATACCTTTTTCGTGTAAGACTTTGCCATGTTTGTCGGAATCAAGCAATTGATTGTTCGCCCCTCCTGCAATGATGCCCACTTTTAAATCGGCGATGGTTTGATCGTTTAAAATGGCACCGATGGCATTGGGCGAAAGAATGTCTGCCTCTATTTTCCAAAAATCATTTAGAACTGCTACGACCTCAACTTGTTCGCTTGTAAAATTTCTTTTGAGTCCTTCTAAGGTTCTTTTATTGACATCAAAAACAAATACTTTTGCGCCTGCTTCTATCAGTTGTTCTAGTACATGACAGCCAACATTTCCTGCGCCTTGCAGCAGGACTTTTTTACCCTTCAACGGTTCGGTTGTTCCATATTTAAATGCTGCGGCTGCTTTGATGCCACTAAAAACACCTTTGGCTGTAAAAATACTTGGGTTGGCACTTCCGCCATATACTTCGGGAATGCATGTTGCATAACGACATGTCGCAAATACATCTGCTAAGTCATCGGGCTTTACATTCATATCTTCTGCCGTCACATAAACGCCGTTGAGTTTGGAGAGAAATAAGCCGTATTTTTTAAACATATTTTGGCGTTCTTCCTTCGATAAGTCGTGTATATTTTCTCGGCAAATAATGCCTTTGCCTCCACCCCACCACAGGCGAGCAATGGCATTTTTGTCTGCCATTCCTTTCGCCAATCGCAAGCCGTCTTGGAACAATGCCTCTACGGTTTCATAGGATTGCAAGCGTACACCACCACAGGCTTGTCCCCTTACGGTATTGTGTACGAAGGCGGTGAAAAGGCTGTTGCTTGCGCTATCTACTTCAAAGAAGATGCCTTCATGATTTTGGTAATCTGCCCATGTTTCGAGGTCTTTTGCAAAATTTTGCAAGGCTTTGTGTGAGGCTTGAAGTTGTTCGTTTTCTTGTAGAAAATACCCTTCTGTAATGCTGTGTTTTTGCAGAAGGGCTAAGAATTCATTTGGGTGTATGTTCACTTCTATAGTTTTATAGGTTAGTCAATCCCACAAAAGTATAAAAAAGTTTATATGTTCTTTTCTTTTTAACTTTTTTTTGGAGAGAACGGTTTGTTGCTTCGTCGTGATGCATGGTCTCGCTATCCGCTACTATACCAAAAGGCTATTTGGGCAGACACATGGGTCTGCCCCTACAGCCAACGCTGCTTTTGGTATAACGCTACTATCGAGTCTATTTTTCATGGTTTGGTGGGAAAGATGTAAGGCATTTTGAAAATGCCTTACATCTAATGCCGTTGATAGAGGTTGCGACCATGCAAAATAGACCTGATGGTAGTGGTATAGCTTTTTTTAGTTTTTGTGGTTCATATTGTTGGGACAAGGCATGCCTTGTCCGTACAATATCAGTTCGTTCTTTTGTAATAAATAGGTTAATAAAAGCTATAGGAACGGACAGCAGGCCTTTCCATGACGATGAAAGACAAACTGTTCTCTCCTTATTTATACAACTACATAAACTACATAAACCACAAAAACCAAAAAGCCTACGGCAATTGTTCTTCTATCACGAAGTTAGGAATATTTAGCGTATTGGCGGGGTGTATGAGGACGGTGAAAAAGATGAGATTTGCATCGTTGCTGCCACCTTGATAAATGATGCGCCCATCCATATTTACATCTTCGTAACAATAGTTTGTTCCAATATAATTAACGAAAGTATTTACATTATTGGGGTCAGTTAACACGCCAAAGAAAATCGCATTGGGATCGTTGTTTCCACCTTGAAAAATAACTTGTTGATTAACATCTGTATTGGCGGGCCACAATAGATATTTATTATTTTTTTCTTGCATGGCGTAATTCCCCCACATCGGTGTTTGCAATTGTCTGAAATCTATGGTTTGCATGCCGAGCGTGAAATCTATTGGTGTGGCAGTCATCCCACCTAAATGATTTCGGTGGCGAATCGTCACGTAATAATCATCGCTATTGGAATTGAAGGCGAGGGCGGTTGTGCCTAAAGTGGCATCTATAATATCGCCGTCTCGCTGGATAAGTGCCGCTTTTGACTCTACAATGGTGGCAGGACTGACGGCATCTCGCAATTCTACAACCACCCAATCTACAATGGCATTGCTACCCGTTAGACTTGTTAGTAAAGTTGTATCTAAATTGTATGTTCCAAAGTAAGGATCTGTATTTGGAATTAAATTGAGGGTTCTTAAATCGTCTCGCATCAAACCATTGGAGTCTTCATAAGCTCCACTCAATAAAGCAGATACAACTAAATTAGCGGTTGTTTGGTTGTCGCAAATTCCGTCATTGTCGTTATCTATGAGCGTTCCAATACAATTACAATTGGCGTCATACATATCATTTAAGGTACAATCATTGCCATCATCACAAGCATCTCCTGTATCTATCGTTCCTGAAAGTGTGCCATTACAATTTCCTGCACAATCGGGCATATTACAACTGCCATTGTCTAAAGAAGCACCTGGATTATAGTTACAAGCATTGGCATCGGTACAACCTGGAATGACGACGCCTTTACACTCACAAGCATTGTTGTAAGTATCGTAAATTGTCGTTGAATCACCATCATCACAAGAAGAACCTGCTACATTGGGGCCTGTGATAAAGCCAGTACAAATGCCTGCACAATCGGGCATATTGCATGTACCATTATCGTCTGTTGCACTCGCATTATAGTTACAGGCATTCGGATTGGTACAGCCATAGACAACCAATGTTCCGACACAATTACAGTTGCTATCGTAAGTATCGTTGATTGTATTGTTATTTCCGTCATTACAGCTATTCCCTATCACGTCTGGACCTGTGCTACTGCCACTGCAATTGCCTTCGCAATCGACAGGATTACAACTGCCATTGTCTAAGGAAGCACTTGCATTATAATTACACGCAGTAGGATCAGTACAACCTGGAATGACGACTCCTTTGCATTCACAAGCATTGTTGTAAGTATCGTAAATTGTCGTTGAATCACCATCATCACAAGAAGAACCTGCTACCGTAGGACCTGTAATAAAGCCATTACAAATCCCTGCACAATCGGGCATATTACAACTACCATTATCGACATTGGCAGTCGCATTGTAGTTACAAGCATTGGGATCAGTACAACCTGGAATTGTCAGAGTACTCCCCACACAATCACAGTTATTGTTGTAGGTATCATTAACCGTCATGCTGTCTCCATCATTACAACTGCTTCCAATGGTTGCGGTGCCTGTATTGGTACCATTACAATTGCCTAAACAATCAACAGGATTACAACTGCCGTCATCTATTGCTGCATTGGCATTGTAATTACAGGCATTGGCATCGGTACAACCTGCTATCATGGCACCTCCACAATTACAATTGCCATCGTACACATCATTCACGGTTGTAGGGTCATTGTCGTTACAAGCCGTTCCTGCTATCGCTGGGCCTGTATTTGTGCCATTACAGTTTCCTGCACAATCGACGGGATTACAACTGCCGTCATCTATCGTCGCTGTCGCATCATAGTTACACGCTGTCGCATCCGTGCAACCTTGAATAATGGTTCCTGTACAAGTACAATTGCCGTCGTACACATCATTCACGGTTGTAGGGTCATTGTCGTTACAAGCCGTTCCTGCTATCGCTGTACCTGTATTCGTTCCATTACAGTTTCCTGCACAATCAACGGGATTACAACTGCCGTCATCTATCGTCGCTGTCGCATCATAGTTACACGCTGTCGCATCCATGCAACCTTGAATAATGGTTCCTGTACAAGTACAATTGCCATCGTACACATCATTAACTGTTGTTGCGTCATTGTCATTACAAGCCGTTCCTGCTATCGCTGGGCCTGTATTTGTGCCATTACAGTTTCCTATGCAATCGACAGGATTACAACTGCCGTCATCTATGGTGGCGGTTGCATCATAATTACACGCTGTCGCATCCATGCAACCTTGAATAATGGTTCCTGTACAAGTACAATTGCCGTCATACACATCATTCACGGTTGTAGGGTCATTGTCGTTACAAGCCGTTCCTGCTATCGCTGGGCCTGTATTTGTGCCATTACAGTTTCCTATGCAATCGACAGGATTACAACTGCCGTCATCTATCGTCACTGTCGCATCGTAATTACACGCTGTCGCATCCGTACAACCTGACACTGTTGATAAAACATTAATAGAATAATCTTCAACTTCTCCATATTGGAAGGTAGTACAAGCGTCATTGGGTTGGGATGTATTTCCGTCCCAACTCATGATGACTCGCATGGTTGTATTTCCTAAAGTTGCATTGGCAGGAATGGTTATGTTTCCGATTATTGTTGTATTTGTGGAAGCGGGTTGATACACTATTTCGCTGGCTTCAAATATATAATTTTGATTCCAATCAATATAGACTATCCATAATTCTCCATATGCTTGTCCTGCAAAATCTGGCGATAATGTGATTGAGTAAGTTTGTGTTGTATATACGTCTGTTGAAAGATTGGTATAATCACCATATCCTCCATCTGTTCCTGTAGTATTGTTAATGGTATTAAAAGTCATTTGGGCAATCCACTCATAAGAAGCATTTGTAGCCGTTATATCACAATAGCAAAATGTACATGAACCATCGTCTATTGTCGCACTTGCACTATAATTACAGGCTGTCGCATCGGTACAACCAGGAATGGCAACACCCGCACAATTACAATTGGCATCATACACATCATTCCCTGTTGTGGGGTCATTGTCATTACACAAAGTACCGATTAAAGCAGTACCTGTATTGCTTCCATTGCAATTACCCAGACAATCGACGGGATTACAATTTCCATTATCTACCGTTGCTGTCGCATCATAATTACACGCTGTTGCATCCATACAGCCTTCGATGATTGCTCCTGTACAATTACAATTGCCATCATAAAGATCATTCACTGTTATTGGGTCATTATCATCACAAGCGGTTCCTGGTGTAATCGGCCCTGAGTTTGTTCCATTACAATTGCCTAAACAATCAGGTAAATTACAGCTTCCATCATCTACAGTCGCTGTTGCATCATAATTACAGGCTGTCGCATCGGTACAACCAGGTATGGACGTTCCAACACAGTTACAATTACTATCGTAGGTATCATTAATGGTTGTTGCATCATTATCGTTACACGCTGTGCCTACCGTCGCTGGCCCTGTATTGTTTCCTGTACAATTTCCTGCACAATCAGAAGGGACACAACTACCATCATCTACTGTGGCAGTCGCATCATAATTACACGCTGTCGCATCTATACAACCTGGAATAGACGTTCCTACACAATTACAGTTGCCATCATATACTTCATTGACTGTTGTAGGATTTCCATCATCACAGGCCGCTCCTGTTACCCCTGGACCTGTGTTTGTTCCAGTACAATTGCCTGCACAATCGACAGGGTTGCAACTTCCATCGTCTACTGTGGCTATTGCATCATAATTACAAGCTGTTACATCGGTACAGCCTTCTACAATTTCCCCTGCACAATTACAGTTTCCATCTTCTACATCATTACTCGTAAGTGGGTCGCCATCATCACAAGGCGTATTGATGGGCGCACATAAGCGGTATTTTACGCATAATTTGGGGGAATATTCTTCTTCTCCGTTATAGGACTCTGCAATTCTTCTTCCTGTTCCATTTACCATTAAGGCAATGGCACTGCTTTCGGTATATCCTCCCCTATCGACAATCTCTTGAAGGATTGGTGATAAGTCTGGAGTCAATTGTGCTGGTCCTTGATCGAATACGGTTGTCCAATTGGGCGGTGACCAAGTAACCGTTGCACTTGTTTTAGGGCGACCATCTATATTGTTATTAGCACTTGAATACGCTTGTGCATTATTTGTATCTTCTCCATAAATATTGAAACTTACGGGATTATTATTAGTAGTTTCATCCACCGTAAATTGAATGTTTGCACCTTCTATTGTCGCCCCCTGTGGAATATTTAATTTTCTAAAACGCATGCCAAAGATTTGAAAATTGGAATCATAGCCTAATTCTAAATCACTATTTATCAAAGTAACGTTTCCTGAACTGAGATTTTGTTCTGCATCATCATAATCATCTGATATGATAGAACAGCTACATAAGGTATCCACTTGTATGGTAATTTGGTCGGTTACTTTGTTCCCACTATTGTCTGTCGCTCTTGCATAAAGATTGTATTCTCCACTATTGGGTATCGTCCAGTTTGTTTCAAAAGGTGGCGTTGTATCGACGCCAACGACAACATTTTCAACCAAAAATTCCACTTGTTGAATGCTACCATCTGGATCATTGGCACTTGCTGTAATCGTGATATTTTGTGCGGTTGGAAAATACTCTAAATTGCTGGGTGAGGTAATGTTTACAGTGGGCGGTGTATTGATGTAATCGTCTTTTACAATCGAAAAGTAATCATCTATGACTCCATAATCATTGATGTATTTTAAATCTAATTGATTGTCGCATATTTCTAAAGAGATTGCGCCTAAACGGTTCAGACTGTAGTACATCACAGGGTGATCTAAGCTTCCTCCTGTTACTTTTCCAGATGCACCTGCTGTAATATAAACAGCTCCATCTCCTGCGGTTGCACCTGTTACTTTTTTGTCATATGCTCCATTCTCATTGATTTTACCACCACCATCGTCTAAAATCATTGACTGTGTTAACGTGTTGGAAAAACCGTAATGTCCTTTGACTAAGTGAGAACGCTCATATGAATGACTGTGTCCTGACAAAACCAAATCAACGCCTGCTGACTCCAACATCGGAAGTACATTTTCTCGCATATCTCGCATATATCCTGCACTATCATTTAAGTTATCAGAATCATGTGAACCTTTGGTATAAGGTGGATGGTGAAAAATTACCACAATCCAATCTTGACTTGTGAAATTTAAGTCATTTTGTAGCCATACCAACATGGGATCACCTGGATTTTTTGGTGTATTGTGCGAATCCATCGAAATGAAGTGAATATTGCCATAATCAAACGAGTAGTACGCCTCTGTTCCTGATGCCAATCCACCCGCTTGTCCTGCTGTGGGAAAGGTGAAAATATCATAGTAAGGCGTTGCCCCTGCCGTATAATATTCGTGATTTCCTGGACATGACCACAAGACACTTTTTTGCAAAATATCCTCATACATATTGTCAAATACAGCATTTTGATATTGCGCATCTGTTCCTTCTCGATAAGCATTATCGCCTAACATTAAAACAGCGTCAGTATGCTCGTTTCCTACATAACCATAGTAGGCATCTCGTACTGCACGAGCGTCGTCGTGTCCTGTACCACAATCCCCTAAAATCCAAGCTCTAAAGGGTTGTGTTGTTCCAGTAGTCGGAGCAGTTTTGAAAGCATAGTCTTCGCCTGCCGTTGTCAAAAATCCGTTGGCATCGGCAACTGCATAGTAATATTTTTGATTGGAGTTAAGCCCATTGAGTTGTACCTCATGGTCGGTATTGCTTCCAAAAGAGAAGCCTGCCGAATTAGTCAGTGCATTGGGATTGGTTCCGTACCATACTCGACTACTTGTGGCGACATCTGTTCGCCATTTTACAATGATACTTGTTGGTGTGCCTGTCTGTAAGTAAGGTCCCCTTACAACATTCTGGGCCCAAATATTAATGCTTGCCAATAGCAAAAACAAGATAAGAGAGTAGTATTTCAATTTCATACATTATAGCGATACTGTGTAAGGGGGGGGCACATTAGTTGATTGATTCAATTGGTGATGCTTTTATAAGTAAAAGAATGAAATGAGCGGGTATAAAGCAATAACTGCATTTATACATACTCAATTCAAATACTTAAAAGGGGTGTAAAATTATTATTGATAAGGAGCGAAAGGTCAATTGCTTCGTCGTTCCATTTAGGCCTGCTATCCGTTTATGGATGGCATCTCCAAGATGCCTTGCATTTTCGCAATACATTCTGCGAAAAGCCAATCTATCGCCAACGCAATTATCCAACCACTACTATCAGGGCTATTTTGAATGGGCTTTACCTCTTTCAACTCATAAATAATCATGACAAAAAGGGGGCTAATTGTCAAAAAATAAGAACGACAAACGTTGTGTCTATCTAAAATAGACCCGATAGTAGCGGTATGGAAATCGCAAGGCTAACGAGTTTTGCGTTGGCTTTCCATAGTAGCGGATAGCGGGCCTTTCCGTTACGATGAAAGACAAACCGTTTTCTCCTTATTTAAAAATTGTAGCTAACTAAATGAAGGGATGATATGACGGGGAAAAATATTTTGAGGGATTAGGGATGAAGGGAGTTCTCTATTTTTTTTGATAATGCTTTGACAATATCTGTGTTTTTTAGACGGGGTTTTAATTGTTGTATGGCTTTTTGAGCTTCACGATAAGTCGCTTGGGCAGCTTGGGGTTGTTGTGTTTGCTCTAAAATTTCAGCCTTCCGTACCAGCCATGTTTCTTTTCGTTGTAATGGCTGCATAATTGCATTTATTCGATTTATGGCATCGTCATATAAAGCATTTTTAAGTTCAATTTGAAGAGCGAATTCCTGTAAAGTAATGAGGGGACCAAATTGTTGCATACCTTTATCGAGACATTGAAGAGCTGATTGGGGGCTGGACATTGCGGTTGCATTTGCCCAACTAATATAGTCTTGTACTTTTGCCTTATTGCCTTTTAGTACAATGGCTTTTTCGTAGGTCACGGCTGCCAAATCAAAATTTCCTAATTGTTGATAAGCCTCCCCTTTCGTCATTAAAGCCGTGGGATTTTGAGGATCAATAGACAGATAATAATCAATGTGTAAAAGTGCTGAATCTGCAACTTCTTTTTGTAGGTATGCTTGGGACAAATGAATATAGACAATTTCTAAAGTCTCATCTAAGGCAAGTGCTTTTTGTAAATCTATAACGGCTTCCATATAGGTGCCATGTGAACGATGCAATAATCCTCGTTGAACATACAATACAGCATTTTCAGGTTGCTCTTCAATTTGTGCTGTCAACTCTTCAATTTGCTCATGTAAATTTCCGTGAGCCTGCACCGTATTTGTGAGACAACTTGTACAAAAAAATAATATGAGCAGTAATCTAAGCATATTTTTCATAATGAAATTCAGGAAACCTTATACAATTATCTATATAAAATGATTTATTTTAGGCTAAATATACATAATCATGTACGCAAAGTATCTGAAAGTGTTGCATATATATTTTTTAAGATAGCTTTTTTAATTTATAAAAAAATCTATAGTATATAGATGTTGAGGTTTTTAAGAAAAAACGCTATTTTATTTATCTAATTTTTACGAATTTCCACCTTTAAAACTTTAGGACGACAGATTTCAGTACCGATGCAATTACAAAAGCCGTCGGCTTCATCATCTATCGTATCATTGTTGTTGTCATTACAAGGCGTTCCTGCTATGGGACAATTCCCCATACATTCACAGTTGTTGTTATACATATCATTGGTCGTCGTCGCATCACCGTCATCACACGAACTTCCTGCGACGGCTGTTCCTGTTGTCATTCCTGCACAATTTCCAAGACAGTCAGGTAAATTGCATGTGCCATTATCGACGGTTGCATCAATATTATAATTACAGGCCATCGCATCGGTACAACCTTCTACCGATTCTCCTTCACAAAGACAATTTCCATCTTCTACATCATTGATGGTCGCCGCATCGCCATCATCACATGGCGTATTGAGGGGAGCGCACAGACGATATTGTACACATAACTTTGGCGCATACTCTTCTTCTCCATTATACGACTCCGCAATTCTTCTGCCTACTCCATCTATCATCAAAGCAATGGCGCTATTAACTGTATAGCCTGGTCTATCTACAATTTCTTGTAAAATACTCGATATGTCTGGCGTTTCTTGTGCGGGTCCTTGATCCCATACGCCTGTCCAATTTGGTGGCGACCAATTCACCATAGCAGTCGTTGTAGGACGGCTTCCGATATTATTATTAGCGGTTGTGTAGGCTTGAGCATTGTCCACATCTTCTCCATAAATTGTAAAATTTGCTGGATTGTTATTGACCGTTTCGTCGGCTGTAAATTGAACAGTCGCTCCTTCGATATACGCTCCTTGTGGAATATTCAAATTAGTATAGCGTATTCCCATCGTTTGATAATAGGCATCATAACCCAATTCTAAATCAACATTTAGGGTTGTTACGTTGTTGCTTGATAAGTTTTGTTCGGCATCATCGTTATCGTTAGAAATAATGGAGCAAACGCATAAAGTATCGACTTGTATGGCTATTTGATCTGTTACTTTATTGCCGTCATTGTCAATTGCTTTGGCATACAACTGATATTCTTTGCTTGCTGGGATCGTCCACTCTATCGAATACGGTGGAATCGAATCAACGCCTATCGTTTCACAACCCACACAAAATTCTACTTTTTCAATTGTTCCATCTGGATCAAAAGCATCAGCCGTTAATGTGATAGTTTGAGCCGTTGGAAAATAGGTAGAATCTACGGGCGATGTAATATTTACAGTCGGCGGCTGATTGGTATAATTGTCTTTGACAATCGAAAAATAATCATCTATCACACCATAATCATTGATGAATTTCAAGTCTAATTGATTGTCGCAAATTTCCAAAGACAACGACCCCAAACGATTCAAACTATAATACATCACTGGATGATCCAAATCTCCTCCTGTTACTTTTCCAGACGAACCTGCGGTAATGTACACTGCTCCATCTCCTGCCGTTGCGCCTGCTACCGTTTTATTATACGCTCCACTCCCATTGATTTGCCCACTGCCATTATCCAAAATCATAGAATTGTTCAGCGAATTAGAAAAACCATAATGTCCTTTTACCAAATAAGAACGTTCATACGCATGGCTGTGTCCTGACAAAACTAAATCAACCCCTCCCGCTTCTAAAATTGGCAGTACATTTTGACGCATCGCAATCATATAACCATTGCTATCATTCGTTAAATCAGAATCGTGAGAACCTTTAGAATACGGTGGATGATGAAAAATAACCACAATCCAATCTTGACTCGTCGCATTCAAATCATTTTGCAACCACACCAACATAGGATCGCCTGGATTTTTAGGCGTATTGTGGGAATCCATAGAAATAAAGTGAATATTGCCATAATCAAACGAGTAGTACGCCTCTGTTCCTGATGCCAATCCACCTGCTTGTCCTGCTGTGGGAAAGGTGAAAATATCATAGTAAGGCGTTGCCCCTGCCGTATAATATTCGTGATTTCCTGGACATGACCACAAGACACTTTTTTGCAAAATATCCTCATACATATTCTGAAAAACAGCATTTTGATATTGTGCATCTGTTCCCTCTCGATACGCATTATCTCCCAACATCAGCACCGCATCCGTATGGTCGCCACCCATATAATTGTAATACGCATCTCGCACCGCACGAGCATCATTATGCCCCGTTCCACAATCTCCCAAAATCCATGCTTTAAAGGGCTCTGTTGTTCCAATCGGTGGTGCTGTAATAAAAGAATAGTCTGACCCTGCGCTTGTCAAAAACCCACCACCATCTGCCACCGCATAATAATACGTTTGATTTGGCGTCAATCCATTAAGCTGAATTTCGTGATCGGTACGATTGCCCAACATACCTGACGAAGAAGTCAAATTAGAAGGACTTGTACCAAACCAAACACGACTATCCGTCGCAATATCGGTTCGCCACCGCACAACAATACTGGTCGTCGTACCTGATTGCAAATAAGGTCCCCTTATCACATTTTGAGCAATGACATGCAAGGTTGATATGCACAATATTAGGAGGAGTATAATACGTTTCATAATAAATAATAGTTTGATTTTTTGGCGAAGACAGTTGTTTTTAAATTCTATTTTTTTTGGAGAGAACGGTAAAATGCTTCGTTGTGACGCATGGGCCCGCTGTCCGTTCCAAACCTATCGGTTTCCACTACCATCGGGTCTATTTTTCATGGACAGTACTGCTATTTTCTGTTAAGAAATATTCTTGGCTTAAAAAAGAAATATAGCAGTCCTATTTGAAAATAGAAAAAGTGTTAACCCAAAGAGATTCATTGCTGTGAGCTATTTACGCTTCTTTGCGTTAAAACTCTTTGCGCTATTTGTGTGAAATAAGATTCCTGAATTGAATTAGGATTGATATGATAAGGACAAGGAACGTCATTATCTTGTAGAGAAGTGAAAACAGTCAATTCTTTTGGGAAACGTATAAAATAGATTAACCTATATGTTTTTATACAAGCTAACAAAACAATCCCAAAAGAACCAACTACACGGAAGGGATATAGCGGATTCATATGTTCTAAATAATATTTAAATATATTTGCCTCAATAAATCACATTGCAAAATTATAATATTTGATTTATTATATACGAGACTGATTAGTACTTACGAATACGCTTCTAAATAGTTTCAAATCACCAACATATAATCGCTATTTTTATAAAAAAATATATTTCATAATACATACAAAAAACGAAACTACATATTCATTTAAAGACAAAACAATTACAAATAAAAAATAAATGAAAATGTAAAAACCTATCATACAGCAAATAAAAAAGCTTGTCTGAACAAATCCAGACAAGCTTTCAAAAATATTTTATTTAAGCAATGGTTGAAAAACAAGATAAAAGTAACAGCGTTTGAACCATGTAAAATAGCCTCGATAGTAGCGTTATACCAAAAGCAGCGAGGGGCAGAAAGGCATTGTAGAGACGTTGCATTGCAATGTCTAAGGCCTGCAATGGCTTTTTGGTATAGTAGCGGATAGCGAGACCCTGCGCCACGACGAAGCTCCAAACCTTTCGCTCCAAATTAGACAATATCAATTTTTAAAAGCGACTATCAATAGTTTATAATTTCAAACTATTTTTGCAATCGTGCAAATTACTGTTGAAGGATGTGGAGTCGATTGATTTTCCCCAAAAAGGAATCATTTTATCTAATATTTCTTGTTCCTTAGGCGAAAATCTGTAAACTCATTAACTCAAACATGCTGCATTTACTTCTTTAGCACATCATGTTCCTCTATTTTTCTTGAGATTCTGCTTTTAGTTGTGTATTTATTAGCTCAGTATATTCTTCATAAGTTCCTGTTTTAATATATTTGTCCAATTTTCGCCATGTTGATTCGTATAATTTAATGGCATATTTTGAGTCACTTACTTTCCGCTCAAATTCATAGACATATTCTGGGCCATCTGTTAAGTCTTCTGGCGAAAAATTGTCATTGAATCCATACCCTGCTTCAAACCTTCCTATCAGATAAGCATTTTCTTTATGATTTTTCAAGGTTCTTTCACTCATGTTTTGACTTTCAAGATAAGCTATGAAACCAAATAAGAATTTACCTATTTCAAAACAATTGGCTTTTGATTCATCATCCCAATACCAATCTGACACATAATTTTCTATTTCCTCTTTCATTTTTTAATTTATTATAAAAGACTTGGTCTTCTGTACCCAACCAAGCAATATTCTTACTACTTTCTCCCCTCAACCATTACCCACGATCAAGCAAGTACTTTTTAAAGTCTTCAAATTCTGTAGAGAGAAGTGTCGCACTTTTCGGTCTATCTCTTAATTTTTCTAAATCGGCAGGAATGTCTATTTTTTGTTGCAACGTATCTTCTACTACATCAATAAATTTCGCTGCATGGGCTGTTGCTTGAAAGATTACTTGATATTCTGGATTTTCTTCTTGGAATGCTTTTGCTCCCAAATAACCAACAGCTGTGTGTGGACAAGCAACGTAGTTGTATTTCTCATGCATTTCTTTAATCGCAGCAAGCGTAGCAGCATCATCAAAACTGTAGGCTGCCATATCTTTTCGCAATGCCTCCACAGATCCTTTATACAAATCTTGAATGCGCTGGAAATTACTTGGATTTCCGACATCCATTGCGTTAGAATGTGTTCTTACCGATGGGCGAGGTTCATATGTTCCCGTTTTAAGGTAGTTGTAAAAGACATCATTGCTATTGTTAGAGGCGATGAACTTTTGAATGGGTAAACCCATCTTTTTGGCGATTAAGCCTGCGGTGATGTTCCCAAAATTTCCGCTTGGTACGCACATTGCCAAAGGACGGTTTTTGTCTTTCGTTTGTTGGTACGCTCTTATGTAATAGAATGCTTGTGGAATCAATCGAGCGATGTTGATAGAGTTGGCAGATGATAAATTGAAGGTTGTTTTTAGTTCTTCATCTAAAAAGGCGGTTTTCACCATTTTTTGACAATCATCAAAAGTACCTTGTACTTCGACGGCTCTAATATTTTCCCCTAAAGTCGTCAATTGTTTTTCTTGTAATAGACTTACTTTTCCACTTGGATATAAGATGGTTACTCGAATATTGGGCGTTTTGTAGAATCCTAAAGCGACGGCTCCTCCTGTATCGCCAGAAGTTGCCACCAATATATCCAACTTTTGATCGCCTTCCTCTACCAAATGACTCATCAAACGGGACATAAATCGTGCGCCAAAATCTTTAAAAGCCAAAGATGGCCCATGAAATAGCTCTAAACACGATAAATTCTCCTCCAATTCTACTAAAGGAGCTTCAAAATTAACGGCATCATACACAATTTTTTTGAGGGCTTCGGCTGGAACGCTCTCTTGTAGCAAATTTTGTGCAAATTGGTAAGACAACTCTTCAAAGCTCAATTCAGACAGTGTTTTCCAGTAATCTTCTGACATGGGTGTTAGGGTTTCTGGCATATATAATCCGTTATCTGCTGGTAAACTTCGCAATACTGCTTCTTTGACATCAGTATCAGGTGCTTGATGCTTGGTACTATAAAATTTCATATCGTTTTTAAATTTGAGCCACAAAACTACAACCATCTATCTAAAGTCAAAAATATACGCAAAGGTTTCTCTTTTGTTTTTTTAGCACATTGATAGACTCCTCCTATTTGTACGAAGTTCTCAAATAAAAAAACCGTACCAGAGTGGAGTGGTACGGTTCGGTGCATCCTATCGGGAACACCTATTTAGGCTGGGAAGCCACTGGGGATATGTTGTTGTTTCTATGGCAAAGATACGATGGCTTTTTGGGCTATTTCAGCGAGTAAATACGGGTTTTTTAAAATGGGGCATTTCTACGATATTCCTGCGTAGTTTTACGTAATATTGATATTCGCTTTTAAAATGGGTCTTGTCTAATTTGGAGCGAAAGGTTTGGAGCTTCGTCGTCACGCAGGCTCTCGCTATCCACTACTATAGCTAACCAAGAACCTAAATCACAGCAGAACCGAACCACAGCACTAAGAACCAAGAACTGCGGCACTTGGTTAGCTATAACGCTACTATCGAGGCTATTTTAAATGGTTGAAACGCTGTTAATTTCCAATGCATATATCAATAGTTCAATATCTGGAATAGAAAAAAAGCCATACTTCAGGAAAGAAGTACGGCTTTGTTTTGTCGATGCATCCTTTGTCGGAAACACCTTAGGCTGGGAATGCACTGGGAATGTTGTTGTTGTTTTTCTACTGCAAAGATAAGGCAGCTTTTTGGACTGTGTAAGCGAGTAAATACGGGTTTTTTCAAATGGGGCAATTCTACGATATTCTTGCGTAGTTTTACGCAATACCTCAAGGTTTGGGGCATAAAAAAAGCCGTACTCCATAAATGAAGTACGACCTTATTTTTTTCGGTGTGTTCTTTGCCGGGAACTTACACCGTCCATTAGAATGGATAACACTAAAGAACCTGATGCAAAGATAAAGCGAGTTTG
>Ga0209186_1000773_pt1 | contig 24908 bp, 17 predicted proteins | sample SidtaG_FD_187426 | JGI IMG/M metagenome (GOLD analysis project Ga0209186, IMG submission 187426) | Marine algal microbial communities from Sidmouth, United Kingdom - Sidmouth_Male2 metaG (SPAdes) (version 2) | ecosystem: Host-associated > Algae > Red algae > Unclassified | place: Sidmouth...
TAAGGTCCGCCTGAAAGGTTTTCCCTATTGTATAAGGTGCCAGTTCAACTTACATCCTTACGCCATCGTTTAATCGGTGCGAAAAGGCGAAGTTTTGAGCGGGATGGCGTAGGGATGCCTATTTGTTATGACCAATTAGAAATAGAAAAACAACATAAGTTTGAATATAGATACAAATAAAGGAATTAAAGGATTTGCCATTATTGTTGATATAAACAGCTATGCGAAGATGGTCTCAGATTCGAAAGCTAATATGATGGCTCAATTCACACGAGATGTTTTAGCTGGTGGAATTAGGGCAGTTGAAGAACAAGGTGGTATTGTAGTTGGTTTTATGGGTGATGCTTTTCTGGGCTTTCTTTCTGAGTCAGAGAATGTTTTTAGCAGTTGTCTCTCAATTGCTCAAGATCTTAACAACCAATGTGAATATATATCTAATAATTACGAAGCTTTTCCTTTTTCTCCGCAAGGACCTTCGCTTAAAATAGCAATCGAATATGGCCATTTCGACATTTCAGATATAACAAGTAAGTTTCTTGGCAATCAAAAATTATTTGCAGGTGAAGCCATTAATTATGCTGCAAGAATATCAGCAGCAGAAAGTGGCAATAGGTGTTTAATAGGTCCACAAGCATATGAGAATGGCCTTAAGGATTACATAAGCAGAGGAGACGGACCTTTCAGTATTGAAGGAAAGCAAGGGGAGTCAATTTGTGAATATTACAGATTAAATCTTGATGACATATGGATTGAGCGAGAATCTGAAGAGTCATATTGGAGTTAGTTAAGTCTATAAGAAATCTAAATACTAAATAAAGAAGATGAAATATAAAAAGACTGGATTTGGAAAAGATATAAATGATTACTACAATCATTACATAGGTATAGCAGATGCAAAAGCAGGTGCAGTATTAGCTATTGCATTTATACTAATTGATTATTTATTCAGTCTGGACCTAACAAGTTTTTCATATGATTGGATGCAATACTTAGCCGTAGGGTTATTTGTCATTGCTATTATCCTTTCTTTATTGACAGTCTTTCCAAGAACACCTAAAAAGAGTGGAAAAGGCTTTATCTTTTGGGAAGAAGTTAAACAACATAATTCCAAAGAAGAGTACGCTGATGAATTAGCAAAATTAGATGAACACCAAATCGAACGGGAGTATTCATTTCAAAACTATTTACTAAGTAAATTACTCCACACGAAACATATAATAGTTGCGTGGTCAATTGGATTAACTATTGTTGGACTAGTTCTTACTTCAATCATTAAAATAATACTATTAAATGCCTAATGGGGATGCATCATATTGGAATCTTATTAATGAGAAGTTTGACACAATTACGGATGGTCTAATAGAACGAGTTGATGAGATTGGTGACGGAAGATCAACACCTGCATTGGAAGATATTAAAATAGGTTCGGGAAGAAAAATGAGGGCGGCTACTTTGTTTTTCGACATCAAAGGATTTACAAAAAGAACCAACTCCGCAGACATCGATAAGCTAAAAGAGTCATTGTTTCTATTGAATTGTGTTATTCCTATGGTAATGAAGATAATTTATGACTTTGGAGGATACATTGAGAAAAACACGGGTGATGGAATTATGGCTATTATGGGTGCAGAAGATTCGGATTCAGACTCAGCCAACAATGCGATAGATTCTGCGTTAGCAATATTTTACACTTTGAAACATTTAGTAAATCCATACTTAGAATCCAAAAATATAACAAAAGTGGATGCTAGAATTGGCATCGACTTAGGAACACTTTTAATTTCTCGAATAGGACTCCCAACAGGCACAAGTAAGCACAAGCGAAACTTCTTAACAGCGGTAGGACCGTCATCTAATTTAGCTTGCAAGATTGAAGGAATGGCAGGCACAAATGAAATTTGGACTGGTGATTTAATTAAATCAAACTCAAGAGAGAACATACAGCAGCATTTTGTAAAGAAAACCCCAACAGACTGGACCTGGAGCTATAACACATCAAATAAAATTTATGATATCTGGTATTTCAATGCTGTTAGAACTGAACCCAAATAGAAAAAAGGTCATAACATTAGATATGATCGCATATCTGCTCGTACCTCGCAGAGACGACGACATATCATCATCCGTTATGCACAAGCAGTAAATAAAATAACATGAATACTAAAATTGAAATATTGATAGATAAATCTGGAAGTATGGGGCATATGAAAGGTTCTAAAGAGGAAGGTAAACATCTTTTAAAAGATGGCTCGACAAGGACAGATCTAATAAAAAAGATGATGATTCAAGAAATTCTTCCAACTATTGATTATGCTCAAGAAATAACCATAAGAACATTTAGGACTGTTGGGGAAAAATTAGAAAAAACAGAAGTAAAAACGATCTATAATGGAAATTTCGATGGAAATGAAATAACTGAAGTGATTAACTCACTTGAAAATCCGCCTATGGGAGGAACTCCCATATCGGCAGCATTAGAAAAGTCTATTAATCAACTGGCAAACTATAAAACTTACGATAGAAAAATAATACTACTGACCGACGGTGAAGAGAATGGTAAAGGTGATTATCTTGAAACTGCGCAAAAGGCAATAGATCTACATGGAATTCCTTGTAAAATATTTATTATCGGTATTAGTCAGGATGATTCAGCAAAAACTAAATCAAAACAACTTGCTGATATAACCAAGGGGAATTATTTAAATGTAAATAGTTTAAATTATAACAAAGAATATATTAAGAATGTTTTGTTACCTCTAAAAACTCATGTCATTGGTAGTAGCTTAGAAAATTTAACTTCACCAATTATTTATAAATCTAATTCAGCGGATCTATCTAGATCAAAGCCTGAGACTATTTACGAATCAGTTCAACTGCCAGAAAAGAATATTAAGTCGTCTCCTAAAGAGAATGAAACCCTTGTCAATGAAGTTAAACCAAATCCTCCACATGAACCATCAGAAATAGAGGGCTTAAACAATACAAATGAAGAACTAAAAGGAATTGTACAAAAGAATTCTAAGGCTCTTAATTTAATAACTAAGCAACTTAGTAATCTAAGTGATGAAATTTTAGGTTTAAAAGTTATTTTTAATGAATACGAAGAAAATGAAGAAATAGTAATTTCAGAAAATCGAGAAACAAATGAAAAGGTAAGAGAGGCAAGTGAAAATTTCTTGAATGAAATTTTGTCAGCAAAATATACTGATAGGTTGAAATGGCTAAATGAAAATGGTGAAAGTGGAGCTGATCATGATTTTGAAGTTTTGGAAGATGATAATTCAGTAGAATACTTTATAGAATGTAAAGGTTCAAGAGGTAGTGAACCTTTTTTCTATCTAACTAAAAACGAATGGAAACTATTTATTAACAATACAAAGAATTATCAATTGTACTTCATATTCAATGCTTTAACCTCTCCCGAAGTAATTAGGAAAGATAATTTATTGGATTGGATTCTTAAAGGTAAAATTTACCCTTTATCAAATAAAAATAGAAAAGTAAAAGCTGAAAGAATAATGATGAGCATAAATAAAAATAAAGCCTGATGCATAACAAACCAGTATGATGATCAGACTCCCTTCGGTCATCCGACACATACTGGCGGACGTTATGTGTAAGTAAAAAAATAAAGTAAAATGAATCTCAAATTCTTTACATATGGTAGATTTGAAGATGTTTCGCCAAATGAAACTTGCTTTTATCTTAGACAGGATAATTGGAATGACTTTGGCTTTAAGACAACATTTTATCTTTATTATTATGAGGATGAGTCAATAGAAATAGGCACTGTTAAAATTGGCTATTACTCAGTTGAAGAGGACACTGGAACAACCTCTATCTCATCTGAATTTCAAAGTCTATCAGCAGAGTATTTTTCATTGGGGCAAGATGTAGACTATTACAAAAATCTTAATAAGCTAGGAAGTGAACTCAGAAATCATGTGCTAACTAATTTAAATGACATCTCATTCAATACTAGTATCTATAACAAAGTTATTAATGAACTCATTACTCAGAATTCATTACTAAGGGGAATTAGTGCATCTTCTGTAACAGGTCAATTTAGAAGACTTACTCGTGGAGGGGCAGAACTAACAAAATTTAACTTTTCTTTTGTCACAGAGAACTCAATGAAAATTGATTTTTCGGTTTTACCAGAATCTACACCATCATCAAATTTACATGTAATCATTGGAAGAAATGGAACGGGTAAAACGTTTTTAATTCACAAAATGATTGAGTCATATCTTAATCCTCAATTAACTAGAGATTTATTTATATTTAGCTCTACAGAAGACGAGCTGCAACAATTTCCCAATCTACAGATAATTGCGTTCAGCCCATTCGAATCAGGTTATGATATATTAAAGAAAATCGAATCGAATAAAAGCATGCGGCTAAATTATTTTGGCTTAATTAATTACAATCCAGAAACTGATAAACTAGAAACAAAAAATACTGACTCCTTATTAACAGAGTTTATTTCGTCATTATCTAACATTAGGAAAAAGTCAATTGAAAAAAGATGGGTACGATATATAAAAATGCTAGATACAGATCCAAACTTTAAAGATGAAAACTTAAGTTCATTAATCGGAAACAAAGAAAACTCGTTGGATTCTGAAATGATTAATTTTAGATTTTCAAGCCTCAGTTCTGGTCATAAAATTGTTCTTTTATCTATTTCTAAATTAATAGAAAAAATTGAAGAGAAATCATTAGTACTAATGGATGAGCCAGAATCACATCTTCATCCACCATTAATTTCTTCTTTTACTAGAGTATTATCTGAAATCTTAATTGATTCAAATGCTGTAGGTATAGTTGCCACTCACTCACCAATAATTCTTCAAGAAGTTCCTAAGAATTGCGTTTGGAAAATACGAAGATCAGGAGATGAACGAATAGCTGAAAGACCTAGAATTGAAACGTTTGGCGAAAATGTTGGGATTCTTATTCATGAAATATTTGGGCTAGAAGTAACTAGTTCCGGGTTTTATCATGTTAATAATGAAACTGTTAATAATTCAGATAGCATTGATGAAGTTTTCGAAACATTTAAAAACCAATTAGGAGGAGAAGCTAAGGCTATTGCATTTTCACTATTTAATCAGAAGGTTAATGAAAAGAATTAATCCACCTAATTTCAGTGTTGCTGAAGTGTATCCTTTATGCATTTCCAAAGTCAGAAATCCAGCTTTAAAGAATCGTTTATCTTTATGTATACCTTCAATAGAAACTGCAGAGGCAGAATTTGTAAGTATTAAACCTACAAATCAACTATTTAAAATTGCTAGAGAGAATGTTGTAAATTTAAATGTACCTAAGTCAGAGTTAATAAAAGTATACACTGATAGAATGGTAAAAGCAGATTCTCCAGGTAGAAAATACTATAATAAAATATTTCTCAGTGCAAATAATGGAGTTTGTCCATTTTGTGAAGACAGATTGGTTAGTACATTAGATCATTATCTAGCAAAATCTCACTATCCAAAACTAACAGTAACACCATTAAATTTAATTCCAGCTTGTCATGAATGTAACAAAGCCAAAACTTCAGATTTTCCAAAAATATCTAGTGAAGAATTTATACATCCCTACTTTGATGACATATCTAGGTACTCCTGGTTAAAAGCAAAGATAGTGACCAAGGAACCTTTAACACTTGAATATACTGTGGTAAATAATCCAAATTACTCACCATTACTTAACCAAAGAATCAAATTTCATTTTAAAAACATGAATCTTGCAAATTTGTATTCACTTAGAGCCATTAGTGAAATAATAATCTTCAAATCAAACATTAAGAACTTCACTGAAAAATACTCAAGTTTAGAAATCAAGGACTTAATAAGTATTAACTATAAAAGCCAGTTCGAAATGAATAAAAATCACTGGAGAACGGCATTTTATGAAGCATTAATTAATGACAAATGGTTCATATCAACTGGATATAAAACAAAAAATACATACACATAATCGAGTAGACGGCCTCCCAGATTAACTAGGGAGGTGCGCCTCTCACACCACCGTACGTAAGGGCCACGTATACGGCGGTTCATTAATGAAGCTTCAACTTATGGTAGTACAAGTAGTGAAATATCCCCGCACGTAGAACCAAGCAACCCTTGGAGGATTCCAGCGTATGCCGCAGCAATCGCCATGGACGGCAACCCAATCATTTATTTCGAAGATCTCTTCAATCTTGGCTATCTGGGCAATCGATTTAACCATGTTCCAAGCAATCTGGCTACGGTTCCGATTTATGATGATATGATCAACCTCATTTGGTGTCATCAAAATCTTGGCTTTAAGGAAGGCGATTATCGGGTAGCGGATAGCAGTCCAGACCATTTAGTGATTAGTCGTGATGGAATGGCGTTGATAGGAATCAATGATCATATCAACTCCTGGGTTTCTGTTTACATTGCCAATTCCGGATTCCCTTCAGGTACTGTGCTTTATGACTATTCGATGGCCAATGGAACCAATACTGTGGTGGTGGATACCACAGGAGGTGTCACAATAGATATCCCACCAGTAGACTCTATGTTAAATATTGCTAAACGAAAGGGGTATGCGGTTTGGGCACCAGACGGTCAACAGCAAGACGCGTATCTCCCTTGTCGGTCTACAATCACCGTTCAGGAGTGGGAGATGGCTGATGACCTTGGTGACAGTAACTGCTTATCACTAGGGCAAGGCGGCAACATTACTAATAACTCTTGCCTGAAGCGAACCGTTGGAAAGATATTCGTGGCTGCTGACAGTGTGATACTAGTCGAGTTGTTTCCTACAGATGCGAGTAGTCTTTTATCCATTTGCTTGTATGATTTAGAGAACAATCTACTGGAAACAGCTATAGGTCAAGGAAACATTACTGTCAATTACACTCCAACTTTGGACCTATGGGTAACCATTAAAGTTGGAAATGAAAACGGAACAGGTAGCAGCCAACCTGTAACGTTACGTGCGACTTATCAAGCACCACAATCGGCAAATACAATCTTATACCCTTCTGCAAACGCCACTTTCGCCTATTGGACAGGGGCTGCTGATACGGATTGGTTTAACTGTCAAAACTGGCTGGAAGGACTAGTCCCAAATGCCTTTATCAATACCGTAATTCCTTCTTGCGGTGACAATTGGCCTGTAGTGACTGGTACAAGTGCAGAATGTGCAGATTTAACGTTGGAACCTGGCGCACAGTTAACCATAGATACAGGGGCAATTCTTAAAGCTTATGGAGACTAGATTGTAAGCCTGGCTTTAGGGTTTTAGTAAGTTTTGGGGGGTATCTCAAAGCGTCCTATCCTCCGCTTTGCTACCAGGCTATCCAGCACTCTCAATACGCCCAACACAACGCTACGCTGCTTACGCTGCGGCATTGTTCAAACAACACCTACTATCCTTTACCCGCACCATAAATCCTTGAGGTATTTTGACACGTCTCTACAGTCGTGAAAGGCAATCCCGTAATGCTTCCCGCCAGTTACGGACTTTTACTTCGAAGACGGTCTTTATTTTGCCCTTATGCAATAAACTGAAATGAGGACGCTTGGCAGGTGTTGGATAGTCTTTACTCTCGATTGCTGTGAGTTGGCAACTAAGCTTCGCTTCTTCAAAAATGGCGTGCGCAAAATCGTACCAAGAGGTAACGCCTTCATTACTGAAATGATAGATACCACACAATGCCTTCTTGCTTTCAGCGCCTTGTATGACATTGATCATTTGTAGTAGTCCGATTGCCAAGTCTCTTGCATAAGTCGGTGTGCCGATTTGGTCATACACAACACTCAAGGCATCCCGCTCTGCGCCTAAGCGCAGCATGGTCTTCACAAAGTTGTTCCCAAAAGAGGAATAGACCCAAGAGGTTCTTACGACTACTGTAAGAGGATTGATCTGTTGAGCAGCCCGCTCGCCATCTAGTTTAGTCCTGGCATATACGCCTTGCGGGTTAACTGGGTCCTCTTCTTTAAACGGGGTATTCTGACTATTGTGATACACATAATCGGTAGACAGATGCAAGAAAACGGCTTTTCGTACAGCGCATGCCATTGCCAAGTATTTAGCTCCAGTTACATTTACCGCAAAAGCTGTTTTCAGATTGCTTTCTGCTTTGTCGACAGCGGTGTAGGCAGCACAATTGATACAGTATTCAATTTGATGTTTTTTAAAGAAAGCATGAATCGCTTGCTCATCACAAATATCAAGCGTGTCAACATCTGCAAACAGGAAATGGTGCTGAGGGTATTGAGCTGCAAGTTCCTGCAATTCACTCCCAAGTTGTCCTTTGGAACCAGTAACTAGGATCGTAGGCATATCATGCTATTTTACAGGGATGTGCTGTTCAAAAGCAGGATATTTTTTATCCTTTTTTGAAAGTACAGCGGTAGTCAGATCAAACTCCCAATCGATATTGAAGGCTGGGTCATTGTACATCACACCACCTTCCGAGTCAGGAGCATAATAATTATCGCACTTATAGTAAAACAAGGCTGTTTCGCTCAATACAGCATAGCCATGAGCAAAACCTTTAGGGATAAAGAGTTGTTTTTTGTTTTCTCCAGTCAATCGGATTTTAAAGTGTTGTCCGTAGGTTGGAGATTTAGAGCGTAAGTCTACGACGACATCAAGGACTTCTCCTTCAATCACGCTGACTAATTTTGCTTGACCGGCATTACCAGTTTGGTAATGTAATCCACGTAAAACCCCTTTGTTGGAACGAGACATATTGTCCTGCACAAATTTGGTTTGAATTCCTGTTGCCTCTTTGAATTTCTTTGCATTAAAGCTTTCGAAAAAGAACCCTCTATCATCCCCAAAGATTTTGGGTTGAATTATTTGTAGGTCTGGGAATTTTGTATTTGTAACTCGCATAGTTAAAACTTATTCTACTTTTTACGCATGAAAATACCAATGGGTACACCTGAGAACTCAAATCTTTTTCTTAGGATGTTTTCCAAGTATTGTTTATATGATTCCTTAACGTATTTAGGATTGTTACAGAAGAAAGCAAAAGCCGGATAATAAGTTGGCAATTGCGTGACATACTTAATTTTTGCTAATCTACCTTTTACCGAAGGTGGCGGATATCTTGCGGTGGCTTCCTCAAGGAGCTCATTAAGTTTTGAGGTTGATATTTTACGGTTTCGGTTTTCAAATACCGCAATCCCTGCATCAATCGCCTTTAATATTCTTTGTTTGTTGAGTGCTGACATGAAAACGATTGGCAGATCATTGAATGGAGCCAAACGATCTCTGAATACATCTTCAAACTCTTTTGCAGTATTGGTTTCCTTTTCTACCAAATCCCATTTATTTACTAATAGGACGATTCCTTTATTCCGCTTTTGGGCTAGTCTGAAGATTTTCAAATCCTGAGCTTCTACTCCTAAAGTGGCATCGACAAGCAGAAAACACACGTCTGCATCCTCGATCGCTTTGATCGCACGCATAACGGAATAGAATTCTAGGTTTTCGTGCACTTTGGCCTTTTTACGGATTCCTGCAGTATCAATTAGGAAGAAGTCTTTACCGTACTTGGTATATCGGGTATGAATGGCGTCACGGGTGGTTCCTGCGATCTCAGTAACAATGTTTCGCTCTTCATCAACTAGTGAATTTACGAAGGAGCTTTTTCCTACATTGGGTTGTCCGATAATAGCAAATCTTGGTAGAGTAGTATCGAGTGGTGGCTTTTCATCGATCTCATCTGCTACCAGATCTAGCAATTCACCAGTTCCAGAACCGTTTATAGAGGAGAGGAAGAAAGTATCTTCAAACCCAAGACTCCAAAACTCGTTGGCCAATATTTGGCGCTCGAAGTTATCGACTTTGTTTACAGCGAGAATGACCCTTTTATCTGACTTTCTAAGTATTTCAGACATCTGTCCATCCAGGTCAGTAATTCCTGTTGTAGCATCCACCATAAAAATAATGACATTAGCCTCCTCCATTGCAATTTGAACCTGAGAACGAATGGAAGCTTCAAAAATATCGTCTGAATTTTGAACAAACCCACCAGTATCAACAACGTTAAACGTCTTGCCATTCCAAACACATTGGCCGTATTGTCTATCCCTCGTAACACCGCTCACGTTGTCGATAATCGCTTGCCGCTCACCGATTAATCGGTTGAACAGCGTCGATTTACCGACGTTTGGACGCCCTACGATGGCTACTATATTTCCCATTACTGCTTGTGTTTTAAGCTGCAAAGGTAAGTTAAATTTCATTATAAACGAGAAATGGTTAATTGTTTGTACTTATAGCCGTCAATCGATGCTTATTTTTTTTGTGTTGGAGTGGCTACTGCCAGTCTAAAATCAAAGATTGGACACTAGCTTATCCTCGACCAGTTAGACCGAAAGGTTTTATCGCGTTCTAGATACTGTCTGAGTCGGGCGTGGTGTGGTTTTTCTAGTTGTGGGTCGTCTTCTAGTACTCTCATTGCAATTTCTCTGGCAGTTTGAAGGATTCGGCTATCCGTTGCTAAATTGGCAATTTTAAAATCGATGATCCCACTTTGTTGGGTGCCTTGGATATTCCCAGGTCCACGGAGTTCCATATCAACTTCTGCGATTTCGAACCCATTGTTGGTGCGGCACATTGTTTCTATCCGTTTCCTACCTTCTTTGGTAAGTTTAAAGCTAGACATCAGAATACAGTAAGACTGCTCACCGCCCCGCCCCACTCTTCCACGTAATTGGTGCAGTTGGCTCAGTCCAAACCGTTCCGTGTTCTCAATGACCATCATTGTGGCGTTAGGTACGTTGACACCAACTTCAATGACTGTAGTGGCAATCATGATTTGCGTTTCCCCCTTGACAAATCTTTGCATTTCAAAGTCTTTTTCTTTCGCCTTCATACGGCCATGCACGATACTGACTTGGTATTGAGGCTTTGGAAACTCACGACTGATAGACTCGTAACCTTCCATGAGGTTGTTGAGTTCAGCAAACTGTTCTGCTTCAGACTCTTCGATTAAAGGGTAAACGATGTATACTTGTCTGCCCTTTGCAATTTCCTCTTTCATCATCCCAAAAACACGAAGGCGGCCATTTTCTGTTTTGTGAAGCGTGAGGACGTCTTTTCGTCCAGGAGGTAATTCATCAATGACAGAAACATCGAGATCACCGTAGAGTGTCATTGCCAATGTCCTAGGGATTGGGGTAGCAGTCATCACTAGGACGTGAGGTGGTGCTCCGATCCCTTTTTTCCAAAGTGAAGCGCGTTGTGCGACACCAAATCGGTGTTGCTCATCAATGACAGCAAGACCAAGGTTTTTGAATACAACCCAGTCCTCGATTAGCGCATGAGTGCCAATGACAATGTCCAATTCTCCTTCCTTCAGCAATTCCAGTAACTGTTTTCGTTTCTTTCCTTTTACAGAGCCTGATAAAAAGCCAATCTGAATCCCTAGACCACTGACTTGCTCTCTAAGAGAGCTGTAGTGCTGTTGTGCTAGAATCTCTGTAGGCGCCATCATACAAGCCTGGAAGCCGTTGTCGAGACCAATCAGCATACACAAAAGGCTAACAATTGTTTTTCCACTACCGACATCACCCTGAAGGAGCCGGTTCATCTGTGCGCCACGACCGAGGTCTTGCCGAATTTCTTTAACGACTCGTTTCTGGGCGCCCGTAAGCTCGAATTTTAAGTGGTTTTTATAGAAGGTGTTGAAGTGATCGCCTACACTGGCAAAAACATGCCCTTTGATGGCTAACTTGCGTTTTGTTTTCTGAGCCAATAACTTTAATTGTAAGAAAAAAAGCTCTTCAAATTTCAATCGGTTGGAGGCGATAGTCAGGTCGTTCTGGCTGGCAGGGAAGTGGATATCTGCCAAAGCTTTTCTACGATCAGTGAACTTGAATTTCTTGACAAAATAGTCGGGTAGGATTTCTGGTATTCGTTCCTTGGCGAGTTTGTTTCGCAGTACTTTTTGGAGTTTCATGATGCCTCGACTGTCGAGGCCTCTTCCTTCTAGTTTACCAGTGCTGTGATAGACTGGTTCTAGGGAAAGGGATTGTTGTGTATTGCCTGGTGTAGCGATATCCATTTCCGGGTGTGTCATGTTTAGTCGCCCGCTAAATAGTGTAGGTTTACCGTACACAATATAGGTGGCACCAATCATAAGGTTTTTTTCGAGGTAGGAAACGCCTTTAAACCAGATGAGTTCAATGACTCCCGTATGGTCTCTGAATCTGCCTACAAGTCGTCTTTTGCGGCCACTGCCTACACTTTCCAGTCGACGCAGGACGCCTTTTAGTTGAACGGCATAACTATCGGGCCCAATGCTTCGAATCTCGTGAAATTTTGTTTTATCGACATATCGAAAGGGATAAAATTGGATCAAATCTCGAAAAGTGAAGATTTGGAGTTCGGTTTTAAGGGTGTCACCCCGTTGTGGCCCGACTCCTTTGAGAAACTCTATTTTACTATCAAGAAATGAATTACCCATTTGGTGAAACTGATTTCGAAGTGCAAATTTAGAAAAATGTAGGTGAAATAATGATTAATGTTTAGTTATTAATGTTTAATGAAAACCTTGAGTTTGGTGGACCAAAACACTAGGACTACATTACATTCATTTTATGTATTTTAGCGTCCAACTATCTTCTATGTCCTCCAAACCATTGATCCAAATACTAATTTTCTTATTCCTGAGCAGCCAAATCTCGGCGCAGTTAAGCATTTCGCTCAACCCATCGCCCACCCTCCTTCAAAACTCAGTCCTCAGACACACCTTATCAGACGTCCAGCACCTCCTTCAAACCGCTTGCCAGTGCCCAGTAAAGCAGAATAACACGCAAGCAGCCATCCAAATTAATTTCACACAGCCCACACAAGCACCATTCTCTGGAATCAGTCACACCAACAAAAACGGCATTCCGCACTTCGATTATCCAGACACCGATTTCCAGTGGTCATCCACCGAAACAGACAACCAGATCAGCATTTTACTGACATCTCCATCATACGAAGGACTAAGCAGTGGACTCTACGCCCTGCTTCAAGAAAAACTAGGCTTCCGCTTCTACCATCCCAGAGAAACAGTCATCCCAAATCTGACAGAATGGCCGTTACCCACTACTTGGAGCTGGGAAGCGCAACCACGATTTGTCAAGCGTGGATTCCATATCCACACGATGCACCCGCTAGAGATCACGGAACCATTGCTTGATGAACATTACCCGAAAGGGGGAAAAATAATCCGAGAATACATTGACTGGCTGGCACGAAACGGACAAAATTATTTTGAATTTAACCTACTCAACAGTGTCTCACTAGACAGTTGGTTGCCTTATGCTAAACAGTTTGTCAACTACGGTCATGAGCGCGGTGTTATCATAGGATTAGACATCTCGCTCCATATGATTCAGCAAAAAGCCTATCAACTCTATGTAAAAAAGCCAAAATCGTTCAAATCAAAAGAAAAACAAATCCTTAGTAATCTGGAACAACTAAAAACGGCAGGTTTTGATGTATTCAATATCGAATTGTCATCAACAGAATACACAAGTGGAAACTCTAGCAAACGATACAAATTGGTAGACCGGATCTTGGAATGGGGCAGAACTAACAACGTCAAAATCATGGGACGTGCGCATATCGTAAAGAAAGGAGATGCGGTGCTTAACTACTCAGGAGAACCAAGCAAAACAAAGGACAGTGATCGTGGTGTGATGATCCATACCGTGATGTTTTATGGGCTACATGAAGACAAAGCACCATGCTACGGCAATGATAACCTGAAACACATGTACGAGCTTCTCAAAAAAGAGCAGCAACAACGTGAAACCTGGTATTTCCCAGAATCCGCCTATTGGGTGTCGTTTGACAATTCGGTGCCGATGACACTGCTGCCTTATCTCTCCTCCCGCCACAAAGATATTGAAATTGTGACTCGTGAACAGGTTGAGGGCCATCTCACCTTTTCTTCTGGCTGGGAATGGGGCTACTGGTTGTTTGATTGGAGTATTGCCCGCTGGTCCTGGGATTATCAGGAAACGACACACCCTACAGATGCACTTGATTTGCTTGTAAAAGGCAAGACGATTCAGCAATCCCTTCAACAATTGCACGATTTGCAGGAGGAGTATTTCAAGGAGCAAGAGCTAATCCGATATCTGGCAGCACAATCAGTGATGGATGAAGTTCCTAAAAAGCTATCTAAAGAATTTCAACCGCGTCCGCATTGGAGATACGACTACTTGTTCCGTAAAGCAAGCGAGGAAGAGCTAGAAGGACTGACCCAAAAAGCAATCATACCACTAGGGAATTTTATTGATGAATATGGCAAAACATTAGCGGCCATGCGCCTTCAGATAGACAGTAAGCAGGAAGTGCAACCGGTTTTAGAAGAGTTGCATGATGGGCTGTTGGTCACATTGCTAAGGGCCAAACATCGTAAGGCGTGTCTGCAGGCGATTAAAGCAAGGCGATTGTCAAGAATACATGGCAAGCGATCGGATCAATCCTATCTCAATATTTTGGAACAAGCAACAGTAGCAAGGCAAGAGGCCTTACTGATAGTGCGAAAACGAGAAGCCCTATACCGATATGATGAGCAAGAGCTGACCACAAAACGCAAGGGACATACAGCGTATCACTTTGGGTATTTATTTCCAGTGCAAGATCTCCATTTCTGGGAACGAGAAGAAGGCCAGATCAAAGAAAACAAGTGGGGATTTCTCTATAAAAATATCTGGAATATTGGTCGAATCATAGGATTAACCAAGTAACTACATTGATAATGAACAAAGAAAACGGCTATAATTAATAATGAAAAAGGGGTGCCAAAATTATTTAGGAAAAACGACAACAATTCGTGTATTAGGCTGTTTATTGGTGTGAATGTTGTCGTTTGCTACTAATAAGACACTAGGTTGTTAACAACACCCTAGTCTACATAAAAAAATAGTACGGTTTTTAGAAGGCAATTACTTATCTTTATCCCGCATATAACAAACAATGAAAAATCTTTTTTTGACATGTTGAATATAACACCGAAAGATCAATTCGCCAACAGACACATCGGCCCCAATCAGGAAGAACTTTCTGAAATGCTTAAAACAGTGAAAGCCGAGTCACTGCAACAGCTTATGAATGAAACAGTTCCTGGGTCTATTCGTTTGCAGCAACCGCTAGATTTACCAGAAGCGATGACTGAATTTGAGTATCTGCGTGAATTGAAGCAAACTGCTGCAAAAAACAAGGTATTCCGATCATACATTGGACTTGGGTATTCTGGAACCATAACACCGTCTGTGATCTTGAGAAATATCTTTGAAAATCCAGGCTGGTACACGCAATACACACCATATCAAGCAGAAATTGCCCAAGGAAGATTAGAAGCATTGCTCAACTTCCAAACCATGGTGAGCGACCTAACCGCCTTGCCTATTGCCAATGCAAGTTTGTTGGATGAAGGAACTGCTGCTGCGGAAGCTATGGCAATGTTCTATGCCTTGAAAAATAAACGTGCTAAAGGAGTTAAAGCGAATAAATTTCTAGTATCAAACAAGGTATTACCACAAACGATCGATGTTTTGATTACAAGAGCCGAACCACTCAATATCGAATTGGTAATTGCGGATTGTAATGACTTTCAGTTTGATGAAAAAACCTTTGGCATCCTATTGCAATATCCAGATGCAGATGGATCAGTTTCGAACTATCAACCTATTGTTGCTGCCGCTAAAGAAAAAGGATGTTATACTACTGTTGCAGCAGATATATTAAGTCTTGCTTTATTGACTCCTCCTGGAGAATGGGGCGCCGATGCTGTTGTCGGTAATACACAACGGATGGGTGTACCACTTGGTTTTGGTGGACCACATGCTGCATTCTTTGCAACAAAAGAAGATTTTAAACGTCAGATTCCAGGTAGAATTATCGGAGTATCTGTTGACAGCCATGGCAATAATGCCTTACGAATGGCGCTACAAACCAGAGAACAGCACATTAGAAGAGATAAAGCGACTTCCAATATTTGTACAGCTCAAGCGTTGTTAGCGATCATTGCAGGAGCTTATGCTACTTATCATGGTCCTGAGGGCGTTAAAGCAATTGCGGAGCGAATTCATGGGTTGGCTGTAATTCTGGAAAATCGTTTGACTCAATTAGGCTATAAAAATGAGCATGAACATTACTTCGACACCTTAAAAATTGCTGTGGATAGCTGTTATGTTGATACTATACACAAGCGAGGTGTTGAACAAGGCATTAACTTCCGTAAATATAAAACCAATCATATCGGGATTGCACTCGACGAGACCGTTACTTTCCAGGATATCAAAGAGATTCTAACCGTTTTCAATATTGAGACACCACTCAATTCAACAACAACTTCCTTGAATGGTGAAGCCGCAGACTACAGTAAACTTGCGGAACAGTTATCCTTTAAGTTACCAGAATCACTGATCAGGACAACAGCTTTTCTGTCGCACCCAGTGTTCAATATCCATCATTCTGAAACTAAGATGATGCGATATCTCAAAAGTCTGGAAAACAAAGATCTATCATTGAATCATTCCATGATTCCTTTAGGTTCTTGTACCATGAAATTGAATGCCGCTTCAGAACTAATACCAGTCAGCTGGCCTGAGTTTGGAGCCATTCACCCTTTTGTACCCAAGGACCAGGTTGCTGGATATCACCAAATTTTTAACGCGTTGGAGGAATATCTTTGTGTCTGCACAGGGTTTGACGCTTGCTCTCTTCAGCCAAATTCTGGCGCTCAAGGCGAATATGCTGGGTTACTAACGATTATGGCGTATCATGCAGCTAATGGCAATCCACACCGGAAGGTCGTTCTTATCCCAAGCTCTGCTCACGGGACTAATCCTGCTAGTGCAGTGATGGCGGGCATGAAAGTCGTGGTCACCAAGTGCGACGACGATGGCAACATTGATTTTGAAGAACTAAAGGCAAAAGCGGAAGAACACAAGGAGAACTTAGGTGGTCTTATGGTTACTTACCCGTCTACACATGGAGTATTTGAAGCTCAGATCAAAGAGATCTGTCAAGTGATTCACGATTGTGGTGGTAAAGTCTATATGGATGGTGCTAATATGAATGCACAAGTAGGTTTGACTAGTCCTGCAGAGATTGGTGCTGATGTTTGTCACTTGAACCTTCATAAAACATTCAGCATTCCGCACGGTGGTGGTGGTCCTGGAATGGGTCCAATCTGTGTGAATGAAAGCTTAGCGCCTTATCTTCCTGGTCACCCCTTGGTGGAAACAGGAGGCGACAAATCAATTCATGCCGTTTCTGCAGCGCCTTGGGGCAGTGCGAGTATCTTATTGATCTCCTATGCTTATGTCAAAATGTTGGGCTTGCACGGGGTATGCGCATCTACTGAATACGCTATACTGAATGCTAATTATATCAAGGCAAGACTTGAAGGTGCTTATGATGTGCTTTACACGGGCACTAAAGGCCGTGCAGCACACGAGCTGATCCTTGACCTAAGGGAGTACAAGAAAACGGCTGGAGTAGAAGCTGAAGACGTTGCTAAGCGATTGATTGATTATGGTTTTCATGCACCGACCTTGAGTTTTCCAGTTGCGGGTACGATTATGATCGAACCAACAGAAAGTGAAGGCAAAGACGAGATAGACCGTTTCTGCGAAGCAATGCTCTCCATAAGAAAGGAAATTGCCGATATTGAATCTGGCAAAAGCGACCAAACTGTCAATGCATTGAAAAATGCACCACACACGCTTGCAGTCATTACTGCAGAAGAGTGGACACTGCCCTACACTAGGGAGCAGGCAGCATTCCCTCTAGAGTATACTCGAGCCAATAAGTTTTGGCCAGCGGTGGGACGCGTTAACAATTCACACGGAGACCGCAATCTGATTTGCACTTGTCCGCCTATTGAATTATATGCTGACATGGAGAACTAAATCTCAGATTATGCATTAGGAACTGTTCGGCATTGCTACTTCGTCTTACCCCTTGATCAACTTCCTAGTAAAACTGCCCGCTTCTGTCCTTATTGTCATCAGGAAAACACCCGTTGGCAAATGGCTGAAATTTATTGGAGTATGAGGTTGCTGTTCACCACGTTGCAGTTCCACTCCAGTCACATCAAACACTGAATAGGAGTAACTAGATTCCAATTGATCGATCCAAGCAAAATTTGATACAGGGTTAGGATAAATAGTAACTGCAGCATGAGGATGAGGTTCCTCGTTAGGACTAAGCGCATCTTGTACGGCAAAATAGGGCAATGCCATTCCAGCGACTACGTCTTGAGTAAATGCGCCACCTATGTAGAGGCTGTTATTGAATTGCGCCACTTTATTTACTGGCAAATCGAATTGAGCAATCGCATCTATATAGTTACTAACCAAGTCGAATTCAACGAGATGATTACCAAAATTACCAACGATGAAGTGAGAAGTATGGAAATTTCCTCCTAGAATTAAATTCCCTTGATATTGTGCCATGTCCCGAATTTCGGTTGGCTCATCCAATTGAAAATCGTTTTTAAAAAGCAAGGGCTGTAATGCTCCATTTGAAAGACTCGACAAGCAAATATCCTGTTGCCCACTATTGCAGAAACCACCGATATAAATATCATTACCAACAACTTCTAAGGCGCTAATAGTATCACTGACTAAGTTACCGAATGTTTCGTAATTATCTATTGCTGCCTCCTTTGAGATCAGGTTATGACAGACGATTGTTGAATCAAATGGTCCTGGCAGTAATTTTACTGTGGCAGTATCAAACGAGCCCCCAAAGAACAAATCAGATCCAGTTGATGTATGTGCATTGATACTCCCATTTACTGTAAATTTTTTATTCCAGGAGTTATTACTTGAAACGTACCATACTGATTCCTCAGTAGGTTTGGAGGCATATCGAAGTCCTACTCCTATATGGTTTGGTTGTTGGATTGAAAAGATGAGTGTTCCTTCAGCAGTTGATTGTCCTGGAGGGTTATAGTAGGTCCAAATGCCATTTTCAAAGCTAGCCATTGGGACAGTCACTCCATTATTCAGTAGAATAGCACCTACCACATAAATGACATTATTTTTAGATAATACGCCATTAATTTGACCGTTGACAATAAAGTCAATACAAGAAAAGCTGCCCGCACTAAAAGAAGCAATTCGGTTACAAGGGGTTCCTCCAATTTCAGAAAACGCACCCGCCAATATCAGTCTATTGTTGCCACTGTCGAGAACCATATGGTCAATTGTGCCATTTGGCCCGTTAGGGAATGCTGAATAGGTTTCTTGTGGCGAATAACCAGGCTGAATCCAAGCGAGTTCATCAATAGAAAACCCATATTCTTTTGCCCAGGGAGAGATCTCTTCGACTGGCATATCATGGATATAACTATAATTGTATTGTTGACTTATATGTTGCGCCAGCGCTTCGTGACCAGACACTGACATTAAATAACCTACTGCGCAGTGTGTCCCTTGTTTATCAATAAAACAAGGTTGTCTGGTAGGATGAAAACTGTTGGTCGGGAATCGTTTTGAGGAAGCGTAAACAGCTAATTGCTCTAGTAAGTGCGTTCGTTTTCTTAGTGCTTTTTTTGATACATTTTCTTGTGTTGTTTGTCTTAAAGACTCAACAACTAATTGTAAATGATAAGCAATTCGGTCCTCGTCATTATCAAACGGGATCGTTGTTTCTGGGCTTTCTGTTTTATGGTTTTCCCATTGCGTATTGACAGCAACCAATTGTTCGTAAGCTGAAATTTGACCAATTAGGTTGGTTGCCAAAAGGCATAAAATAACTAGTATCGAGGACAAATGTTTCATTATTCTAATTTTAAATGAAGTGGTCAATTGAAACTCCAATTTACTAAAAACCAATAAATTGCGCAAGTAAAATAAGTCATATAATTGCAATAAGATAAACGATTAATCTCTAAATCTGCTACTAGCGCTATCTATAACTTGGACTATCTGCTTTGAACTAGTAAAAAAGGGGATGTTTCATAACAGAAACATATCACATACTATTTGATAACAAATCTTCCACTATGGGTCATTCCACCATTTTCGTCTTGAATTGTGAAAAAATACAACCCTGCTGACAACTGATTCTTGTAAACTCGATAGCTGTTATCTGAATAAGATTCCTTTAGAACAACCCTTCCAAGCGCATCACAAGCAGTTATTGTTTTCTGATTTGTTGAAGAAGATTCCACAACAATGTCTGCATATTCATTGAAAGGATTAGGGATAATTTTTACATTGTTTAATCCCCGATCAATTTCATCTATAGGAGTAGAAATCTGAATAAAAATCTCTCCTAACTCATGCCAAGTCTGATTCGTAATAACAGGCGACTCAAAATCAAAATAGATAGCCGCATCATTATAAATCATAGTACCAAACGGAAGATTTGGCTGTTGACTGATGGTGAACGTTAGATAACCATGCGAGTCTGGCTCATTAGCCGTTGAATCTACCAACTTTATATCTGGAAATGTGAAAACGAGGATGTTATTACTTTCAATGTCTAATCGGTAGGTGAGACTAGCTGCAACATTTTGAATGGTAGTAAGGTCCAAGTGCTGAGACAGTGTATCCCGAACGACAATATTAAATACGGTGTCAGTTCCAACGTTCTGAAAGCGGATTTTGTAATTGAGGTCTGTATTTGGCAGAACCAGATGGTCTGACCCGACGCCTTCAGGCGTTGCTGATTTATCGTTAGGGTCTAAGGGGCCGACGACTACATCGCAATACTCATTCGAAGTGTTTAGATTATCTAAGATTGGGAAATCATTAATAAACCCAGTAGAAAAAGTGCCAGACATATTCGTACCACATCCTTCAACAGCAACTGTTGGTTTGTAGCCATCTGGGAAATAACCGCTAATTTGGTCTGCATATATTCGGTAGGTAGAACCATTTGAAGGGAACTTAGTTGTTAAGGTCTGATTTGGATCCAATTTGAAGGAACCTATTTTCAAAATAATATGCTCTTCAATAACATAATAGTCAAGAGGAACACCCATTGCTCCTGTACCAATATTTTCAATTGTAAATTCCACAGAATCCGCTTGGCAAGCTACTCGAACGTCAGTTATTGAACCATCCCACGACGTTGTTGGTGGTGTACAAAGAGTATCGGGAAAAATGTGTGCATTCAAACAAACTGCCTGCCCTTGGATTGTATAGCAGGAATTCAATACTTTTATTTTAAAACTTCCACAACCGCCTGGGCTTACTGTGCCTAATAGAAATGAATAGGTATTCCCATTTTGAGAAGACCACGGCAGCGTACTGGATAGGGCTGTCAATGCGGTATCAATTGTAATGCCTACAGCGGTATTGGTAGCGTCAATTGTCCCATTATTGCAATAAACAACCGTGATGTCTGACTCCATACACCTTCTAATTAACGTATTGCTCATAGACACATCCATAGCTGTACAATTTAAAAGCGGTTTAAGCGGTATGTCCAAGCTAATTGTATCATTCACATCGATACTAAATGTTGAAATTGGAAAACAGTTTTCATATAACTGATTTGGAAGGACGCCTGAAATACTGTAGCTACCACTATCAAGATTAAATGAATAATTCCCTTGGGAGTCCGTATTCCTGAAAAACTGCGCGTCACCTGAGATCCTTATCATGCCATTACCAAAACCAGATTCTCCATTTGTATATGCACAGTCTAGTGAACTGTCTATGAATAGATTTCCACTGATCAGGTTAGAGTAACCAGTACAAACTAAAACAGGGCATATAGTAGTATTAAAATAAAGTCCTTCGTCAACTTCATGGAAGGCTCCTTGAAAACTTTCGCTAATAAAGGTAGGCGGGTGAATTACGGGGAAATGAGGATGCAATGTAAGGTCAAGACACTCATTAAAGTCTATAATTTCAAAAGAAAGCCTACCAATTTTCAACCAACTTGTGTCAACAAGTACACCTGCCCCACCACCAAATAGCACATTGTAGGAGACAATTGTATCTAGAGAGCCAATTAAGGTATGGGGCAAGTAGGCACTACTACCAACTACACCGGAAAGATATTCATGGTCAATTTTAACAGAATCGATGTCTACCGCATTTCTATTGAACGAAAAACGATAGTTTTGATCAGCTATATTAAATTGATTTGCGATGGTGGTTGCTCTTATTTCAACGTTTACATAAATCTTATTGGCATCGCAATCAGCATTGTGCAAATCAAGGCGAATATCATATTCTCCATTCTGAGCAAACATTATAATACTTAGACAGATGAATAAAATTGTTAGGACGGTTAAGTTAAAAGTTTTCATGGCGAGTTACTTAATATTGTAAAATATTGATGATTTATAACTTTAAGTTGGAGGATTTTAGTACTTAGAATCAGTTAGTATTATTAGAATAATAACTTTGATACATCTAAATTCGCAATAATTTGATTTGAAACCAAAGACAAATAATTTAAAATGTCGGGGTTTTTAATTTAAATAAAACAGGAATTCCTTGTTTTTAAAAGGTTTTCACTTTAATTTGTCGTAATTATGGACAATTCAAAGTTGATTATTACGCTTAAAACAATGAACGATGAGGAACTTAGGCTCTTTAAGAGGTTTGTAAACTCTAAGCATTTTAATCAACATAAGCATGTTGCACAGTTATTTGAATTGATACGTCCGCAATTGAGATATAAGAATTTTGGACTTAGTAAGTTAGAAGCATTTAATCAATTATTCGTACAAATACCTTACAACGACAAAAAAATTAGAGATGTAATGTCCTATCTCTACAAGGTGTTGGAGAAATTCCTAGCCTATAGAGACTTGCACGATAAAGAAATCTCTGAGTTAATTTCACTTTCCAGATCTTATCGACAACGACACCTGTGGAAACAATTCGACTCTACGATTAAACGGTCTAAGAATGTGCTAAAAAATAGTGCTGTTAAAGACATGAACTTTCATTATTCCCATTATCAACTAGAACAAGAACAGTTTTATGCCCTTACTGACAATAAAAGACCTACCAGAACCAACCTGCAACAAGTAATTGACAGCCTTGATATAAGTTACTTTGCGAACCGTTTGCGACAAACCTGCTTCATGCTTTCCCACAGCAATGTATACAAAGCAGAATATGACCTTGGCATGATCAACGACATCATTAAAGAGGTGAAGCGAAAGCAGTTGTTTCGAACCCCTGCAGTTGGCATTTATTACTACGTATTTCTGGCATTGACAGAGACCGACAACCAACAACATTTTAAACAACTTAAAAAGGAATTGATTACTAATGGTCATTTATTTGGCAAGGAGGAAATGAGGGATATTTACTTGCTTGTCATTAACAGTAGGGTTAGGCATCTTAAACAAGACAGGCGGGACTTAATGCAAGAAACGCTTGAACTATATAAAACGGGTATTGAAAAAGGCTATTTGATCTCAGGAGGAGAAATTAGCCGCTTCACTTACGAAAACACTATTACTGTTGCTCTTGGATTGGAACAATATGACTGGACGAGGCAATTCATTGAACAGTATGAAAGTCTTCTTGATCCTGTTTATAGGAAAGAAACCTATCATAAAAATCTAGCAAAACTGAATTATTCTGAAAAGAAATATGGCCAAGCACTGCAATTGTTGCAAACCACAGCCTTAAGTGATGATGTTTATATATCACTTGACACAAAAATTATCATGGCGAAGATCTATTATGAGTTAGATGACGTTGATGCTCTAGATTCGTTGACGGGCAGTTTCCAAGTATTTATAAGACGGAAGAAAGCCTTGGGTTATCAAAGGTTACATTATCAGAACTTTATCAATTGCTTAAAAAAATTAACCACTTTAAATCAGTATAACAAGGAAGCTAAACAGGCACTTTCAGATGAGTTTAAGGCACTCAATCCATTGCCGGAAAAGTATTGGTTCTTACAACAGTTAAAGGTGATGTAATTCGTTTGGAATAAAATTTGTCTACTTTTGCTTGAATTTAATTAGAAAATATGTCATTTAGAGTCATTTTTTTAACTGGTTTATTTTTGTCGAGTTGCTTCTTTGTCTATGGTCAATCCAAAAGAGTGAGAACGAAGAATCCAGCACATGAGCAATGGAAAAGAGAGAAGCAAAAAGAAATAGCTGAAAGGAAACAAAGACGAGCGGCCCAAAAAAATCAACCTCCAAGGGAAAACACAATTAAACAAGCACCAGCTCCTCGCCATTCAAGCTCAAGTGATTTCACTCCTAAAGGTGGCAATACCATTTCACTTTCAGACGCGAAGTCCGATGCCATAGTGCAAAAAGCTAAAGTCTATTTAGGAACAAAATACCGACCAGGAGGCAATCGTCCATCTAGTGGTTTTGATTGCTCTGGGTTTACCTGTTACGTTTACCAACAAGTGACTGGCGATCTATTGCCCAGGCGGTCTGCTGACCAATATAAGCTAGGTCGTAAAGTCTCTCTAAAACAGGCCTCTCCTGGCGATTTAATCTTTTTTAGCCATGCGGGAGGCGACATCAATCATGTAGGCATCGTAGTTTCTGGGGGCGGCAATCAAGTGCATATGATTCATGCCTCTTCCTCTGCTGGGATACAGATCATCAACGTTGAAGCGTCTGATTACTGGAGGAAGCGATTTAGGGGGGTGAGGGCGCTATAGTTTCTATCAAAATATCATCCCGTAGGGATTGGTAAGTAAATATTACCTACCTAACAGACTGGAAAGTCCGACCTGAACAGGTTTTGTATTTAGCTAGCTATGCAATAATTATTGATCACACTCCGAAATGTCGGACCACATCGTTTTCGAGAATTTAACCCATATTGAGCATTAGGTAATGTTAATGTCCTATGGATCAGAATTTTAGAGATTCTTGATTTTCGATTTGTGTACTACAGATTTCACTCTAAATTTCATAAATAACTCATTTTCAGCACTTT
>Ga0209186_1000774_pt1 | contig 24908 bp, 25 predicted proteins | sample SidtaG_FD_187426 | JGI IMG/M metagenome (GOLD analysis project Ga0209186, IMG submission 187426) | Marine algal microbial communities from Sidmouth, United Kingdom - Sidmouth_Male2 metaG (SPAdes) (version 2) | ecosystem: Host-associated > Algae > Red algae > Unclassified | place: Sidmouth...
GGGGGGGGGGGGGGGTCGTGCGACCCGCCCGCCGGCGCTGGGGGGGCCCCCAGCAGCCGCCCGCGGGCGCGCCGCGCCAGTGTAGCGGCTGCCGCTGCACCGCTGCGCGGCCCGTGCGGGTGCCACCGGCGCCGCGGCCGTCCCCGCTGGCGGGGTGGCTGCCCCCCACACGGGTGCCCCACGACCGTCGGCCCGACACCAATGGTCGTGGCCCCCCGACGCGGCCACGGCGTGCGCGTGCCCGACGCCGATTGGAGGGGGCGAGCGTGCTCTCGACGGGCGGCCGACCGTGGGCGGGTCCCCCCCTCCCCCCCCCCGGCCCGCGCCGGCACGCGACGCGGCGCCCAATGGGCGCGCTGTGGTGGGCACTTGCCAGCCGTGTCGGTCGGGCAACTTCCACTCACCCCCGCCGCGCCGCCGCGGGTCGACGACGCGCTGTCCGCGGCTGGCGTCGGCCGGCCCGGATTGGGCGGGGAGCAACGGTCGACGCGCCGGCTGCGGGTGGGGGCTAGTGGGTCTTGTTTGTGGGACGGCATGCAGGGGTCCCCCTACGTACGTCAAGCGCCGGTCTTTCCTTGTACCGCGCCGACCGCCAGGCCCCGCCGGTTGCTCCTTCAGAATTCCACATCTTTGCATCCGGGGTTGTTTGTGGGCTTGGGGAGACCGAGTGACGCGACTTGCAAGAAAAAGGAAGCCGCGTGGCAGGTTCCCATTTGATCCTCTTGTGCACTTCAGTCTGGTGCGTTGTCGAACACTTGATGGAAAAGTACATATCAGCCCTAAACACCAAAGAGAACGTCCTGTGACTTTTGGCCATATGACGTTGACGACGCGGTCGGCTCGGCGCCCGCGGGCCGTGCGCCACGCCACCGCCGTGCGCGCCGTGGCGCCGCTGCTCGTCGCACGCGCGGCGCGTTTGCGCTCGCGCGTCCGGTACGCCCCATGGTCAAGCAGCGGAAGAATGGGGGCAAGCCCCGAAATGGGGTGCCCTGGTGGCGGAAGCTGGTTCTGCCTCGGCGGGGCGTGAAGGAATCCCGCTTGCGCCCGGCGGTGGACACGCCCGAGCAGGCTGCCAAGCTCGAAAAGTACGTTGCGAGCACCTCTGCCAGCCGCGTGTGTCGGCGGTCACTGTGCCCCGTGCGCTGGCCAATTCTCCATAGCCTGGTTGGGATGCGCGCCATGCACTTTGTTCCCCGTCGGGTGGTCGAGGAGTGCTGGCAGGCTCGCCCCCTGCGACCGATGCGGGCGCGGGGACTGACGGCGTTTCCGGTGGTTCTTATTGCTTTTTGCTGCCTCGTCTCTTTGCGCCCCCCGCCCTGCTTTCCTGCCTTGTCAGACGCCGCTCCACCCTCTGGGCCGCCATTAGCGTCCCAAAGGCCTCCAAGGTCACCAACCTGGCCGTCGCCGCATGGCACGCCGCCACCGCCCGCGCCGCCCTGGTCATCACCAAGGGCAAAGGTCCCGCGAGTATGGGCGACCACATTGCTGGGGTGCAATATTTGCAACCAGAGGAGGCGGCTTTTCTCGTCGACCGGGGGGCGCTCGACTTGCTCGTTGACGGCGTGCCGGCGTCCCAGCAGCGCGTCATGGCGCTGCTGCTGTGTCCACCACCGGTGGCGGTTGCGGCGGCCGCCCCCGTCGGACCACCGCCGCCGCCGCCCATGTCCCACGACGTCTACGCGGCGTACGGGCACCTGCGGCGGGTCGGGTACGTCGTCCGTCGGGCGGCGCCCGAAATTGTGGCTGCCGCCGCGACCGCGACCGCGGGGGCGGCGGGGGGCGGCGCCCGCGGCCTCGGCGTTGGGCTGACCGTGTGGAAGGCCGGCGCCTTTCGACGGCGGACGCCGTCGCCACCCTACTTTCACGTGGCGGTGTTGCCGTACGAGGCGGCGGGGGGCGGTGGGCTCCCGTCGCACGCCGCGCTCGCCGCGCTCGTCGGTGCGGTCGCACCGATCAAGGTGCGGTTGGCGCTCGTCGAGCGGGCGACGGTGAGCTTGGTCGACGTTGGCGTACACTCTTCCGTGCCGCGGCGGCGGCTGGATGGCGGGGGGGGACAAACGGCTCGGGACGGGGGGGGGGGTGGGGCCACCCCGACTGGGGGTGCGCAGGGCGCGCGGGGGGAGGGCGGCCAGGCCAAGGAGCAGCCAGTGGCAGAGCGGGAGGTGGAGGAAGTGGATGACGAGGAGGATGGAGAGGAGGGTGACTCGGACGCCGACGCAGAGGGTGTTGAGCCGCGCACGGCAGCAGTCGCTTGAGGTGCTCGGGTCCTGGTGCTTGAGTGCTCTGGGGGTTGCGCTCGTGGAGGTGCTTCGGTCAATGCAGTGGGTGTGTGCTGGGTGCTTGGATGAGAAGGAGCGCCGGACCTGCAATGGGTGGCTTGGAAGACGTCAGTCGGCTCCAAACTATTCGATGCCACGGGCCGAGTACGGCTTGTGGCGACTGTGGCACCAATCGCGGTCGGCGCTGCGCAGCCAGTGTGAGACAGTGCACGTAGATGGAAGAAAAAAGACAAGTGGCAGGAGAAAAAGAACAAAAAGAAAGAGTACTACCGGCTAGCCCTAGTCTATCTGCTACCGCGAGCGTACTCCTTTCGAGGCACACATCCGAGGATCACGTGGGACAGCCACGAAAGCGCACCATACACGGCTGCCCAGCAGCAACAGCAACACGCGGGCTCCATCACCGGACAAGCATACACGCGGCCGAGCGGATCAACAGGTGCAGGCGGCGAACGCGGTCTGGGGGAACGCAACATACAAAAGCCCCACATGCTTACACGGCTGGGGTCCACGACGCCATGAAGCTCTTGAGCGTCTCCTTGAGTGCTGCGTCCGACGACTCAGAGAGCTGGCCCTCCGTCCGAATGGCTTCCAGTAGGGCGCCCTTGGTCGACTTCACGTGCTTGAGGAAGTCCTGCTCGAACTTCTCAATGTGAGCGACCGGCGTCTTGTCCAGGAAGCCGCGGACGCCTGCGTACAGGGTCACTACCTGGTCCTCCGGCGTCATCGGGGACAGCTCCCGCTGCTTGAGGAGCTCGTTCAGCCGGTCGCCACGGTTCAGCTGCTGCTGCGTCGCGGCGTCGAGGTCGGAACCGAACTGAGCAAAGGCTGCCACCTCACGGTGCTGGGCCAGCTCTAGCTTCATCGACCCAGCCACTTGCTTCATCGCCTTCATCTGCGCAGCAGACCCGACACGAGACACGGATAGACCGACGTTAATGGCCGGGCGCTGGCCCTTAAAGAAGAGCTCCGACTCGAGGAAGATCTGGCCGTCCGTAATCGAGATAACATTGGTCGGAATGTACGCCGACACGTCACCGGCCTGCGTCTCAATGACAGGCAGGGCCGTCAGGGAGCCGCCGCCCTCCGACTTGGCCATCTTAGCCGCACGCTCCAGCAGACGAGAATGCAGGTAGAAGACATCGCCAGGGTAGGCTTCACGACCGGGGGGGCGACGGAGCAGCAGGGACATCTGGCGGTATGCGACAGCCTGCTTGGAGAGATCGTCGAACACAATGAGAGCGTGCTTGCCGTTGTCGCGGAAGTACTCGCCAATGGCCGTGCCCGAGTACGGGGCCAGGAACTGCAGTGGCGCCGCGTCCGACGCCGTCGCCGCCACAACGATGGAGTACTTGAGGGCACCCGCCTTCTCCAAACTCTTCACAATCTGCGCGACGGTCGACCGCTTCTGCCCAACGGCGACGTAGATGCAGTACAGCTGCTTGTCCGTGTCGCCCGATTCGAAGTTAACCTTCTGGTTCAGGATAGCGTCAAGCGCCACGGCCGTCTTGCCGGTCTGGCGATCGCCGATGATCAGCTCACGCTGGCCACGGCCAATGGGCACCAGCGCGTCGACGGCCTTGAGGCCCGTCTGCATCGGCTCGTGCACACCGGTCCGGGGCATGATGCCCGGCGCCTTGACCTCCACGCGCATCCGCGTGGCGTCCGTGATGGGGCCCTTGCCGTCAATAGGGTTACCCAGCGCGTCGACGACACGGCCAAGCATGCCCATCCCGACGGGCACGTCCACAATAGACCCTGTGCGCTTCACAAGGTCGCCCTCAGCAATGTCGCGATCGTTACCAAACACCACCACGCCAACGTTGTCTGACTCGAGGTTAAGCGCCATGCCGCGGAGGCCAGATGCAAACTCCACCATTTCGCCGGCCTTGCAGTTGTTGAGCCCGAAAACGCGCGCGATACCGTCACCAACCGAGAGCACGCGGCCAACCTCGTCCACATCCACCTTTTGGTAGTAGGAAGTGACACGCTCCTCGATGATCGAGGACAGCTCAGCGGGGTCGATTGAGGCAGCCGGGGCGGCAGTGGCATGGAGACCACGGCGGGTCACGACAGAGCCATGGCGCTGTGGATGCAGAAGCGGAGACATAGATAGAGAAGAATCGGCGAGTATAGCAAGAGGACCGCAGGAAAGTTAGAAACTGGATGCACCCAGGTCTTGAAAACACACGGTGATCGAGGCCGTCGGCACATTGATGAGCACCATGTGGATCTTGGCAAAAAAAAAACTGATCCACATCCGAGAGGGCGCTAGGGGACATCATCAGCAGGCCGCAATGCGAACACCAGCCGGGGCGACCCATCCACCTTCGCGGGGGATGAACAAGAAAGGACGATCGGAGAAGCCACATCGGAAAGACTACCAATGCCAAGGATACGGCCCGACCAATGGGCCGATGATGCACCACAGCTCCCTGCCATTCACCCGCCATTCAAAGCGCCGTCCGAAAGAAAATGACCGCGATCCGGCTCAGTCGACGAACTGGCGCACATGCCCCAGCACACACCGGGGCGCAGTTGTCGAAAGGACCATGGGCCAAACGTACCTGGGCAATGCCAGACGCGGCGGATCGCGACAGGGTGCGGGCACCAAACACCAGACCTGCGCGCAGCATGATGACGATGCTCAAGAAAACAACCCTGACACTGCGATGCCGACGACCGGGGGGGGATGCGCTCCCGGCGGACGCGGTGGCGACGATGATGGCAAGTGCGACGAGGGACCGACGGATGGGAGGCGCCCGGGAGACCGACGGCAGAGGTCAGAAGCAGCCGATGGTGCGGAGGCCGAATCGCGGGCATCAAAGGTCAGGTCGACCGACCACTGATCCCATTTAGTGTGTAATTCTAACAAGCAGACAGCAGAAAATCTGGACTTCAGAGTACTGGTCATCAATACAGTCTGTCGATCTGGTCAGCGAAAGATTATATTGTATTCATCAGGACCCTATGAAAAGTGCATAATGAAATATATATGGGCCAAGTGTCCCCGGAGAAACAGTATGCTCCACTGCGTCTTTGTTGACATCCAATCAATGAACAGAGTAATTACGCAATATCTCATTCGAGTCTCATGAACTCCAGATACAAGTTTGGATCGATCAGCAACACAGCCCCTCCCACTCGTTCACAGCCCCTCCCCCACTCGCGTTGGAGGCTATTGACCGGGTCGAGGGGTCGTCGACGATTCGTTACGGGCCCGTAGCAACTGCGATCCTTTTCGGGAGATCGGTGGCCAGCCGCAAAGCGCTAGCGACCCCCAGAGTGCCGGTGTCCACGCACCCCGGCAGTGGGTGAGGGACGCCTCTCTCGTACGTCACTGGCAATCGCATGCTGTTCAGTCCGCCGCCGCCTGGCTCTTCGAGGGTAGATCTGGGCGCAAAGCGGCGTGCGGATGGCAGCGTCGACCGGCGGCGGCGGTGCTAGCAGCCGCCCTGCCGCCGCAGATGTGAATGGTTTTTATCGGCGGACCCGTATCACGGGGACTTGCATGCTCATCTGTCCTGAGAGTCACACGCAGGAGTGCAGACAGGAAGACGCCCTTGGTGACCCTCCAGCACAACAGTCCCAAAGCCGTCGTGACAACCGAGCCAGTCTTGACCTCGACGCCAAGTGGGTTGTGACCACTACCCACCCAGAAATCAATAAACTAAAATCCCTTGTCCGTAATATTTGATGAAATTTCAAATGCTGTCAGCAGCCACAAAGAAGTCATTTAATCAGGGAAGACAATAGCTTTGAGCAACAAACAGCCAAAGAACTGATTCGCGTGCACTCGTTTGCAACCGCACAGATGGGCAGACTGTATTGAAGCAGTCGGGCAACGCTCTCGCTCAAAGGAAAAGAGCCGCGGCTTTGTTGGCGACCCAATCCTCCGCTTCTGCAGCAGCTCTCAAGGGCAATCCCCACTGGACGAACGATGGTGACTTGAGAGGAGGGGGTACGTTCGGGGCAGGAGTCGGCTGACGCCCACGGAAGCCGTCCTCACCCTCTCGTCAGACGGGATTTTGGAACGGGCGTTTGAGCACCGGCTACGCCGGTGCGGGATTCGGAGAGCCCGCGAGATGAGGAGGGGTGGGGGAGAGCACCCCCGCCACCCGCACCGCCCCAACGCTTCTCGGCGACGGCGGCGACGGTGGCCGCCGACGGCGCCGTTGCTGTCAAACCCTGTCGTAACTTTTCCTTCGTCTTTCTCTCCGCCCAGCGCCGCCGATGAAGTGGATGCTCTGAGTGGGGCAGGGAGTGGCGATGCGACCATTGTCCACAGCGGCAGCGAGTAGCATAGCTTTGTGAAGCGCAGTGGCGCATCCAGTTGGCACTTTGGTCACCCGCACTGTTTCCCTCGCAAGCCACGCGCCGCCCAACGGTATTGCGCGACTGGGCGGAATGGATGAGCAACATTTCAGAACAAATTTATATATTTCGAAAACGTTCCTTGACACCACCCGCAGACCGGGTTCCACATATTCCTGTAGGTTCCGATCGGTCGAAAACGGGTCTACCTTGTTCTCTCAGATTTGGGAACAAAATGCGGAGAGAGCATGATATCGAGACACCTCGACGGTGGCCCCCACGGATGGCCTGACGCCGGCCGGAGGAGGAACGCGTGCGAGGTCTCCCACACTGTCAAGGGGGAGGCGCGCAGCAAGCACTTGCTCCCACGCCTCACTTGCCGGTGTTTTTTCCGACGCGCGTTCCCCTTCACAGCCTCTATACGGACAATGAAGTGTGAGTCGGGCGCTTCAGGCCTCAGCGCGGTCCCAGACGGACGCGACTTTCAACTTGGTGACTCGGTCGCTGCGTGTCTTCCGTACCCCACGGTACATCGAGCTGTGCTGCCACGAGCCGTCCGCAACCACGGAGGCGGCCGGCAGGGAATCACGTGGGTCCTCCAAGCTGACCACCCAGGGCCCTGTGCCCCCCGGTGCACTCGGGCCGCCGCTGAGGCCAACTCACGCGATGCTGTTTGCTGTTCTCCTACTCGCGCCGCGCTGCAACTGCCGCAGACGACGTGTCCTGAGGCCAGCATCGAATGTAAGCGCGTGACGACTGAGGAGGTCTAACTTGGCCAATCAAATATTGTGCATGGCTCAGGTGACCAGTAGCGAGTCGTCCTGGTGCTCTCGGGTCACGAGCAGGCACCACAAGGCTGTGCAGGAAACGCTGTAATTCTCGGCCTAGCTTTGGCGTTGGGCCACAGCATTCGGGCCCGATCCATCCGGTCAAGCATCTGTCAAGCACCCTCCGCTGACGTCTGATGGGGTGCTCACGCAAAACTGGGCGGCTCGGCACAGCCTTCGTGACATGCGCCCCGTCCCGAGGCTTGGAAACGAAGAAAGCGGCTTGGGCCAAACACAAGCCGCGGCGGCTCCCTCGAGCTCGTTCCGCAGTCGAGCGAGCCGTGGCCCGCTCACTCTTGGCCGGTTGCTGCCACCGCCAACTCGCTCCCGCTGGGCTCGCGGCCCCGAGTCCACCCGGGCCCCCTCTACAAAAAAGCGCGACTGCCGCCAAACGGGCACACGGCCGCGGCGCACGCCGCAGCAGATCGTCACACACAGGGTGCCACCAGACGAACCGAGTTTCCGTTCTGGTCTTGTCCAGAGCGTATCCGCAGGACGAAAAGGAAATCGTTCTCCTCATCGGTCGGCGGTCATCCGAACGGACAAATGGCGCATCGTGCGGGAGAGTGTCCGGTCCAGGGACAACCATCTGAGGGGGGGTTTGCAGGATTCGAATATGACCGCCGTGACCCGCTGACAGTCACAATATATTTTTCATGGAGCCAAGCAGGCAGCAATTGGGAGAAGTGTAAACGCGCCAAGAATAACTGTTGTCGCTTTCACTATCTTAGCTTGCTAATGGCTTCAGGTGTCAGCAGGGCATTTAGCACGATCACGAGGCTGCATCACGCGGCACGCGCGGTGCACAGCTCCCACTGCCGCGGCTGATTGAACATGCACCTGCCACGGCCCAGCAGTACGAAAAAAAATACAGCAGCGATAACAAGCGGCCACGTCCAGCCCACCATCACACACACTCGGAGTACCTGGTCACCGTACCCCGCAATACACCCAATCACGACTAGGTCCTCCCACCGACATGTCCACATCAACACCTGTCCCCACCTGTCCCCACCTGTCCCCGCCCTTGACCCCGTCTGCTCATCCACCGCGCCTTACCCCTCGTCCTCGTCGTCTTCGTACTCGGCGTCATCATCATCTTCCTCCTCGTCTTCATCTTCAAAGTCGTCGCCTGCTGCTATTGCCGCGGCAGCAGCGGCAGCAGCAGCAGTGGCGGCTTTGTCAGCCTCCAAAGCCTCGGCTTCCCCCAAATCGGCAGCTGCAACGGCGGCAGCAGCAGCCGCCTCGGCCTCGCTGGCCGCACCGGGAGAGCCGTCATTGGCACCACCAGAGCCGGTGCTTCCGAGGGCAGCCTCATGAGCTGGAAAGGGAGTGAATGCTGGAGCCAGCGTAGCGGCGGGAGCTCCATGCTGCGGGGCGGTGCCAGCAGCAGAGAGGGCGCCTCCTGGTCGACGAGACGAGGGGGCGGGGAGCGTTGCGCCCGCTGCAGAGGCAGCATGCCCCCCGCATGCGACCGCTGCCGTGGCTGCAGTCGCAGTTGTCTGTGACGTGAAGGCCCCGGCGGTATTGTTGTCGCCAACTGCCACTGCGGTGGCCATGACCTGGGCGCGCGTGGCCCGCAGGCGGGCCTCGGTCAGACCAGCCACAACCGCTCTCGTGGCGTTGTCTCCGTCAATTAGATGCAAGCCCTTGTACTCAGTGCTCGTCTTGCTGAGGTTGGTGTCAGCCAGATGCATGCAGACACCCCAGACCTTCCGGTAGGCCTCGTCCACGTTGCCGCCCTTCGCCGTGAAAGGCGGGTACCCCGCCATCGCATTCAAGGAAATGAAAACCTGTACAGGAGGAAGGGACAGAGACAGAATTCAGTCACACAAGGACGGCATCCAGACAGAACGGTACGTTGGCGCTCAGTGCCCGTTCCCGCACACAAGCAGGCAGTAAGGCACAGCGCAGTCGTGCCTGCTTGGCCCGTGGAATGAATTCATTGGAATAGAAACCAGCCCACGTCACGTACCTTTGCAGCGACGGCAACATGGACAGAGTAGAGCACCTTGTAGTAGCGCCGCCGCGTCTCGGAGGCCTCAATGAGGACGCCGGTAAGGCCCTTGATCTTGGCCAGAGCGCTGCACAGTGCCGCCAGGAGCGCCTCCCGCCCCATGTCGTCGGTGATCCACCACATCCCGACGAGGCATTGCTTGGCTTGTGCGGTGGTCATCTGCCACACGTTCTTCTTCCGCCCCTTGTCCCCTTTCCAGCCAATCTTGAGCATGCTGGAAGTGCACTCAATAAACCCCTCCGTCGCCGCCTCGAGCACGGCGCGATGGAATCGCGGCACGGCGCGCCGCAGGACCCGATGGACCGGGAGATTTCTCGTGGAGCTGCCTTTGTTGCGCGCGGGGTCACACGGGGTGAGTATGTCCTTCATCAACATCAGGCGCGCCTCGGGCATGCCGCCAGGGAAGTTGAACTTCTTGTGCAAATGCCGAGCATACATCTCCCGGTTGCTCGACGCCGCAGGCCACACATTCCCAGCGAGGAACTCGGCGGTAACTTCCTCGCGGATGTCCTTCTGTTGTCGGAAATAGTATCCAGAACACAAGCGCACAGAGAACACAAGCAAGTTGCGTGAGTGACTCAGTCCCATCATCAGTCGGAGCACACGCACCCCTTCTGCACTCCCACAGCCAACCCAACGGATGACAAACCAAGAGCGTGAGGAAAGCTCAAGAACGCACTACCATTTGCTTGGTCCAAGGGGCGAGACGAGGCGTTTCAAAGAGGGCCGCGGCTGTGGAAGGGGCGGAAACAGCAGCACCGTCGGAGGCGGGGCCTCGGACGTCGACGCGGAGTTCCACCGCGGTGGTGAGGCCCCGCATAGCCACGGCACCACGTGAGACAGCAGTGCTGATGGCGTTGCTTGTCTGGCGCATTCCGGTCATGCCTGTCTTTATGGCCGCCACTTGCGACTTGGTCGAGGAAGTGTCCAGGCGCACGGCCGTGATGCGCTTTCCAAACGCCACCATGCGCTTCTTGTTCGCATCGTCAATCTCCTCCATGCGGTCGAGCAAGCGCTTTTCCATTCGAGCAAGAGTACAAGCACACCGCTGCGCGCTACGAGATCCGCCTCCGCCGAATGCCGTGGTGGCGGGCGGAGTGGCCGTCTCGAGCACCGCGGCCGCGGCGGCTCGGGCCGCGACGGCCGCCCCGTCATCGTCAATGGGCGCGGTTGCGGCCGGCAGCCTCGAAGGTATTTGTGACGGCGTCGTTGCCGCGGCCACCGGCATGAGCTCCGTCGATGCTGTCACAGGCGCCGTCGACCACACCCCAGCGGGCATCCTGGCTGGGGCTCCGGATGATGGGGGTGTCGTGGAACTGAACGGTCCGCCTACTCCAACCGACGGGGAAGAAGTTGCGGCCGGGGTCGTTGGAGCGCCAGCCGTAGCTGTGGAAGGGGCCGAAGCGGCCTGCAGCGCACGCGCGCGGGCCGGCGGGAGACCCGCCGCCCCCCGCGCCCGAGCCACATCTGCCGCTTTTTGAGCCCTGGACGCCGCCGCCGCCGCCTTCTTTGCCGCTGCCGCCAGCTTCTTGGCCAACGCCTTGGCCTCGGCCTCCTTCTTCTTTGCTGCCTTTGACGTGGCCGCCGCATGAAGGTAGAATGGGTTCCCGGGCTCTACCTGCAAGCCGCTCCGTGGCGGCGGCGGCGCAGGGACGGGAGATGTACCTACAACGGGTACCACGGCAGCGCCGCCAGGGGGGGCGGGGGGCCCACAATCCATGGCGTGTTGCAGCGACCGCGAGCGTGCGTCGTCGCACGGGGGGAACCCGTGCGAAGGAACCTCGGTGGCGGAAGCCCGTGACGCAAAGTCCGCCAAAGCCGCCCACGACGCCGCCTTCTAGTCCAGCTGAACACGACGACGCTGGTGAGCGGTCCGCCAGTGACACAAACGCCACTCGCGTTGGCGAGGGCGGGGTGAGCGACGAGAACTCCACCCGCGCTGCCGAGGGCTCCGCGAACGACCCCAGAACCACCCGCGCTGGGCGCTCCGCGGAGGACCAAGCGAAGAAAGCAGCCGTCACCGTCCTCCCGAAGCAGTCGAGACCACCGCTCGAGCCGCCCCGAGCTGCAAAAAGCCGCCAATAGCAGGGAAAAGTGCGCCATAATGATTGGCACCGGCTGCGGACACCCAGGGCGGGCGGCCACGTGCACGGCGTCCCCGGCCGTGCGTAGGTGACGGAAGCACCGCGCAGCACGAGCACAAGCCCGCAACGAAGGCAAACCCCGCCGCGGTTGTCAGCTGGGCTCCACGCGCACTGGTCTCTGCGTTGTACGCACCGACGGACCTCCGTCGCACGCATCAGTAGCTGGCGACGTCGCCGGGGTGATACCGATTGAGCGTGGCCCAAATTTTTCGCATCGCGACCGCTCGCTGCGGAACCGACGCGCACAACTTATTTTAAGGTCAATACAATATGATTCGTGCGCAAGTGATAAATGCAATGACTGAGAGCGCTGCTCCATGGGACGATGTCGATTGCGTTGGCCCTCACGGCAGTTGTGGACCTAGGCAAAAGGATACCGACGAGGTGTCCCCTTCCTCCGACCTCCCCGCGCACCAGTGCCACCCGCCGTCGTGTCCCCCTCACCCGGCCACCTCGGGGCACGTTCCTCCGTGCGCTCAGCGGCAAGTCGCAGCGTGACAGGCTGCGAGACGGCCGATGCACCAGGACCAACAGCGGCAGGCTCAGGAGTAGACGCCGGAGCAGTGGAAGTCGAAGCAACACTGTCACGGGCTGATGGCCCACCACCGACGGATACAGACTGCCCGGCAGGCTCCGGCAATGCCATAGACGCCTGGGCTGCGACCGGCGCGCGCGGAACGGCGGCAGAGGTGGTGTGCAGCGGTTGCTCAACCTTGAAGACGGCGGCCGACGGTCCCCCATGAACGGCTGTCGCTGGGGCTTGGCCGCATGCGGCGGGTGGCGCTCCTACACCAGGGCCTGCCGGCGGTTGCTCCTTCTTCACGGCGGCGGCGGCGGCCACCGCTCGCGCGTGGGCAGCAACAACGACCATCAAACGCGCGGCGACACCGGGTGGGAGCGCCGTGTCGGGAGCAGGTGGCCGCTCTTCTGGTGGGATGCTGGCACGACCTCGCCGAGATGACTTGTCGCGACGCGAGTTCGAGCCACTTGCCTCGGCGTGTGTGTGACCGGGCGGCGAAGCAGGCGTGCTGCCTTCCTTGGCGCGTTGCTCAGCGCCACTATCGCGGCCGGCCGCGGTGCGACCGCTAGTTATGGCAGGAGGGCGCTCACCACCGGCGGATGTCGCATCGCCGGTCTTTCCCGAGCGGAGTGTGCGACGGTCGTGTCTGAAGCGCCCTCGGGTGATGCCCGTCCCGCCCGGCGGCGATGGAGCTGCTGCAGCGTCGTCGCCGATGTTGTTGGCCTTCTCCGCCTCAGCGTTGCTGCCGGTGGCGCTCCGATCCGTGCTCGCCGTTATCGCGCGATGGAGGCGGGCTGCAGCAGCACGTGTAGTGACGCCAATGACGAGGCGGGCTGCAGCAGCACGCGTAGTGACGCCAACAGGGGTAGGAGGTGCGCTCCTCGTCGTGGTGTTCGCGGGGCGGATGGTGGCGTCTTGCTGCCCGACAGCGAGCAGAGCACGACGACGAGCAGCAGCACGGGTGATTGGCCCGGCAGGCACAGCTGCCTCCCCCGCTCGCCCCGGCGTACCCACCGCCGCGGACCGGTCCCGCGTACGCGCCGTTGGGCCAAGCGCCGTACCCATCGTCGTCTCTGCGGCCACTGCCCCTGCCAAGCGACTAAATGGCCTCTGCAAAGCGCTGGGAGTAGAGGAAGGGGGACCCGGGCGGGCGGGCTTCTTTCCCTTGCGCGCCATGTGGGTGGGTGTGGTCGATGAGTGCAAGGGGAGTGCGAGCGGCGTCCGTGCTCGAAACCACAGGTGACAGGCGCCGAGCAAGAGTTGCTAGGGAGCAGGACCCGTCGGGCGATACTCATAAAGACAGGTCCGTGACCCGACCTGACACATCGTCCTCTGCGCAAAGCAGCCGAGCACCTTGTTGCTGTGGCCGGGAGCGGCTGCAACCCCACTCGAGGAGGGTGCCACACAAGCAGGCAGCCTCGTCCACCGCCTACTGGGCGGGCGAGCTGCACAACGGCGGGCTGGCCATCCAGGATGACAGCGGTCGGCGGGTTGGTCTGCGCTTCAAATCCGTGCCGCAGTCCGAGCTAATTTGGAGGCCTCATTGTCTCGACCGTAATTTCAAGTCGAATGCAGACGGAACAGGCGTCCTTCGCGACCGCTCGCGTGTCGTCGCGCTGCAGCCAGCGGATACGTGCCCCGCCAAAAAAAACAGGGCCCCTGCCCGGAGGCCCAGCGACGTCCCCTGTCGTCCCTCCCACTGTCCCTGCAACGGGGCACTCGTGACCTTGGTGGCCGGCGCGTGCAGACACCGAGCAAGGTCTCTTGCAGCTGCGGTGTCCCCCAGAGCGGCCAGTGTTGGCAAGGGCTGCGCTCCCGGCACGTCGGTCGCCCCGGCACGAGCCGGGGTGTGCACGCCCCCCCCCAGGCAGGAGGAGGCACGAGCGACTTCTTCTTTGCGCCGCTCGCCGTGGACGCTTCGTGGTGTGTCCCCCGCGGGCAGACGGGCCGGTTGCCGGCGGCTCTGAGGGGTGTGCTCAGGCCCGTCGTGGTCAGCGCGGCCGCGGTGGTGCTTGCCGGTGCACCCTGCCGGCGAGGCGAAGGCCTCTCGGGCGTCTGGGGGGCCGACGCGCGGGCATGGCGTGGGCCGGTGGTGCTGCGGCGTCCGAGTGACGCGGGTTGATGGCATTGCTCTGCCACGCCTGACGCGCAGGCTACTGCCCTCGCGAGCCCCTACCACGGTGGCTGCGTCTCGGGCATCGGATACAGGCGCGCGGCTGTGGCGCGAGCCTGTGCGTGTCGGGTGCAGGTGGTGGGGGGGGGGGTCACACCGTCTGTGACATCTCGGGCGCGGGCGTGCGTCTGCAGCGTGTGCCGTTGGGGTTCGGCGGCCGCTCTCTTCGAAAGTGGGCCTTTCGACTGCCCCCCACCTGGTAGAGCGTCCGACGACCCGGCTCCCCACGCGGACGGCTGGCACGGCGGCAGCATCCGTGGCGCGTCGGGCACGTGTGAGCGGGCTTCTCGCGTGCCACTCTAGTTTGACGGTCCGAACGGTTGGGGCGGGACGGGTCTACACCGCTCTACTGGAGCGCTCGAGGCGCTGGCGCGCTGCATCTCTACGACGGCGGCGGTCGTGGCGTGCTGGACACGGGCCCGCGCGCTGCGGGCGCTGATGACGCACCGAGGCCTGCGGGGCCTGGGCGGGCGTGTCGACGGCGCCGCGGTAGAGCATTCGGCGCGCTGGCCGCCGGCGCGCATGACTGCCACGGCGGCGGCGTCGGTGGCGCATTGGGCATGGGCTCGTGAGCCTGGTGCGGCGGCCGTGGCGTGCTGCGCGGGGACATGCGTCCGCAGCGGGCGCGGTTGGCGCCCCGAGCCTGGTGAGGCTAGTGCAGGTGGGTCGACGGCGGCCCGGTGGAGCGTCCGACGCGCTGGCTGCCGACAACCACCGCAATTACGGCGGTGGCGCCTGCGGCGTGCTTGAGACGCGGGCGTGCGCGTTGCGCGCACCGTTGGCAATTTCAAGCCGGTGCGGTGTGGGCGGGCCAAGTCGATGACACCCTGGTGGAGCGTTTGACGCGCGGGCTGCTGGCACGCTGGGCCGCCACGGCTGCGGCGCCCGCTCCTGCTCGCGTGCGGGCTCGCGTTCTGTCCGTGTGCCCTTGAGGCTTGGGGGACGGTGAGGTCGGGGGGGGGCTCGTGCACGCCGCCCTGGCGAACCTTCCGCGGCGTGGACTGCACACTCTCGTGGCCGCCGCGGCGGCGGCGCCCGTACCGTGTCTGTGCGGGCGCGCTGTCGTCCCGCGCGTGGCTGACGCGTGGATGCCGGTGGGGTCGGGGGTCGGCGGGGTCACGGCACGCCGGTGGAGCGTCCGGGGCGGCAGCTACCGTCACGCACTTCCACTGTGACGACTGCATCTCTACCGCCTGCGGGACCAGCACGCATGCGTTACCCGGACTGGTGGCGACTTTGTCGTACGAAGGGCCTTTTGAGGCCACTGCGCCGGTGAACGGCGGCGTGCCGGTGGGTCCGCGCACCGCGCGTTTCTCCTTCAAGGCGCGGTTCTCTTCAGGATGCCAATGGCAGAGGCAACGGCGGAAGAAGCGGATGATGCGGCGGCGGTTGACGCCGCGGATGCCATTCCGGTGGCGGTCACCGCAGCTGCCACTGCGGAGGCTTTGGCCGAGGCCGCCCGTGCGGCGGCGGTCACCGCCGCCGCGGCTGCGGCCGCGGCTGGTGCAACTGCGGCTACTGAGGCAGCTCAGGCGGCGGTGGCCGTGGACGCGGTGGTTTGTGATATCTGCCTCCAGCCCGTACGGTTCAGTGCCAATCTGATACAGCACCAGCTGCGCTACCACGCTGAACACGTCGGGAGCCATCGCGCTGCTCCGGGCGGTGATGTCGGCGTTCTCCCTTCTCCAGCGGCTTTGGAGCCCCGCCATGGGACGCCCGCGTCAACTGCAGAGAACGCAGCCGGGCGGATCGGGGGAGGGCCTGTCGACGACGAGCACGACATGCGCGGCGGCGACGCTGGCGCTGCGAGTGTGGCCGACGCCACTGGTGACCCGTCCGACGAGGGCGACAATGCGCTAGCCGTTGAGGGCGGCGACGACGAGACGCTGTCGCACGTCCGGCAGGGAGCTACGGGCACGCCCGCTCTCGTGCACGAGTATTACAAGGCATTTGGAGATTTGGAGCGGACCCAGCCCGTCGTGCCACCTGAGCGAGGGGGGAGGCCGTCACTGTTCGTCACGGACGAGCTCAAGTCGATGCGTATGTTCGCGCTCTCTGCCGGTGGCAGCGGCTTGTCTGCCAAGGCGCGCACGGAGTTCTATAACACGACGGTGCTGGCTGAGCGTGCGGCTATGCGGACGCAGCGCGCGGCTGCCGCCGCGGTGCGCGCCGTCGTCGAACGCGAGACGCCGTCTGACGATTCGTCGGATGATGACTCGGGTGCCATCGACCCTCCCGACGTTGCCACCGGGGTGAACCAATCTGTGGGCGGCCCATGCACGTCAACCGAGAATACGAGTCGAGCGGCCAGCGCCTCTCATCTAGGACGACCCGAGCGGAGAAAGAGGCGGCCCAAGAACAACAGGCAAGCGCTGCAGGCTGCAATGGCCATGCTCGTCGCGTCGGCCAGGCCTGATGACGCGGCGCGATTCGCCTCTCTAGTTTCTGATGACACGGGAGCAACGGGAGTGGCGCAATGTGCGCCGGCGGACCCCACGGCATCGACATTGGGCGCAGATCCGGCGTTGGGCGGCGGTCCCTCTGACAAGAGGCCGCGGGGAGACACAGACGGGCAGGCTCGTCAAAATGGCGGCGCCGCGTCGAAGCGCGGGTGCAACAAGAGGCTGAGTAAGCGAAAGCGGGACATTATTGCGCTCAAGGAGGCGCTGGACATGCTCGAGAGCACGGACGGTCCGGTCGAGTCCGCGTTCCCCAAGGCTTCCGCATTCCTGTCCGCGCTTGATGGAGAGGCCAACCGCTGTCTGCACGAGCAGAAATGGCGCAAGACGGAGATCAAGTCGGGGAGCGCCACCTACCTCTTTTATAGTCGTGACGTCATGATTGTTGCCCTGGACGCGTTCACGAAGGCGACGTCCCTGTGCCTCCGGGGCAAGCGCCGCTTCGCGGCTGACAACTCCGTGCTGCGTACGGACTCGTTGAATGGTGACCTCTACATGACGGAGCAGGAGAGCATCGACAAAATCCACGCCAACAAGACGGTTGGCGGCAAGCTGCTCGCCGTTTTCACGCTCGCCATCCAGCTGTTTTCTGACGCCACGCTCGTGTCCTGGAACAACGGTATGTCCATAGCTAACCACTTTGCTGTGCTTGTCTTGGGTGTTGGCCTCCAACCAGTGCTGCTTGTCGCTTCGCTCTTGCCCGACACCGTTACGGACTATTTCCTTTGGTGTGGAGGTCCTCCGGTTGCTGGGAGCCAGCACGGGCTCTCTATTAACCTGCCAGTATTTTCCATGAATATGATCTTCTTTCTCATTCCTTGTGATACGCGTTGAGAAGCCCACTACGCGTACCCCATCAGGGTGCGGTTTCCCAACATCCTCACGGGGAAGGTGCAGTGGCTCACTGTTGGCTACATTCCGTACATCAAAGCCAACAGTGAGGACGCTGAAGAGATCCATCGCGTGCGTATGCTGCGAGATGAGGTTCTGCAGCGTTGCTTGGCTGTGTTGCTCGATGGGGTCATCACTGCAAGGGCCGAGGGCAAGGTGTGGGACCTGCCGCGTGTCGGGCCCATCCTTGCCGTCCCGCGTATCGTGTTGTACGCGGCCGACCAGCCCGAAGAGCGCCACATCCTCGGGCTCAAGCTGAGTGGCTGCACGTTTCAGTGCTCACACTGCATGGTCGGCAAGTCCGATGCGGGATGCGCCGACGCACACTCCTGCCGCCGAGAGGTGCTCGACAATGTCGAGCTCCAGCTTCAAGCGGCGAGGCACCGCGAGAACGGCGCCAGCCGCGCGTTTCTCGACCACCTCGCCGCCGACACGTCGACGGTAGCCATTGTGCCGGCGCTGGCAGCCGTGCACGGTCTCGGCACAGGCTCTTTGGGGCTCTATGCTATCTTTGGATTCGACATGCTGCACGTACGTTTTTTTCTGATCACTTGTTCCGAGCTGGGCGCGTGATTGATACGTGTGCATGCGCATTGGTTCGGCAGTCGGCTGCCTGGCCATTCGGAAGGGTGGCGGGACGGGGCCTACTTGATTCTGACGCGTGTTGTAGTGCATGCACTACTCGATGGTGCTATCCCTGTCCTGTTTTTTGCGGGCCCACAGGTCATGAAGCTGGGGGTCATCCGCGTGCTCGCCAAGAAGATCCCCGCGTTGCTGAAAGTTCTTTGCAAGGGCGGCTTCGCTCGGTGGGGGCCTTGGAAGAAAACGGTTGTGGCCATGAGTGAGCGCTCCCGTCATATGAGTCGGATATCCAATGCGTCGATTGTTGCACCAGGGTACGTCTGTTGAATGGCCTCTTGGAGGGACGGGTGCCGCTGCTGCCGGGTGCCGCTGCTGCCGCGTGTACTTTTCGATATCGCCTCTGGGAGGGAGCCCTCTCTCTGTTGCGTTCTCGTTTCGTACGGCCAGTCCTCTGTTGCGCAACACCATGCCTCTATTTTCGAATTCTGACGCGATTCCTTTCTGCATAATCTGTTGCGCATGCTGCGCTTGTGTTTTGACGCCTGTGTAGGTACCTGGTAGGTACAGGAGTGAAGCAGTCAACCTTCACCGGGCGCTCCTGGAGGCACGGCCTCGTTGTGCTAATGCACATGGTAGCTGGGGCTGTTTCTCGGCGCCTACCGGGCTCGACGGAGCCGTTTTTGGGCCGCAAGCGCGGCCGGAGGTTGTCTCCGGCTGTCCGGCGACGCAAGCGCCGACAGGTGGACTCGCAGGGCTTGTGCGCCCAAACGGACGCCGAGTCGTCCTCCAACGATAGTAATGAAGCGGCCAGCTTCGAATCAAGTGACGAGCCCGGCGACTCTTCCGATGCCTCCTACAGCGATGCTGGCACAGACGACACCCTCTCTGGCGGCGAGGAGGCGGAGGATGACGCCCCGGTACCGACTGTATCCGACAGGGAGCGTGAGTACAAGGACCTGTTTGGTGACATGCCGACGCACGATGCCGTCCTTGAGGTCGTCTGCCTCGCTGCATCTCTCATGGGTAAGCTCTGCGGAGATAACAAGGAGGAGGGATACTCGATGACCCAGTCCGAGTCAGAGGAGTTGGCCGACGATGCCTACTCGTTCGTCACCAAGTACGTCCGGGTGCTGTTTGGCCCAGTCAATACGACTAAGATGCACACCCTGGCGTACCATCTCCTCGACGAGCTGCTCCTGCGCGGAAACGTCATCGAGGCAGACACAAGCGTCAACGAGTCGCTACACAGACACATCAAAATTATGTGGACGAACACAAACAAGCAGGAGGCCTCTTTTATGGTCCAGATGCTGCGGTGCGAGCAGACGTTGTCGCACATCGTTGAGTCCGACATTGCCGACAAGGCTCCCGCGACGGGTGCTCAGGAAGAGCTCAGTGGTCGTGCGCGTGCTGCGGAGAGCCGTTACGAGGGGCTCGCAGCGGCTGATGTCGGCGGTGCCGCCGACCGAGCGGCCCCCGGCGAACGTGCTCACGGAACGTTTGATAGGGGCGAGGTTGCCGACGAGGACGCGGCGATGGAGTTGGATTATGGCGGCAGGCAGGGCGACGAGGCTGAAGCAGACGCCTCGGACGAGGACGATGAGGACGAGATCGAGGTCCAAGACGTGGTAGACAACGCGGGAGCTGATGGCGCCGCCGCTGGTCCAAGCCCTCGTGCCGCCACCGAGCTGTCGATGGATGGGGGCGAGTCGGCCATTAAGCGGAAGCGGTGCCGGGTTTCCGGGCGCCGCATCACCGTCGGGGACGCGGCGGCAGCGGATGATGGGCGGCTCCGACAACTCCCGACGCTACTTAATGCTACAGCCGCACAGCAGCTGGTGGTCGTCAACACGTTCAAGATTGACGCAATGCTTCCGTGGCGAACCAAGGCTGTCCGCCAGCTCGTCCGTGCGGCCCGCGTGTTGTATGGAAAGCCTTGGTTCGACCATGTGCACTACGATGTGCCTGGAGATTCATCCGAGCCTCGGCTTGGCCTCGCTCGGCTGCTCGTGCGCGCCGTGAGCGGTGTGCGCCGCGAGTTGTTAGTTGTTCAGAGGCTTGAGTTGGCAGAGCACCGACCGACGTGCGTTCTGTCGCGCTTCGGCTGCCGCAGGTACAAGTGGGTGATGGACCCACTGACGGGGTTCCCCGCTCTCGATGCGGTGCCGATCTCGCGCGTGGTGCGGTTGGAGCACGTGGTGCCCGACTTTGAGGAGCTGGGCACGCGGTGGAGGCTGCTCGGCACGCCTGCCACAACGCCTGACACGCCGCACGAGCGGCGGCGGGAGCGTTTCTTCACCAACGTCTTCTTTCCGTGGACAACAAACAGCATTACCGACGCGCCATAGTCGAGCGTAGCCACCTCGTTTTGAGTATCTGTGAGATATGCATCGAGCCCTGAAAATAGATCTTGACCGAGTTCCAACGCCATGCCCCCGTCATGACCTCAACAACCAGCCCCAACGCATTGATTCGAGCTCGGGGGCGCCTGCCGCACTAACTCCCACGCCGAAGGTCATATGATGTGCGCATGCTCAGAACCAAGGCGCCCAGTCGTCCCACCACCGCCTCCCGAACGCAGGCGCTGGGGCGGCACGTCCCCGCCCCCCAAGCCCTGCTCCGCTCGCTCACTGCGGCCGCGGTCGCCGCGGAGACGGTCATGCACGGCGGCGCCACGCTGGCAGTACCCGGTGCCGCTGAGTCCGCCGCCTTGCCGCCGCCGACGCATCGGTGAGACGCGCTTCGAGGAGAGGGGGGGGGGCGCCGCCTTCGTCGGCGGGGTGACGCGGGAGGGGTGGGGAGGGGGCGCCGCAGCAGCGGCCGTCGTCGCCACCATCGCGGCGGCAGCCGACGCGACAGCCGCCTCCGCCGCGCCGTCGGCCACGGGCATCGCCGCCACCGTTGGCGCATTGGTGCCCTCGCATACCGCCGTCAGGACCTCTGCCTCCCTCTCAGCCGCCCCAACAGTAGCTGGTCTGGGTAGCCGTCGCAGCTGACTGCAGAAAGGGCCACCGCAGTGTGTAGTCCACGACCCGCGTGCCTGGGAGACGGCGGACAGGCACGCCGCTAAGTCTCGACGAGCGTGACGAGGTGAGGCCCTCGGAGGCACAATCCCTAACGACTGTCGATTGGCCAGAACACGGGTGTCAGATGCTCCAACAGCCAATCACATCGCATCAACACGGTGGTGCACCTCGCCGGAGCTACTACGTTTTTTAGTGTGCAAAGAGTGAGAGGAAGGATGGAATGCTTTGGACAGGGCGTTTCCTTCTCGTTTGGACGCCCTCCAGATGAGTACTGCAGCACGCAGGCCGCAATGCAACCCCAAGTACAGCGCGCGCCCCAAAAAATGATTGGGTCCACGAGCGGTTCACTTCGAGGTACCACAGAGCCCTGTTATTGGTCAGCGGCAGCGCTGTCAGGCCGAAAAACCAAACGCCTGGAGGCTATTCACGGCACTTCCAGAGCCGGTCCTGGCAGTCGCTCTGAAGTGGGCGCAGAGGCGCTGTCCGGTCACGCAGCTCAACCTGGCCTGTCCCTCGAGCGACGACCCCCCGTTTCCAGGGCTTTCGTGACGTCGCACAGGGCACCCCCTGCCATCAGGGGAGTGGCGGGCGCCCACACGAATCGAGAGAATGACTGGGGCTCGTTCTCCGAACGTTGCCGCTGACGACTGCACGACGATTTCGACCGTTCGGTTTGTCCAGTCTCGTTTGCTTTTCGTCGGGCGGCACAGGGTTTCTGACGATGCGGAGGCGGCCCGAACAAAACGCTCGCGTCGGGCCCAACCGCGTGGATGGGGAAACGGCTCGCGGCCGCGGCCCTCCCCCACGCCTTTCCATTCGACATTTGGCTGTGCGGGGTCCGTGCACGGCCGGATTGGTCTCGACTCGCTGGCCCGGCCAGGCAGTCCGGACTGCCAGCGTTGCTGAGAGCGACCCCGGCGTGTGTGGTGCTCTGCGGTGCCGGGTGCCCCGCGGGTCCAGGCCGCTGGCGGCCGCCGCCGTCGCCGCCTCAGCGTCACCCCCGCGCGCTGGGCAAAGTTGGGCGACCTGGGCCGCCGGGCATCCGCGACTGTCACCAGGGTCACAACAGTGGCTGCTGTCGGAGCACCTGCCCACCAGCAAACCGGCAGGGAGGCTGCCGGCGACCGAGATCGGGCCCGAGTCGGCCAGGAGGTGTGCGAGTGGAAAGGGCGGGCTGGACGGCGTCTGCGTGGGGTCCTGCGAGTGACTGGGAATGCGACCGCACCCGTCGTCGAGGAGGAGGGGTGCGCACCGGGCCCTGCACCCGGGCCCGGCGACAGACGCCTTTCAGAAGCACACTGCGCACGGTTTCCAGCCCACGCGTGCGGTGAACTGGCTCGGGGCTCCAGCCGGCCCTGCTCGCTCGTGCGCGCTGAGGGGGTGGGAGGGCGACAACCCGCGCGGGGCCCTGTGCTGCGGCCGCCGCTGCTTTCTCCCTGCAGCCGCCGCCGCCGACGCCGGTGCCACCGCCGCCGAGCAATCTGCCGCCGGACCGATTGCAGCCACCCCCCCCTCCTGGGGGTCCCTAGACGCTTGCCTGGGGAAAGGCCAACGCCAGCGCAACCCGCCGCCGCCGCGTTTTAACCGCCCGGCCACTGGCAGTCGTCTCGCCGCCCGCTCCACTGCCACACACACCCAACCCCAGACGCACGAGCCGCCCGACATTCCCACCCACCCCCCCTTTACAAGAGCCCGACCCACCGCCCACCGGCGTGACGCGCCCGTCGTCTCCCGTTCGTCTGCTCTCTCCCCCGTGTTCGTCTGCCTCCTCCCCTGCCGGTGCCTCATCGCTGTTCCAGGTCGTCTACCTGCCGGCCCGGCGACCCCGAGGCCCTTGTGTCTGCCGTTGTGCTTGTCGTTGCCTGCCGTTTCCTTTCCCAATCGGGCGTATCTCTTCCCCGGGGCGGTCTTTCTCCATCTCCCCCGTGTGTCGTCTTCCTGGCCGTCTCGTTCCCTGGTGGAGCCGTCATGCAGGATAGCAACCCCCCACCGACGGATGAGCGCCAAGATGGTGGCAGGTCGCGCCTCACCCGTGACATGAACACCCTCCTGCGGGCGGTGTCCACGCGGAGCGAGGCGGAGGACAGCCCCCTGCACTCGGCCATCACTTTTTTCTCCCAAGTGTGCGAAGAGGTGACCACGACCCCGCACCACCCGCTGGGTTTGTTTGTCACGGCTGCACCGCCGCAGCAAAACGGCATCCCTTCGAGCCTGTCGCTGGGGCCGGCTGCGGGTCACGGGCACGCGACGGCGTGGACCAAGCTCACCGACGACCAGCCGACGCGCACGCCTGAGCGGCCAGACAATCTCCTGGGCACCAAAATGCCCCCAACTTCGCCGGTCTCCCCCCCCGTCGCCGTCAAGTTCCCGCTCTTGCCGGCGCCCATTGGACCACAGCTCGGGGTGGCCCCTCGCCACTCGCCGGAGCCGGCTGCCGCTCTTCAAGACGCGCCGACTTCCCCACCTACACCCCCCCGGCGGCGGCCTCGCCGGCCCGCGGGTGGCGTAACCAAGGCGCGCAAGCCCCGTTCAACCGTCAAGTCATCGCCTGGCTCGTCCTCTGTCTTGGACGCGGACCAGCCGTCGGCGTTGACGCCCGCCGCGACGGCGTCGGCGCCGCGGCGGAAACGGTCGGCTGGCAGCGGTGCAACAACCCACACGTGCCAGGTGCCCAAGTGCAACCGCTCGTTTGCGCGCACATACAACCTGCACACGCACATGCGCACCCACACCGGCGACTGCCCGTACGCGTGCCAGTACGAATCGTGCACTAAGCGCTTCAAGTGGAAGAGCAGCCTGACCAGCCATCGCAAGTACCACGAGAAGCGCGACGCGGAGAAGCAGGCGGCGACGGCTGCCGCGGCGGCTGCCGCCGCTGCTGTCAAATCAAACTTGTCCGTCACAGGGAGCTCCGAGGCCGAGCCGACGACGTCTGGTGCGGGGAAGCCAGAGGACTCGCTCATGGCGGTTGCGTCGCTGACCGCGCTGCGCGCAAAGCCGGTGTGAGTGCGTGCGTATTGCGTGCTCGTGTTCGTTCCGTTTTTTCATCTGCTCCTCTGTGCGCATCGTCTAAGAAGTTTGAATGCCAAAACCAATTGTAGACCCTCTCTTGGCTTCTTTCTCCTGGCACAGTTTGCACATTTATGGAGGCCGACGTACACACAGTAGGTCTTACGAGAAAGTACTACTACATTAATACAACAATTACCGACTGTAGCCCTCCTTTTTGTGGTATCTAATCCTATATTCGAGGCAAAAGTCATATCGTTGGGGGGGCTATACTTGATAACTTCTTTTTTTCTTATTCTAGAAAGTGGATATTTGGCGATCACGGCACTAGCGCAAGGCCCAAGCCTGCAGAGAGCGAGACCTTCGGAACCTCACCTTCGGCGGGTTCTCGCCAGCGCGGCATCCACGGACATCCACACGGGTCGCATGCAGTGTGACACCTCGCGTACATGCTAAAACCAGTTCCCATTCGAGTCTGTTTCTACCAATGATTCGCCGTTCGAGTCTCTGCTTCGGGCGAGGCCTGCGTCTCCGAAATCGCGGTTTCCTGGGTCTGGGGGCACATCGGTTCGAGTCTGTTTCAAGCATATGGGGAGGGGTGCCAGGGCACGAGAGCGGTTGGGGCCATTATTGATACGTAGCCGCGTCCAGTTGAGTTCTTGACTGG